>Ga0116146_1000496_pt1 | contig 49109 bp, 45 predicted proteins | sample AD_JPNHG2_MetaG_FD_89748 | JGI IMG/M metagenome (GOLD analysis project Ga0116146, IMG submission 89748) | Active sludge microbial communities of municipal wastewater-treating anaerobic digesters from Japan - AD_JPNHG2_MetaG | ecosystem: Engineered > Bioreactor > Anaerobic > Digestate | place... | reverse complement strand
TGCGAAATGATAAAGGAACATCGATTCATGAGCGAATCATGACGACACTGGCAACCTGGGGGCAAAACGGCCTAAACAGCCTACAAATGCTAACCACAAAGCTTACCTGCTAAACACATACAAGAATATTAACGAAAAAGTTCTAATAGAAAGAGCACGCAATGGAAAGCATATGAGGGCATACTTAATCGTCTTACTGATATCAATTCTTGTCCTGGGATATGCCACGGCTGCCAGGATATCTGTGGGAACGAAGGATGCAGACTACCCACAAATTCAGCAGGCCTTGGACAACGCCAGCGATGGCGATATAATTGAGGTTCATAGCGGCACCTATCATGAAAACGTCTACCTCTTCAAGAGCGTCCAGCTTCTGGGAGTTGATACTGGTGAGGGCATGCCTGTCGTGGATGCGGGCGGATCGGGAAGCGTCATCAATATAATGGCCAACGGATCAACTGTGCAGGGCTTCAACATCACAGGCTCCGGTCACTGCGGATGCGGAAATGCAGGAATTCTCATCGATTCCAGCAATGATCTGGTGACGGGCAATATAATTCATAATAATAAGTACGGCATATACGTACGCTCCGGTATAAACAACACAATCGCCTCCAACGACCTGCTGGATAACAACATAACCGCCAGCGACGATGGGAACAGCAGCTGGAATGCATCTGCCAAATTGACAGGCATGCAGGCTCTCGTCGGTCTCTTCACAGGCAAGGCGGAGCAGAGCCTCGGCAACCACTACAGCGACTACGATGAGGCCTCGGAGGGATGCGAAGATGCCGACGGCAACGGGCTGTGCGACAGGCCCAGGAAGATCAGGGATGGGCAGAGCATGGACAGCTTCGCCTCGGTGGCCCCAATCAACCGTTGATGTGCCTCTGCCGGTTATGCCTGAATAAGGAGAAGATATAAAGCCTTCATCGCACAACTCCACGCTGTCATGGCAGAGGAGATATGTACGGAAGGACGCTGGCCGGCTGCACGCCTCTCCATCAAATTCGCCTCTCCGGCGGCAGAGCTGAGGAAGGAGGGCTTCCGCCGGGATGCTCACCTCTTCCTAGACCGTTTGCAGGAGTGCGCCTCAAGGCTGCCGGAGGAGGAGAAGGCCAGGTGCGGGCGGGATGGCGTAGCTGCGGAGATATCCCTCAAGATCGACCTGTCTGAAAAGCTTGTCGTTTTGTACAGGCTCTTCAAGTACTGCAATATGGATTTTCATATTTTCACAGGCCTGCTGGAGATACTGCAGCGCCATTTTTCTGATTGCGATCTTTTGGTCCCGGCCCTGCAGGGATATGAGCTGGCCAGAGAGATCCAGCGCTTCCTGGGCGTGCCGGCCGTAGAGTGCATATACCTCAAGGGCGACACCGGCGAGAGGCTGCTTATGAGCGGCTCACCTGACCCACTTGGATTTGAGGGCATAATGGAGGCTACGGCCAGACACTATCAGGAGCGCGGGGGCATTGATATACTGGCTCCCGGAGCTGAGGTCCCCATGTTCCGCCGGGGGCCGGATGGGGAGGAAGAGGTTCTCTGGATGCAGGTGAGGACGCCTCTGTCATCAAAGTAAAGTGTCACTCAAATGGCTTCTCGCCGGCCACCTCATTCATCAACTGCTCTGCCTTCGCCATCTCATCTTCGCCACCCCACAGGGCCAGACGCACTGCGCCCTCCGCCCCGCGCACCCCTCCTGCCGCCACCATCTCTGCCTCAGCCCCGCTGAGAAGCCGGATGGCATCGATCTCTGTGAAGGTTTCCCCGGGAAGGGGCAATAGCCGCGGACCGCTGCTCTGCGGGCCATTGAGCAGGGCAGATAGCTGCATCAGGCCTCCAGAGATGCGCTTTTCCAGCCCCACAGGCAGTATAAGGCGCGCCCGCCGGCCTACAGCAGCCTCTACAGCGGCAATGGCAGTCCCGCCCTGAGGGTGGCCGATGAGCACTGCCGCCTGCCTTCCCGGATAGTCCAGGGCATTGGCTCCCTTGAGTATGACATCCCCCTCCTTCAGGCCTGCAGCCACATCGAATATGGTCAGACCCTTCTGCCAGTGCCCTTTTACAATCACCACATCGCCTGGAAAGCCGCTATCATCTGGCAGCCGCCCCTCGTCAGTGGTCCGGCCGGGCGGCAGGACGATGCCCCGGAAGAAGCTGCCCCTGCAGAAGCCATCCGCCTGGCCCTGGCCTTTCAGGATCTCCTCAGCGGCATAGCCGTTGGTGGTGCCGGCTACTATGACAAGCGTGCCGGAGAGCAGCGCCTTCCCGACGGCAGGATGAGCTGCCAGGGCTTTTCCGATCAGGCGCTTGCCCGCTGAAGGCGTGAGTACAAACTGCTTAATGCTCATGGAATTAGCGAAGAATTTTTGATGCAGATAAATGCAATGGCCGGTTATGGACTGCGATATTTTGGAGCAGCTGCGGCAGGAGCTATTGCGTAGCGCGGATGAATCTGTCCGGCAGAGCGGTCAGCGCTTCTTCAAGGAGCCGGTGATGCTTCTCGGCGTCAAGGCAGCCGATGTGAAGAGGATCGCAGCCAGCCACTTCCGGCAGGTCAAAGGCAAAGACAAAGTTGAGGTATTCGCCCTCTGCGAGCAGCTGCTGGAGCAGGGCTACATAGAGGAGGCATTCGTAGCCTTCGGGTGGTCATATGGGCTGCGCAAGAGGTTCGCGCCTGAGGACTTCGCAGTATTTGAGCGCTGGGTGGACAGGTACGTGGACAACTGGGCCACATGCGACAGCCTCTGCACCCACTCACTGGGATGCTTTGTGGAGATGTACCCCCAGTTTGTAGAAAACCTGCATGGCTGGGCACGTGCCGATAACAGGTGGCTTCGAAGGGCTTCGGCGGTGACCCTCATACTGCCAGCCAGAAAGGGGCTGTTCTTGAAGGAGGCCTTCGAGCTCTCTGATATCCTTCTCCGGGATGAGGATGACATGGTGCAGAAGGGCTACGGATGGATGCTCAAGGTGGCGAGCAGATCTCATCAGGCAGAGGTCTTCGATTACGTGATGGCCCGCAGGGTGCAGATGCCCCGAACGGCGCTGCGCTATGCCATAGAGAAGATGCCGGCGGAGATGAGGGTGCAGGCCATGAAGAGGTAATTCGCCTGGGCTTCACACTACTTAACTTCACTCAAATTAAATTGGATTAAGCTTTTATCCGAGTAGAATATCTCTGGGCTCATGAGGCTTCCCGGCACGGCAACACAGGAGGAGAACATCCACATAGCCATGGGCAAGCTGGACATCCAGCCGGGCCAGGTATTTCTGGACATAGGGTGCGGCTCGGGAGCCGTCGCAGCTGCCGCCTCCCGCTACACCGACAGGGTATTCGCCATAGACAGGAGGCCCGAAGCCGTGCAGATCTCCCGCGCAGCCCTGCCCTCAGGACAGTTCTTCTGCGGTGAGGCTGCGGCGATATTGCCGGGCCTGCCCAGGATCGACAGATGCTTCATCGGCGGCACGCGGGGAATAGATGAGTTCTTTCCCATACTGCTCGGCCGGGCAGCGCCGGGTGCTGTGATAGTGGCGGATCTCGCCCGCCTGGGAATAGCCTCCCGCCTGGCGCAGATGATGAAGCAGGCCGGAGTTTTCAGGGAGCTGATTCAAATTCACATTTCCAGGGGGTACGAGCTTGGCGGGGACATCGCCTTAAAGCCTGCCAACCCCATATTCATGGTGATAGGAAGATGCTGATAGGAATAAGCCTGGGGCCGGGAGACCCGCAGCTGCTCACGCTCAAAGCGGCCGCCGCCCTGAAGAGCTGCAGCCGGGTCTTCGTTCCCGGCGAGATGGCGGCAGGCCTCGCCCGCCCCTACTGCAGGCCCGAGCTGCTGGACTTTCCCATGATCGAGGAGCCTGAGGAGCTGGAGAGGATCTGGAGGAAAAACGCAGCAATCGTCGCAGAAGCCGCATCCTCCGGCAGCGCCGCCTTCGCATGCGTAGGCGACGTGAATACCTTCTCCACATTCAGCCACCTGGAGAGGATGATCAGGGAGGACTACGGTGATATAGAGATTCAGACCATACCAGGAGTGGGAGTTGTTCCGGCCCTGGCCTCCCGCTTTGCCGCCCCGCTGGAGGGCTCTTTTGAGGTCTCGGACGGCTCGCCCCTGGACACTGTGATACGCATCAAGGCCACCCGGCCCAGGAAGCTGGCAGGCGAGCTGCGGAAGCGTGGATTTGAGGAGTTCGTGCTGGGATCTATGCTCTGCACACCTGAGGAGAGGATCATTCGAGGCGAGCTTCCAGAGAGGAGCGGCTACTTCTCAGTCCTTCTGGCCAGGAGAGGGAGAAGCAGATGAGTATGAAGCTGTACTTCGTCGGAGCCGGGCCGGGAGACCCGGAGCTGATCACAGTCAAGGGGAGGAGGCTGCTTGATGAGGCCGACCTGGTGGTCTATGCAGGCTCGCTGGTCAATCCCGCCCTTCTGGAGGGCATCTCAGCAGAGACTGTGGACAGCAACGGCCTCTCCCTGGAGAGCACCAGCTCCCGCATCCTGGAGGCTCTCCGGCTGGGAAAGAGGGTGGTGCGGCTGCATAGCGGCGATCCATCCCTCTACGGGGCGATACTGGAGCAGATGAAGCCCCTGGAGGAGGAGGGTGTGGAGGTGGAGGTGGTGCCCGGCGTCTCCTCCCTCTTCGCCTCGGCTGCCGCCCTGAAGACCCAGCTAACACTCAAGGGCGTCTCAGAGTCGCTCATCATCACCCGCCCAGCGGGCACCACATTGGAGAGGGACGAGCTGGCTGCCCTGAGCCGCCACAACGCCACAATGGCCGTCTTCCTGGGCACAGACAAAATCCGGGAGGTCGTAAAGAGCCTGGAGCTGCCGGCTGACACCCCCGCAGCCGTGGTCTACCACGCCTCCTGGCCGGACGAGCTTGTCCTTGCAGGAACGGTAGCGGACATAGCCGACAAGGTTGAGGCTGCGGGCATAAGGAGAAGCGCCCTCATCCTAATAGGCGGTGTCCTGAAGAGAGAGGGATTTGGGAGGTCTCATCTATACCGGGATCGGTAGCTGTTCTGGCATTTCCCCGCGACCTGGATAAAGGGGAGAGGATAGCCCGGGCACTGCGGGAGGACTGCTGCCCAACTGTGATCCCTTACAAGAAGGGGGTGAAAGGAGATCTGAAGGATGGACAGAGGAGAGAAGTGGATATAGAAAAGAGAGAGGGCATGGAGAGAGGGCATGGGCCCCTGCCTGCATCTGGCCTCTCATCCTTCCTGGGATCTGTTCTGGAGGGGTACGACCAGCTGGTTGCCGTCATGGCAGTGGGCATCGTGGTGAGAGGCCTCTGCCCCCACATCAGGGACAAGTGGACTGACAGGCCGGTTGTGGCCGTGGACAGCTCCCTCACATGCGCCGTGCCGGTTGTGGGAGGCCATCACGGCGCCAATGACCTCGCCCGCCTTCTCTCGGCCCGGCTGGGGCTCTTTCCGGCCATCACCACCGCAACCGACTCCTCAGGCAGGCCCTGCCTGGAGGAGGTGGCTGCCCGGCTTGGCGCCGTTCCTGTCAACCGGCAGGCCTCCCTGGCCGTCAACCTGGCCTTCCTGCGGGAGGATGTGCCCGTAGTGAGGCTGGCGGGGCCCAAGATAGTGGTGGTGAACGGGGATGTGGCAGTGCTGAAGAGAGAAGGCCTGGTGGTGGGGCTGGGCGCCCGCAGGGGCGTCTCCGCCTCAGAGGTGCTGGCCGCTGTGGACGGAGCCCTGAAGGAGGCGGGACGAGGCAGAGAGGAGATAGGCATCCTGGCATCGGCCTCGCTGAAGAGCAACGAGCCTGGATTGATCGAGGCTGCGAGGATTCTCGGAAAGGAGATCCTCTTTCTGCCTGAGAGGACCCTAAACAGCCAGAGCCCCACCACTTCATCGCGGGCGGCAGAGCTCGGGCTTGTGGGCGTGGCCGAGCCGGCTGCCCTGGCACTCTCCTCCAGGCTCATACTGCCCAAGAGGGCCTACGGGAGGGTAACAGTTGCCATCGGCGAGTAGAGTGCAGGCTGCGCCAGCCGGATCTCTCTATATCGTTGGCATCGGCCCGGGGCCAGCGTACCTGCGCACGAGAGCAGCCTGCTCCGCCGTCCTTTCCGCGGACTATGTGGTCGGCTACCGCCCCTATCTGGATCTGATATCCGACCTCCTGCCGGGAAAGGCCGTCTACTCCAGCGGCATGGGAGGGGAGGTGGATAGGGTCAAGGCGGCTGTAGAGCTGATGGAGAAGGGCTCTGTTGCCCTGGTGAGCAGCGGTGATGCGAATGTCTACGGCATGGCTGGCCTCGGCCTGGAGATTGCCCCCAGGCCGGACGAGGTGCAGATCATACCTGCAGTCACATCATTTACAGCCGCAGCCTGCCGGGCCGACCTCTTCTTCCGCGAGAGCGTGGCTGTGGTCAGCCTATCCAACCTGCTCACCCCCTGGCCTGATATCGAGGCGCGCCTGCGCCTGGCAGGGGAGATGAACATGCCAGTGGCTCTATACAATCCGAAAAGCCGCAAGAGGGACTGGCAGCTCCTGCGGGCCCTGGAGATGGCAGGAGAGAGGGATGTTCTCATAGCCAGGAATGTGGGCCGCGCGGGAGAGGAGATATTCTGGAGCACATCTGAGAGGCTGGCGGAGGATGAGTCCCTGCGGGGCAGGATCGACATGAATACCCTGCTCATTCTATCCGGCCGGGGGGCCTTCCTGGCTCAGGCAAAGACGACATCCTCCTGCCAGGCAGCGGTGAGCCTTGTGGGAATTGGACCCGGCCGCCCGGAGCACCTCACACTGGAGGCGGAGCAGACCCTGCAGGCCTCAGAGAAGGTCTTCGGGGCGGGCAGATACCTGGATCTGATCGGAGGGGCCTGTTCAGCCGAAAAGGTCTCCCACAGCGGCCCCTGCCCTGAGAGGATGGCCGCCCGGATGGCCGAAGCTGCGGCTGTGGCCAGGAGGGGTGGCAGGGCATGCATTCTAACAGGCGGCGACCCCAGCATATTCAGCTCCGGCTGGAGGGTGCTGGAGGGAGCTGATGCTCCCCTGCATATCTGCCCGGGAGTCAGCGCCTTTTCGACGGTCGCCGCGAGGGCGGGAGCGCCTCTGGTAAGCGACTTCGCCCTACTCTCCTCGCCCTGCGATGAGGCTGCCCGCCTTGCGGCAGCCGGCTATGCAGTGGTTGTTTACAATGTGAGGGGAGAGGAGATCGCTCCACTCCTGGAGAGGATGGAGCCGGGCCGCCCCGCAGTCCTGGCACGGGATGCAGCCCGGAATGGTGAGAGGACGATCGTCCTTTCCGCAGGAGAGCTGCTGGATGCCCGGCCTTCCGGCCACCGCTTCACCCTCCTCATAGCCTCCGGCAACTCTCACATCCGGGAGGGAAGGATAATCACCAGAAGAGGATATGAAAGCAAATACAGCTACTAGAGAGCCATTGCCGCGTTCAGAGCTGATTTCCCATGATGAAAGACTACACGGATATTGGGGCGACGACCACCGAAGCCCTGGAGATAAGCAGGAAGAGCCGGCGCCTGATCTCCGATCTGATCGGAGATGAGAGCCCCGAGGACCGCATCAGGCAGAGGTGTGTTATAGCAACAGGCGACATTTGCGTGGCCGGGCTGCTCAGGTTCAGGGGCGAGCCCTTCAGGGCAGGCATAGCAGCCCTGGAGAGGGGCGCGCCCATATTTGCGGACATAAACATGGTGCTGGCAGGGGTTTTGAAGAAGGGGCACAACAGCACCGTCGAGGCCATCCTGGGCAGAGGAGACGCCCTGGCCGGGGAGAGGGGCATAACCCGCACCTCGGCAGGAGTGATTGCCCTCGGAGAGAGGCTCAACGGATCCATTGTGGTTATAGGAAATGCGCCATCCGCCCTTCTCACACTCTGCGACCTGATTGAGGAAAGGGCGGCCGTTCCCGGACTGGTGGTGGGAGTTCCCGTAGGCTTTGTCAATGCCGCTGAGAGCAAGAGGAGGCTGCGGGAGATGGATGTCCCCTCCATATCAACTGAAGGGACACGGGGAGGAACGCCCATCGCCGTCGCAGCCATCAATGAGATAATCAATGCCTATGCAAAAGCAAGAAAATAGCCAGGGAGTCCCTCAGAGCACTCTCGAGGAGAACGAGACCGAACAGGGCTATATCGATCCGGTTACAGGCTTTGCCATCCCTGCCTCCTGGATCCGCCTCTGCCCCGATCCCGGCGCCCTGGAGAAGATCAAGAGCGGCAGGTGGACGATTCTGTCCGGCGGCATTCTCATCAGGCGCGGCCTGACCACAGGGACCACAGCTGCCGCAGCCTGCAAGGGGGCAGTGCTATCTCTCAAGGGGCCTGTGGGCTGCCTGGAGGTCAATACCCCGGCAGGAATCCCAGTCCGCCTGCCGGTGGCTACTGGCAGGGGATTCTGCCTGGCGGTCAAGGAGGGAGGGGATCATCAGTTCGATGTCACAGCAGGCCTGGAGATCGCTGCCTGCGCCAGTCCAGCAGCCGAGACGACACTGATTGCAGGAAAAGGCATCGGCAGGATCACCGCCTCAGGCCTGTGCGACGATGTGGGCCGGCCGGCCATCAGCCCCTCAGCCCGCCGCCAGATAATGTCTGCCATCTGCGAAGCCCTGGAGGAGACCGACCTTGCTGGCGCAGCTGTGGAGATCTCTGTGCCGCGGGGGGAGGAGATGGCCAAAAAGACGCTCAATCCTGGGCTGGGCATCGCCGGGGGCATCTCCATCCTGGGCAGCACAGGCTTTGTCGAGCCCTGGAACGACCACTTCACAGGGGACCGAGCCGCGGAGATCAGGAACGCCCCACGTGTGGTCGTCACCACGGGCCGCACCGGCCTGAGGTTCAGCCGCATGCTCTTCCCGTACCATAAAGCCGTGCTCATGGGAAGCCGCCTGGACAGCCTGGCCTTTGAGAAGGGCCAGGAGAGCATACTCTGCGGCCTGCCAGCCCTCATACTCAGGTGGGCATGGCCTGGGATCCTCGAGAACACCGGCTACGGCACAGTGGCCGAGATGGTGAAAAGGGAGCCGCAGCATGAGAATATCGGCAGGGCTCTGCAGATGGCTGCACAGCGGCTGCCAGGAACGCGCATTGTGCTTCTCAATAAAGATGGCAGCATCCTGGCCGAGGCAGGAGGAGATAAATCATGATCATTGTGGGAGTGGGAGCCGGCCCGCTGATGCTCACAGAGGAGGCGAGGAGAGCCATAGCCCGCGCCCGGCTCATATATGGATCGAATAGAGCCATCGATCTGGCCAGGGAGCACATTGCCCCCGGGACATCTGTCAATGTCATCGAAAACTACAGGGCCTTGAATGAGCTGCCTGCTGAGGCTGTTGTGCTGAGCACTGGCGACCCCATGCTCTCCGGCCTCGGCTATCTGGATGGAGAGGTGATTCCCGGAATATCCAGCCTTCAGGTGGCCTGTGCCCGGCTCAAGATCAGCGAGCTTTTGGTGACTGCCATCACAGTGCACGGCAGAAGCCTGGATGCGGAGCCCATAGCCTTTGAGCTCGCAAGGGACAGGTGCGTCTTCCTGCTCACCGACGACGGAACAGATATCCATGGCCTGTGCAGGATTCTCGAGGAGAGGGGGCTGCACAGAGATGTGGCCGCCTTCAGAGACCTCGGCTATCCCTGGGAGAGGGTGGTGATGGGAGACACCGCCAATCCGCCCGAGGCTCCCGGACTCTCCTGCATGATGATCGGCAGGCTTTGACAGGGAAAGTCTGAGGGCAGGAGATTGGACGCTTCGCCATCAGGGATTGCAGCTCTTGCAGGGCAGGTACCCCTTCTCCTCCGCCTGGGCGGCGCTCTGGAAGTATATGCGGTTTTCCGGCTTGATGTTGGATGCATAGCGGCAGTCAGTGCGGTGGTACTTCTTGCCCGATATGCTGGCGACAAATCTGCCTTCTGATGACGCGCCGCCGGATCCAGCCGCCTGCAAATCACTCTCCTCATCGCTCCCGCTCTCTTCCTCGCCCGCTGCCTCACCTGCGCCGCTCTCCTCCATCGCGGCCTTCGCCTCCAGAGCGCCGCTCTCTATCTCCGCCCAGAAGGCCCTTTCCCTGAGCTCAGACCATCCACCTGCAGCCGCCCCATCTCCCTTCGAAGATGCAGCATCCTCCTTCAGGCTGCACCTGCGGGACTCACATGCTAATGAGCCATCCGGGCCCACAGCCTCAAGAGTGCAGTTGTACTCGCCTGGGGCGATAATGGCATTCTTGCAGATCTCAAAGCCGCATTCCCTCCCAGGCTCCACATCCATGAGCAGGTATTTTGTATAAAATTTTACATCATTTCCACTGCGAAGTGTGGCATTGAGCATGACATAGGCCAGGGGAACGGGTCTGCTCTGCACGAGGCTGCCCCGGACTGACAGCAGGTCGCTTCCCAACTCTGCATCGAAGTTTAACTGAAGAGAGGGGCCATCCCTTTCACTGTAGCTGATGCTATCCTGCTCTTCCATTATGGAATTGTCGTTAGCAGAAAAAGAGGCCGACGGCCGTTCGGCCGGGCTTTCCAGGCAGCCTGCAATGCATAACAACGCCAGCAAAAGAGGGAATAAAAATAAAGTCATACCACACTTACTAAAAATTTTTATAAACATTTGATCAACCCCTTCATTTCCAGTGGAAAGCCGCGCATTTTCCCCCTCTGCCACAAGGATGACGGATCACTGCTGCAATGCTTTAAAGGCACGCAGCAACCCTTCCACACAATCCAACTCCCGTCTCAGCCTCTCCAGATCCTGTTCCGTCTCTATGGCAGGAGCCAGCTCCTGCAACCTGCGCAGGAGGCTGGAGCGAAGCCGGGCCGCCAGATCCGGCCACTGCTCATCCCCTGCGCGACCGGAGGGCTCTTCCGCCACCTCAGCTGAACGCAGGTGTGAGGGGCTGCGGACGGTACGGGGAGAATCCGGAGCGGGCGTGCTCGCAGAAAGATGCTCATTTGAGGCTGCCGGCGGCTCGGGGAAGGAGCAGACAGGACAGACTATCTCGCCTTTACAGCGAAAGAGCGGCGCTCCGCAGTCATGATGCGTTGCCAGCATGGTACAGCCCTGCTCCAGAAGCCGGGTTATCTTGTATAGTACTGCATCCTCATCCACGCACTATCACCTGCCAGCCACATATGTTTAAATACCACGACCATATCATCACTGCTTAACCAATAATGCGAATATCATCATTAACCTTTTTCCCAGAGACATGGATGGTGATCCTATGGCAGCAGAAAATATCCTTAAGCAATGCGTTGAAGTATTGGAGCGTATCATGTGCGATGACGCCGTCCCGAGGAACATCAGGCGCTCAGCAGAGAATGTTAAATCCATTCTCATGGATGAGAGCGTAAGCGAAGCCATAAAGGCGGCATCTGCTATCTCCATACTCGATGAGATAAGCAACGATCCCAATATTCCTCTTCATACCAGAACTTTGATTTGGAATGTGGCCAGCCAGCTTGAAACCATACCTGTAGCATAAGACCGGTTCAGGATCTCTTTATGTTCGAGGACGGGGCAGCCTCAAGACGGGTTGGAGGATTCGTGCCCCTGCGAACTTCTTTCGCGAGATTTCCTCAGTAATCGAGGAACACTCCGAACGAGAGAGACCGTGTGGTTTCCACTGGAGAGAGTGCGCAGCATGAATCGAAGTGCTAGGCCGAACCCAGATGCCTGATGTTCAGCGGGGACTAAAGCTTTGTATGTGTTTAGGTGCTTGAGAGTAGGTCGGTAGATGCTGATTCAGTCCGGGCGTGATTAATATGAATTGACATGTATCTAATAAATAAACGATACCGTCAGACTATGCTCACCAAAAAGGCTCCAAATGAAAAGGCAACAGAAAATGGCATGAAATTGGCCGATAGATGCTGAATTCATGGATCTAAACACATACAAAGCTTTTATTGTCGTCTCTATATCCTCACGATTCATGCGGCATCCCTGGCTGCCTGGCAGATGCTTCATATCTTCCTGACTGATGGCCGGGGGAGTCACGACATTAGACCAGGCTTAATCCTCTGCGAGGGAGGGCTTTATTCGAGCGGCAGGTTTTATTCAAATCAAATACCAAAACTTAAATACAAGCAAGTGGTATACAGTTATAAGGCCGTTTTATTTCATTATCTTCTATTGACAAAGCACCATTTTATTTCCTCTCCATCGGAAATCATGGGGTTGCGGGCTTTAGTTCCACTGGAAGCAAAGGGGAGTTCACCATAACTCTTAATATCCTACAGGGCTATAAGAATCTGTTTTAGGGGAGTCATACTGGTGTCTATCTCCAAAGGGTTATTTGCTGATTTATTGGCGCAGGGAGGCATATTCCTGTCCAGGGACGTTCTGCGTCCGACATACACGCCGAGCGAGCTGCCTCACAGAGATGAGCAGATCGGCAGCCTGGCGTCTATCCTGGTCCCTGCCTTGAGGGGAGAGACCCCCTCCAATATCCTCATTTACGGGAAAACCGGTACCGGCAAAACTGCTGTAGCCAAATATGTAGGAAAGGAGCTGGAGCAGGCAAGCTTTGGAGATATGAAGTGTGCCGTGATATACATCAACTGCGAGGTCGTAGATACACAGTACAGGATACTGGCCCATCTGGCCAGGCATTTCGATAAAGAGATTCCCATGACAGGCTGGCCAACAGATCAGGTCTATGCCGAGTTCAGAAACGCCCTGGATGAAGAGAAGAGGGTGGTTGTCATAATGCTGGATGAGGTGGACAAGCTGGTGCGAAAGGGGGATGACGTCCTGTACAATCTCTCCCGTGTTAACTCCGATCTGCTTCGCTCGCGGGTGAGCATCATAGGCATCTCCAACGACCTGAAATTCACCGAATTTTTAGATCCCAGAGTCAAAAGCTCTCTCGGTGAGGACGAGATCATATTCCCGCCCTACGATGCCGAGCAGATCAGAGAGATACTGGAGCAGAGGGCCAGTCTCTCCTTCAATCCAGGAGTTCTCCAGGAGGACGTCATACCCCTCTGCGCCGCCTTCGCCGCCCAGGAGCACGGCGACGCCAGGAAGGCCCTGGACCTGCTGCGCACATCCGGAGAGCTGGCAGAGAGAGAGCGGTCCGTCTATGTGACCGAGGACCATGTGCGCTCTGCCAGGGAAAAGATAGAGCAGGATCGGGTGGAAGAGGTGATAAAAACCCTGCCCACCCAGTCCAAGCTGGTTCTATATAGCATACTTCTTCTCGAAGAGCAGGGCACGAGGAACATCACCACCAGTGCCGTCTACAATATGTACAAACAGCTCTGTCCGTTGGTCGAGACCGACTCTCTAACCCATCGCCGCATAACCGACCTCATTGCAGAGCTGGATATGCTGGGCATACTGCATACCATAGTCATCAGCAAAGGCCGGTACGGCCGGACAAAAGAGATCACACTCTCTGTGTATTCCGGCAAGCTGAAGGCCACGCTGCAGCAGGACTACCGTCTGAAGGTGCTGGCTGGAGTGAGCGTGCCACAGCAGGCCCGGCTGGTTCTATAAACTTTTTTTGTCTCTGTGCTGTGTCGATCAATTTTAACAGGGTATTTTTTAGGCACTATCGCATACGTTAGTGATGGTGGCAGGGCACATTTAATCACGTAGTTCATATACTATGAGATGCATATGCCCTGTCTACCCACCATGACAGCAATAGCCACTAATTTCTTAAACCCTCCGTTTGCCCATCAGCTAATGGATTCCTTTAAAGAAATAGTATGTAGCATCATCAAATGCCAGATGAACAGTTCTGGAAATACGTATCTCCTTCCTACTTTGCCCTCGTTCAGCTGTGCGAGATCATCTGCCCAGCTATCTAAAAATTCAAAAGAGAAATACAGCTCGTCGCGATGCACTAACTTCTCATTGTATTCGGTCCAATCTCGCTTATCTTCATATTCGCCTCTCGCCATCAACCAATGCACATTTATTATATTATAAATATATTCTAACTATTTATCTTCCTTGCTCAACACAGCAGATTGGAGACTCACTACCATCACAAAAACGCCCAGTATACCAGGGCGTTTAAAGCCGTCAGGGGAACTCCCACCCTGGCGAACTCCAGGAAGGTTATGGTCTCGCCGCTATTCTCTGCATTCTGTATTATGATAACATTGCTCGCCGCCCCCAGGATGAAGAGGTTTCCGGCGATGGTCGAGCCCGCAGCCAGTGCCATGAGGGCCTGTGCCGAAGGATCGACCAGTAGCGGCTGGCAGAGGGCCACAAATGGCACATTGGAGATGACCTGGCTCAAGAGCACGCTGAAGGCCAAAATGACCGGAATGCTGCCGAGGTCCGCCTTCCCTCCGGCGAGGACCTGCTGAATGAGCCCCGACCGCCAGACGCTCTCCATGAGAACGAACATGGCTGCAAAGAATATCAGGGTGCGCCAGTCTATGTCCCTGGCGATCTCCAGCCTTCTCTCGCTGAAGAGCAGTATTGGCAGGGCTGAGATCACGGCGATGTATGTGAGATGAATCTCTCTTCCCTGCCCCAGCAGCACAGCTCCGACCTTTGCCAGGATGAGCAGGAAGAGGAGGAGGAAGGATATCTCTGAGAGGCGGGCCAGGCCTGGATCGGAGATGGCCCCCCTTTCCAGGACAAGCTTTCCGCTGCATCCGCTGCCTGCCTGAAACTGACTCCTGTAAAATACTCTGAGCAGCAGATAGGCCAGCAGCAGGTTGACCACCGTGGGCAGCAGCAGATACTGCAGGAAGGTCGAGAAGGGATTGTCAATGTTGGCGTTGACGGCTATGAGCAGGTTCTGGGGATTGCCTATGGGGCTCATGGCGCTGCCGATGGTCACGGCGAAGGCCAGGGTGAGCAGAAATAGCTTGGCAGAGAGCTTCAGAGACCTGGCCAGGTAGATCATAAGTGGCGTGCCTATGATGGCCAGGGTGTCGTTCATGAGCAGGGCGGCGAGAAAGCCCATTGCGAAGATGATGATGATCATCAACTGGTCCAGGTTCCTGGCCCTGGAGAAAAGCCGGTTGAAGAGGACGAGCAGGTATCCGCTCTTCTGCATGGCCTCGCCTATCACAAACATCCCGGCCAAAAATATCATGACATCGGGATTTATGGCCCGCAGGGCATCCTCCGGCGATATCTGGCAGGTGAGGAGAACTGCTGAGGCTCCGAGAAGCATTATCTGCCAGATGGCCAGGCGGATGCCTTTGGCCTGCCGAACGGCGATCAGTATCAAGACAGCAGCCAGAGAGATGGCGGATACATTGGAGAAGAGCTCGCAGATCCATTCAGCCATGGGCGAGCATCTGCATTTCGGGGCTAGCTGAAATAGCTTTCCATATAACAGAAAAGCTAAATGCCTGGGCGATATCCTACATCTTCTGGAGATGACGTGTGATGATGCTCAAAGCAACAGTAGCGGCTTTAATGATTCTTATTCTGGCCTCTTCCGCCCTCGGGAATATGACCGAGTACCAGAGAGGAGTGGCCAACGGCCTGAAGATCGGGCTGTTCATGGGCGAGTACTACGGCCGTGGCCAGTATGTGACAGACTACGCCGGCCAGTTCAATACATATCTCGATAGCTATAATCAATTTCTCTGGACGGCTTTTCCCGATAACCAGAGCCTGATAAATGAGTTCAGCCTCTCTCCCATTGCCGTTCCACTCAGGTCATCCAGTACGGGCGTCCTCAAGCCTGATGCAAGCGGAAGGGTCCTGGGCTATCCAGCCGAATCATACTACACATGGGTTGGTGCAGTTCCGGGAACCACGCCGGAAAATGCAGGCAATGCCCTGCCGGGCGTCTGATCCATGCAACTCGGTCTGCCCAGCCGTCCGGGCAGGAGAGACTGGCCGGTGATCGCCGCCCTGGCGCTGATAGTACTGCTCGCATACTACGTCTGGCCGCTTCTCGACGGCCTGGTGCTGGGGCTGGTCTTCGCCTATGTGGGCCGGCCTGTGCGGGATCTCTTCCATCGGAGCCGGAGGGCGGGATCGCTTGCCGCAGTCATCTGCATAATAGTGCCCCTCTCAGCTATATTCGCGGCAGGCATATTCGAGACATCAAATCAGATCAGATGGCTGGAAGGCCATCAGAGGGAGATCGTCGCCGTCGCATCGAAGTTTGTCTCCTGGGTGCACATCCCCTCCTTCATACTGGATGAGCTCTCCCGGGAAATGGCCAATTTGATGGCTATGGGTGTAAACCTTCTGGCCAATATCCCGCTCTTCCGCCTGGGATCTGCCATCACCCTGGGATTGCTAAACCTGCTCATCGCCTTTTGCGTCTGCTACTTCCTGCTGCGTGACGGCGACCGCCTGGCCCATGCAGTCGCCTCCCTCTTCGATCTGGAAAAAGCCGGCCTTGAGATGCGCTGCCTCGCCAGAATCGACAGCATTCTCTGCGGCATTTATATGGGCAGCATATATACCGCCATCGCAGGCGGACTTATATCTGTCGCCATTTTCTATATCTTCTCCGTCCCCCGCCCATTTGCCATGGCCAGCATAGTCTTACTGGCAGGGATGGTGCCATTTCTCACATGGCTGGTCTTCATCCCCACTGCCATCGGAAGGTACATCGAATTCGGGCCGCTGGACGCCCTGCTCTTCTTCCTGGCAGCCTCCATTCTGGTGCATGTCGCAGAGCTGGTCATCCGGCCTTACATCGTCTATGCCAAATCGTCTCTCCATCCTCTGCTGATGCTGCTGGCCTTTCTGGGCGGCGGCCTGGTGGCTGGAATATCCGGCTTCTTCCTCGCTCCTGCCATGGTGGGCGTGGTGACTGCAGTCCGCCGCGAGATAAAGGATGATCAGCAGGCGAGAAGCTCAGCAGCCGGGCCGATGCCGGCGAAAGAGATCTGATTGCGGCAAAAGATTGCTATAAGGCGATTCGTCGATAGCCGAATACCGAAAAGTATTTATTCGTTAATCGCAGGGTTATATATGGCAAAAGTCGTATGCTTATTTTCCCTCCTACACCAAGGCTTTTGCCTCCCTCCTTTTCAGCTGGTCGCAAAATCCGTATATACTTGGCAGTATTCAAACTCAAGCCGATGGATGACATCAGACGTCTCTCCGCTGTAGCCGAAATGATATGCGATCATGTCAGCCTGGACGGGCCGGATGAAATAGACAGGTTCATGCAGGCCACGGAGTTGAGGGAGGGAGACTTTGTGGCCCTGCAGCCTCAAGAATTCGGGGGTGAGATATTCGCAGTGGACGGCTCCAATGCCCCAATCTGCAGCTGGTCCACAGCCAGCGTCAATCTCATTCGCGCCGGCTATGCCGTCTACCGGGGGCGGGAGTGGCAGAGGACTGTCATCACCTTTGACGACCTGTTCATGGCAGACGAAAAGCTCATACCAGACACGTTCGATCCCTATCTGGAGGAGTTCTTCGGCCTCTCGGGAGCGGCCTTCAGCGAGCCTGACCTGGAGAGGCTCTCAAGCTACTACAGGGAGATGCAGGAGTATATTGCAATCGACGACGCCCTCCGGCATGCCAGGGCAGGCGATCTGATACTATATGACGGCAGCTTCGACGTATTCGAGCCCCTGCGGGGTGCAGTTGCCAGCTTATTTTCAAAGGCAAGGGAGAATGAAGTGGCGCTTCTGGCGGTGGCCAAGGCCTCAGCCCTCACCTGGGGCGAGGAGATCAGCCTGCCCTTCGTGCCCCATGCCGCCCTGGCCGGCTCCCTTCTCCTTCCAGATTCAGCCTGGTACCTTCGCCTTAAAGACAAGAAGGTCGATGCCGGACAGGGGAGGTGGAATGGAGAGCCATTCGTGGTGCGCTTCTGCGGCCAGTCCCATCACGCCTTCCGGGTGGACTCCCCAGCCTATCTGGTTGCTCAGATCGGATCGATCCTGGCAAAGGCCGCCGCATACTCCTGCTCGGCAGAGTGTCTGGGCTATCCCCACGCCCTCTTCCGGGCGCACAGGGATATCAGGATAGCAGAGCCTGAGAGGCAGGCCGTGAGGAGAAGGCTCATATCCCGCCTGGCGGATATGGGCATGAGCCGCTTTCAACTGAATCTGCTCATGGAAGACATTCACGACATTCTGGAGATGAGGCCGTCGTTTTGATTCGATGAAGTGGAGACGGAAGCGCTATTGGGAAGATATATCGGGATGGAAAATCATGGTGGCTCGCGAATCTGAAGCTCCTTCGCCCGGCAGGGCGGCGGATCTGCTCAACAGGAAGGTATTGGAGAGGAGGGATACGACATATCGCATCGTATCCAGGAACGTCTCTGAGTATCATTTCATTGTGCCCTTCGACCTCTCTGCAGAGGACCGGGTTGAGGTGGGGCAGATTTTCTCCATCCGGGACGGCGGTCTCACATACCTGGCCCGCGTCCTGAACATAGAGCACAGCTCCAACTACGACGGCCACTGGGATACCACCATCAAGGGCACGCAGTTCTTCGACTCAGACCAGATATTCAACAGGGTTATCGCCGAGCCTCTGGGCTGCATCGAGGGAAAGACGGGATTTAAGAAGGCCAGGACGCTGCCCACCAAATTTGCGCCGGTGAGGCGTGCGGAGAGGGCGGAGTTCGGATTTTTAAGCGATGTCATGGGGGATATAGAGGTCGGATACCTGCGCAACGGATCGCGGCTGGTGGAGGATATTCCCGTGGCCCTGCATAGCGACGTCATGGACCATCACATGGGAGTCTTCGCCACCACAGGCATGGGCAAATCAAACTTCATGAAGGTCTTTGCCGCCTCATGCATGCGCCTGTTTGTGCGGGGTGAGTCGAAGTTCGGGCTGCTGGTGGTCGACCCGCACGGCGAGTACCTCAAGGGCAAAAACTTGGTCAAGGGCCTCTCACATCTCAAGTGTTTCAGGGATGGGCTGGCCTGCTACTCCACCGACAGGATGAACGCCTCCGATCCGGGGGTGGAGGAGCTGGGCGTCTCCCTCTCGGAAATATCCCCGCAGGACATCGCCCTGCTCTATGACTGGTCGCCCCCCCAGAGGGACGCCCTGGATGCCATATCCCGCATATTCGATCCCGCCCGCTGGCTGGAGGAGATTCAAACCCCTGAGGGCATGGCCCGCATGATAGGGGAGGGCTTCAGGGACAGTACGGTTAATGTCCTGATCAGGAGGATAAAGACGGAACTGGATAGAAACTCCTATGTCGGAAGGAGGTCCAGCCTGGCAAACATCCTGGCCAGCCTGCAGAGGGGAAAGGTGGTGCTTGTCGACATACCCAGGATGAGCGACAAATCGGAGCTCTTCCTGCTCTCGGTGGTCTCCCGCCACATCCTGGACGAGTACAAAAAGGATGCCCCGGCAGGTCTGGATCGCAAGAACTGCCTCATCACCATTGAAGAGGCACAGAGGGTGCTGGGCGCGGGCAGCAGCACGTCACGCTTCGAGAGCATCGCCCGTGAGGGGCGCAAATTCGGTGTTGGCCTGTGTGCCATCACCCAGCAGCCCAAGCTCATCGAAAAGCAGCTGCTCTCCCAGTTCAACACCCTCGTGGTGATGGGGCTTGGGGACAGAAACGACCGCAGGCAGCTGGAGGAGTCCGCCAAGCAGGATCTCTCCTCCATGGACATAGAGATTCAGACACTGGAGAGGGGGGAGGCGGTTATATCGACTCTGGGAATACCCTTCCCCGTGCCTGCCAGGATCCACCGCTACGAGGACTACCTGCGCCGCCTGGAAACGGAGGAAAAGCCGCAGGGGCTGATCAGAAGAGGCGGATTCAAGCCGTTTGACGATTGAGAGAGGGCGACGGACAATGAAGATTGTTCACCTGGCAGACTCGCATCTGGGATTTTCCAGCTACAGCCGTCTGGATGACCGAGGGAGAAACCGCATTGAAGAGATGGTCTACTCCGGCTTTGAACAGGCGATAGAAAAGATTGTCAGCCTGCGCCCAGATGTGGTGGTCCATGCCGGAGATGTATTTCATCACGTCCACCCCAAGATCAGGCCGATGGTGGTCTTTCAGAGGGGCCTCTTCCGGCTGATGGATGAAGGCATTCCGGTGATAATCATCAGCGGCAATCACGACGCCCCGAAGAGCTACTCTCTGACAAGCCCCTTCCGCCTATTCGAGGGATTGAAGGATGTGCACATCGCCCAGAGGTATCAGTACGAAGGAGTGGATGTGGGAGATCACCGATTTCACTGCATTCCATTCTGCATAGAGCCTCAGGACTACATAGCCGAGTTTGAGAAGATCAGGCGGAGTGGTCGGGATGTGCTGGTCATGCACGGCCTGATGGAGTCGCTTCAGAACAGGAGGATGAGGAGCGTTGGGGAGCACGAGCTGTCCGACAGCTTTCTCAAGAGCGACTTCGACTACATAGCTCTCGGCCACTTCCACGGCCAGGTGAGGCTGTCATCCAATGCCTGGTACAGCGGCTCAGTGGAGTACTTCAACTTCGGAGAGGCTCAGGATGTGAAGGGAATGCTGCTGGTGGACACTGAGACCGGGAGGACGGAGGGCGTGGCTGTCAGGCCCAGGTACATGATCGACCACCCGGAGATAGACTGCACCGGCATGCATTCAGAGGAGATCGCCGAGTCCCTGATGAATCTCTGCTCTGAATACGGTATCCGGGATAAGATGGTCAGGATCACACTCAAGAATGTCAACCGCGCCGCCTACAAGAGCCTTGACCATGCCGGCCTGGCCGGGCTGGGGGCTGCTGCTCTGTACTTCAAGATCCGGCCGCAGTTCGCCGACGAGGAGGAGCACATCGAGCGGCCTGTGGACCGCCGCACACTTCCAGAGGAGTTCTCGGGCTTTCTTGAGGAGAAGGCGCGGAGCGATCTGATACCGCAGGCCATAAGGGGCGATGTCGTCTCCTACGGATCCCAGGTCATGAAAAGGGCTGTGTCTGCCAGGCAGAGGGAGGCTCTGGATGCATCTTAACCGGCTGGTCATGTACAACTTCAAGAAGTTTCGCAGGAGCGAGATAGACTTCTCAGACGGCCTCACAGGCATCGTGGGAAGCAACGGAGCCGGCAAGAGCACCATAGTGGAGGCCATAGCCTGGTCCCTCTACGGCAACAGGGCCTCGGGCATCAAAAGGGACTTCATAAAAAATGCCAGAGCCGGGCCTTCAGATTCGGTTGAGACCCGCCTCACCCTCTCTCTTGGCAGGCAGGAGCTGGTCATATACCGGGCCATGAGGGGCAGGGCCATGACTCCTGAGGCCGTTCTCGTTTTGGATGGTCAGAGGATTGCCAGCGGCAGCAAAGAGGTGGACGGCAGGCTGGAGGAGATACTGAAGATCAGCTATCAGGACTTCATGAAGACCTTCTATGCCCGGCAGAAGGACCTGGACAACCTGCTCAGGGAGGGGGGCGTGGGCAAGAGGGAGTACCTGCTCAAGCTGCTGGGATTGGAGGACATAAAAGAGTGCGCCATAGAGCAGATCAAGTCAGATAAATCGGCTCTGGACGGGCAGAGGAGCCGGCTGGCAGGCGCTTTAGAGGAGATCGGGGATGTCTCTGCCAGGCAGGAGAAGGTCTCCTGCGATATTGCCGCGGCGCAGGCGGCCCTGCAGGAGGAGGAGGGCAGGCTCGGAAGGCTTGCTGCCGTGGCGGATGAGAGAAGACGGCAGATTGAGGTGCTGGCAGAGAAGATGCGCCGGCACGGCCTGCTGGCAGAGCGGCTGAAGAGGCTGGCCGCACGCCGGGAGGAGCTTGAGGGGGAGGCTGCTGCGGAGGAGAGGCGTCTGGCTCTCATTGCCTCAGCCAGGCGGAGGCTCGCTGAGATAGAGCCGCAGCTTTTGCGGCTGGCATCTGTCAGGGCGCGTCTCTCTGAGCTTGAGCCGAAGAGGGCGGAGTTCGAGATCGGAGAGCGCCGGCTGGCGGCAGAGGCTGCAGCACTGCAGGCGGAGAGAAAGGCCCTCTCAGAGAGCGACAGAAGCCTCTCTGAGCTCGAGAAGGAGGCAGCCCTCCTCGAAGCCCTGCGGCCTGATGAGGAGGAGCACAGCCGGCTGCAGGAGAGGCTGGCCGCCCTGGAGGGGCAGAGAGACAGGCACACAAGGCTGCAGTCCCGGCAAAAAGAGCTTGAGGCACGGCTGCAGGGCTGCAGGGCAAACTGCTCCAGGAGCAGCAGGCTCATTGACGATCTGTACCGGGCACGAGCCCGCATGGAGGAGATAGCCGGCTGCATGGAGGAGGAGGAGCGCCGGCGGGCGGAGCTGGAGGAGCTCATCCGGAAGAGGGAGAGGCAGAGGGAGCTCGCAGAGCTGTCCGAGCGGAGGAGATCTCTGGAGGAGAGGCAGTCCAGGCTCAATGTACAGGCAGAGAGGGCACGGGCTGAGGCTCAGGCCCTCTCGGCAATCGAGGCGCAGGAGGAGGAGCTGCGCCGCCAGGACAGGGAGCTGGACCGGCTGGGCAGCGAGCTCGCTCGCGCCTTAGCAGAGCTGCGTGGCAGCTACAAGGCCCAGGAGATGGCCCTGGCAGAGGCTGAGAGGGCGCTCAAGAAGGCCGTCTCCCTCGGAGAGGAGGGGCTGTGCCCCGCATGCGAGCGGCCTCTCGAGGGGCAGCGCGGCCTTCTGCTGAGAAAGTATGAGAGAGCTGCCGGTGCGGCCCGCCAGGAGAAGGAGGCTCTCGCAGCAAAGATCGCCAGCCAGACTGAGGCGATGGAGGGGGTGGCCAGGTCCCGAAGCAATCTGCGTCAGGCCTTCGATGATCTTGGGGTGATGAAGAGCCGGCGATCCGCAATTGAGGCTGAGCTGAGAAGCCTCGGCCTGCAGCAGCAGGAGTGCCAGTCGGAGCTAGAGGATATGGCAGCCAGAATAGAGGCCCTCGGCGAGGTTGACTATGACGAAAAGAGGCTGCTAGAGGTCCAGGCTGCACTTCAGGCGCTGGCCCCCCTCGTGAGGGAGTGCTCTGCCATATCAGTGCGGCTGGAGAAGCTTGCAGGCCTCGAGGAGGAGCTTGAGGCATTCAAGAGGGAGGAGGCGGAGCTGGAAGGGGCTTTGCAGGATCTCTCAGCCCTGATCATGGAGCTCGGATTCTCAGAGAAAGACTTCCAGGATGCGAAAAAGAGGCAGGCACAGCTCAAGCCCACCCACGACCGATTCATACTGCTCTCTGAGAGGGCTGCCCGGATTTCTGCCCTGCAGAGGAGGAGAGCCGGGCAGGCGGAGGAGATAGCCCGGCTGGAGTCTGTGCTGAAGTCCATTCAGGCCGCACAGGAGAGGCTGGGCTACCGTCCAGAGGAGTATCTGGCCCTTCAGGCGGAGAAGAAGGAGCTGGCGCCGGCAGAGAGCGAGCAGCAGAAGATAAATGCTCTTTTGGCAGGGGAGGAGCAGGCTCAGGAGCGGCTGCAGTCTGCCAGGCTATCTCTGCAAAGCCTCTGCTCTGACATTCAGGCTGCAGAGGGGGAGATGGCTGCCCTGGGCTACAGTGAAGAGGAGCACGAGCTGTCGAAGGCCGCTCTGGCGGAGGCAGAGATGCGGCTTGAGGAGGCCCGCAGGGCTGTATCGGAGAGAAGGGTGCGCCTCGGGGTCCTGCAGGCCGAGGCAGAGCGGCTCGATGATGAGGCCCGCAGGAAGCAGGAGCTGGAGGCGTCCCTCTCCAGGGTGGAGCGGCAGTCTGAGGTTGTGGAGACTGTGAGGGGCCTTGTCAACGACTTCATGGACCAGGTGCTCATCCGGGTGAAGAACGACATCGCCCGCACTGCAGGAGAGATACTCGAGGAGGTATCCGGCAAGTACAGCCTCCTCAAGATCGACGACGACTTCAACATCCAGGTGGAGGATGGAGGCAGCTTCTACCCCATCTCCCGCTACTCAGGCGGGGAGATAGACATGATCGCAGTATCTGTGCGGGTGGCCATCAGCGAGTACCTCATGCGCTTCGGCCCTGATGAGGAGAGCTACTCCTTCCTGATTTTAGACGAGATCTTCGGCAGCCAGGACCAGGAGCACAGGGAGAAGATGATACAGATGCTGCGAAACCTGGAGAGGCGCTTTCCCCAGATCATCGCCATAAGCCATATCAGCGACGTGCAGGGGCAGTTCGACTGCACTCTGCAGGTGGTGGAGGATGAAATGGGCAACAGCCGGGTGGAGGTGCTTTAGCCATACCACAGCAGCCTGGCCAGCCTTATCGCATCCAGTCCCAGATGGGGCAGCATGCGGAGCATGAGCCGGCTGGGCCTGTCTATATCCCCGTACTCCTCAATGGCCTTTATCAGCCCGGGCCGGGCCGCTATGCAGCCCACCAGCTCGTCAATCTCAGCGTGGCTCATGCGCATCAGGACACGGTGAAGCCTCATGCCCGTCTCCAGCTCCCGGCCGAGGGCAGCCCGCCAGAGCCGGTCGTACTCCGCCAGACGGCCGGCAGAGGGATCGCCCTCCAGGCTGGCAGCCGCAGCCACCCCTCCTGCGATCTTTGCAGCCACCAGCCCGGGAAAGATGCCACCTCCCGATGTGGGCTTGACCTGGCCGGCTGCGTCTCCCACTGCCAGCAGCCCCTGCACGGCAGTTGCGGCCGCCGGGCCTATAGGCAGGCCGCCCACGTTAATGGCCACAGCCGAGCCCGAAAGCCTATCGGCTATGGCCGGCCTCTTTAAAAATGCGCGCAGCCTCTCGCAGCCCCGGTCGAGGGCTGCAAGGCCGATCCTGGCCCGCTCCTCCCCCAGTGGAATCACCCAGGCGAAGAGCCCCGGAGCCTGGCCCAGGTGCACCTCCACCTTCTCTGGGTCCCTCACTCTGAATGGAGCCTCCACCTGTGCGCCGGAGAGGATCATCCGGGGCGGAGGGATGCCTGCCATTCGGGCCAGCTTCGACTGCACGCCCTCTGCTGATATGACCACTGCTGCCCGCAGGCCTCCTCCGCCCTCCAGATGGATCGTGCAGCCCTTCCCGTCCCGGGATATGGTCCTTGCGGCAGAGCAGAGCTGCAGGACGGCCCCTTCCCGCACAGCACTGGCGGCCAGAGCCCTGTCAAAGAGCCTCCTGTCCACCACCCAGGCCCTGCAGTCTCCCGCCTTGAAGTCCAGGGTAAGGCCGCCCGGAGATATGACGGATGCCCCCTTCATGCCCTGCAGCAGGAACGGGCCGGGGCTGAGCTGCGACTCGGCCAGGGCTTCGCTTCCAAGCAGCCCGGCACACTGAACAGGCCAGCCCACTGCCGGATGCTCCTCCAGGATGACTGTGCTCGCTCCCGCCCTGGCAGCATACCTGGCGGCCATAGAGCCTGCCGGGCCGGCACCTATAACGGCCACGTCGAACGAATCCATAATCGGGGATAATGGGTTCGGCAAAGACTTTAATACTTTCCGAATCTCCTGTGCAGGATATGAAGGCCGAAATTCCCCTCCTTTTGATCTTGATATTTGCATATCCGCTATATTCCGGGTCATCTGCGGCATCATCTATCCAGCAAGACGACCTCTTACTGGATGAGGCCGGCTGTCAGATTATTGAATTTAAGGGCTGCAGCGAACTGATGCTGCCCCAGGTGAAGAAATCCGGTGTAGACAACCTGTCATGTTTGAGCCTGCTGCCGGTATTTTTATCCAATCAATCCATAAACGGCACAGCTCGCTTGCCTGCAAACGATAATGGCAGCGCTTATTCCTCTCTCTGCCTCTCCCCCCTCTCAGTGCTCAGGGGATATGGCAATTATTCCCTCTGTACCGGCCCCGGTTCCACGGCTCATCTGGCAGCAAACGACTCCGGCTTTGCGGAGTTCAGCATCCCCCCTGCTGAAAGCGGCATGTATGCTGTGTATCTATCTGATGCCGAAAAGGGGCTGGAGAGGGCAGTTCGGCCTCTGCTAGTCACAGAAGGGGGACTTCACCTCCACATGCCCGACCAGATAGGGGCGGATGAGCAGCTCATCTCCATTGAGATGAACACCACTGTGCCTGACAACGAAAGCAATCTATTCGCAGCAGTCATGATGCTGGAGAGCGACTACAGCAACTCCAGCATCACCTTCTCGGAAAATAATACAACGAACTGCACAGATCTGACCTTCACACTATCGGGCAGCTCCGCCTTCATACCCTGTCCATTCCATCCGTCGGCGGAGCTTCTCTTCAGTATGCTGCCCCTGCTGCCTGAAAACAGCGCAGTGGGACTTCAGGAGTCCTCCCATCCGGGAGCAGTCCTCACCCTTGTGAGCGACAGCCCCTGGAAAAAAGGCAGATATGTGATAGCCTGCTGCGCATACTCCAGAGAGAGAGGCCTCCTCGGAGCAGAGCAGAAACTAATCGAGGTTATTTAAAAGATGAGAGCTTCGCGAATCTGCCGTTTCTTCGCAGGGAGTGGAGGCATATTGGATTGCCTGATGATTCCTTCGTATGATAGATATATAAAGGTATATGTGCTAAACAACTCTGGGTGTTGAAAATTATGAAGTCTGTCTGTAAGCTGGCGGTCTTTGTGGCTGGGCTGCTGCTCCTATCGCCGGGCGCTCTTTCCCAGCAATCGAATGCAAGCAATATAGCCGAACTGGAAGATCTGTGGACGGAATTGAATGCCACCATGACCAATCTGAGCCAGGAGATGAGCAATTTTGATAAAGCCAATGCAACGATCAGCTATGGCAGAGAGCAGGTCGACGGGATATGGTTCAATGTCACCAATTATACTGCCAAAGACGGCACAGTACTGAAGGAATATCTCGACGAAAACAATCAAACTAATCAGACAATGCTGGTGGTGCCTGAAGAGCTTTTAACCACCCTTTCGGCCGGCAAGGGTGAGGTCGTTTTAACAGTACTTGCAGCTCCCGCTTATCCCTGCAGGTGGGTGCTTCTCGAAAGGAGCCCGGGCGGCTATCCCAGGATAATAGAACTTTATAATCCCTGCAGACTGGTGAAGATGACAACCATTGTGGAAGCGGACGGCACCAGGACCATTGCTATCCAGGATTACACCAAAGAGAAGGACAATACCCTCGTGGTTATCATGCGCCCTGGCAAGCCGACAGAGAGATATGTTGAGACCCGCCCCGGCCTGCCTCCAGAGTGCTCGTGGTGTGATAACACTCATCAGTATGAATGCAAAGAGCAACAATAAATTTTTTGTTTGGCGCGAGGTGAGTTTTCATTGACGAGAGGCCTGCTGATTCTATTGATATTTCTTGTCGCACTCAGTTCATCTGCATATGGCCAGACGGCATCCGACTGGCCCGACCTGGCCAGCCTGACCGGGGAGTTCTCCGACAAGGGCATCGACATCAATGGCGATGGAAGGCTGGATTATCTGAACATCGACGTTGGGGTCAATGTTTTAGTGCCGGGAGAGTACAGCCTTTACGGCTTTATATTCGACAAAAATAATAAGAAAGTTGCCTGGGCTGCAGACCACAGGGTATTCTCAGACGGCAACCATACCATGCAGCTTTTATTTGACGGCAAGACAATAGAGCAGAGCAGGCTGAATGGCCCCTACCGGCTGGGCAATCTGTCCTTGAGCTGGGGCTCGGCTTCGTCAGGATTGATATCCTGCGCCAGGCAAAACGACGCTTACACAACTGCCAATTACAATTCCAGCGACTTTGCCGATCCGGAGGATAGCAGTAGACTTCTCAGGGGGACGGGAGATGGCAGCCTTCTCGTTACGCTATCCATAACAGCCATCGTGCCGACATTCTCAGGCAGATATATGTATGACATCGCGGGGCTGAACATGCCGCCAGTCTCTTCGCCTGTCGAAATCAAGGGCTCTAAATCAGGATATAACCTGACTATGCCGGGAGTCTACGTTCCAGGCAAGCCCAATAATTTCACAGTTGCAGCCGACGAAGTGAAGAACATCAATGTGGCGGTTATGAAGCTGCAGGGAAATTTGCAGCGCATATGGGTCAGCAGCCAGTTTCCAGCCGACTCCATGGGAAAAGCCGTTGCCGAATCCGACCTCATCTCTCCCGGAGGGTCATATAACGTCAAGATCTTCGGAGATGCTGCCGAAAATGAGACAGCAGTCAATCTCACCATGTCTGTCACCAAAAAGCTGGTAGTGGACGGGCCGTTTAGCCTCGTCATAAATACCACGGGTTTTCCCTCAGGATCCTACAGCATAAATGCCAGAGCCCTGAACGGATCATTCTGCTTTGATGAGATTGACTACAGATGATCGCGGGATCTATGGGAGGAGCTGATCGAAGTGAGCTGGAGGGAATTGGTGAGCGTGCGGGTTCAGGGCGGAGATCTTTACAGCCATGTATTTTGCGGCTGGCCCTGCTGCCAGCGGCTCTCTGCCTGGCTTTTGCGCTGCCTGGACTGGCCTTTCAGGTCACGCCGGCCAATCCCCAGCCCGGGCAGGAGCTGTTGTTGGAGGGGACGGCAAGCCCCGGAGAGGAGATATCATTTAAGTCCAGCTTCTCGATGAATCTGCCCGTTGCCGGCGGGCAGTACGAGTATGAGACGCGCGTGAAGGTTCCCCAAAAGCCAAATCGCTTCACAGTAGCTGTAAGCAATGTGGCCGAGTTCAATGCCGGCGTCAAGGTTGGCATCTGGATCACAAAGGGCTTTACTCCCAGCGGCGGGAGGGTGAGCCTCTCCCAGGCGGACGTCCCGCCCGGACAATATAATCTGAAGATGTTCGGAAAGGCCCTCTCAGGGGCTTCTTATGTGCCGGTGACTGTGCAGGCGGAGACGGCAGTCAAAGCCGACCCGTCTGGAAGATATAGGCTGGCCATAGATACCACAGGCATTCCTGCTGGAGATTATATCATAACCGGAGCAGGAGAGACGAAGACCATCCGCCTGGGAGGGATTGGATCGCCATCCGGGGCGTCGACTGCTGTGAGTGCCGGCGCCAGCAGCTTCAGCGGCTCATCCGGTCGTCCTGCCACATCCATAGGGGTCGATCGGAAGACAGTGCTCTGGTATGCGGGCCAGATGGGCATGGATGCCAATAACAGCAGCCAGTACGGCCAGGCAGAGGAGATGCTCAAAAAGAGGCTCTCAGGAGGCTACTGGAAGATAATCGGGCGGGGCGAACCTCTCACCGAGGAGGCGGGAGACTGCATGCAGGAGTACTGCCTGGTGCGGGGTATCGATGCCTGCACTGCCTGCCGTGACAAGGACATCGTACTGAAGGGCGGAAATGCCTCAGGCGCAGGCCGGCAGGCTGCGTCTGTGGCAAACTGCTCTGTAGCAGAGGGCGCAAACCAATCCAATTCGAGAGCAGAAGCTCGTGAGGAGAAGGGTTTCTTTAGCTCGGCTGTGGAGTGGCTTGAGGGGCTGCTGGGGATTCTTTGACATCGAATAGGCCCGCCCGGATTCCGTCGGATCTGCTGGCAGCAGCAGCGCTCTCCCTTGCCATGCTGCTCTTTACCCTCACGCCGCTGTCGGGTCTTCCGGTGGTGAGGATTCCGCTGGGGCTGCTCATGGTGCTGTTTGTCCCCGGCTACACGCTAATCGCAGCCCTTTTCCCAGGGGAGGCGGACCTGGATGGGATCGAGAGGGTGGCCCTCTCTTTCGGACTGAGCATTGCCGTGGTGCCGCTCATCGGGCTGGGCCTCAACTATACCCCCTGGGGGATCAGGCTTACTCCGGTTGTCGTCTCACTGGCGTTATTCACTCTGCTAATGTCCGCCGCTGCCTATTGGCGGCGCAGCAGCCTGCCTGAGGATGAGAGGTTCTCACTCAGGCTCCGGGAGTCTGCCCAGGGCTGGATGGCAGAGCTTTTGCAGGAAAACCGCAGCAGGCTGGACAGAGCCCTCACGATAATCCTAGTCCTGAGCATCATCGCCTCCATAGCCGCCCTGGTCTATGTGATCGTAACCCCCAAGCAGGGGGAGAAGTTCACTGAGTTTTACATACTGGGGCCGGGCGGGAAGGCCTGCGACTATCCCACCAGCGTGATATCAGGAAGCAGCAGCACTGTGATTGTGGGGGTAGTCAATCATGAGTATGCCCCAGTCAATTACACCATGAGGATCGTCCTGAGCAGCACGGTTGATGGGGTGCAGCCCCATGCGGAGGAGATGCTGATCGCGAGCCATAACCTCACATTAGCCCACAACGAGAGCTGGGAGAGGCCGGTCAATTACACATTGAACCGGACTGGAGACTTTCAGAAGCTACAGTTTCTGCTCTACAGGGAGGGCAACTTCACAGGCCCATACCGGGATCTGCACATATGGGTCAATGTCTCCAGACCTCAATCCTCTCTTTCGGACAGGACAGCCGGGCGGGATCTTGGAAGATGAGTTTGCTCGACTCTTTTTGACCTTCTCCGCTGCGCGTTCACTGCTTCTTCTACCTCCTCTCGAAAGTTCATGTAGTCCTCAAAGCAGCCCATAGCTATCGTCTCCCCTGGCCATGCCAGCGGTGATGTGCGCTCGACAATTTTAATAGCTATCCGTGCAGCTAACTATAGCATGAACGATCCGGGCGGCAGCCTGCAGGTCCGGGCGGCGCAGCTCGTTGCAGCAGGTGAGGCTTTTCAGGCCATCGCCTATGCGGCATTGAGGGCCAGAGCAGGCAGAATTGCTCCGGGGGGCATCATCAGGATAGGGCAGTTCGAGCTGACTGTGGCCGAGAACGAGATCGGAAACGGTTCAGTGGTGCTGATCATCCTGCCCGCCGCCCAGCTGGAGGGCCTGGCCATGGCAGCGGCCTATAAGCTGGAGAGCTCTGCCTCTCGATGGAGCGACCCGGAGAGGAGGCAGTGGCTGGCTGACTTTTTGGGAAGCCTAGCCTACTACCTGGAGAGGTGGCAGCAGATCAAGATGAGGCGCGGGCCTGGTGAGAACTTTACATTCGAAAAGGCGGTCAGCAGGTGAATTTTTACGTCTTATAATTTCCTAATGCCTGCTCTCAAACGTCCTGGCATCCAGTTGAATCTTATTCTGGCAGTAGGAGCAGACCGTCTCCAGCCACCCCGGACCGGCCAGGGCTTCAGCCACCTCCTCCTGAGGAGGGAGGTACTGGGTCATCTCCTCTCCGCACCTGGGGCAGGTCACCTTCAGCCACTCCAGCCTGGACAGCTCCCGAAGGGTCCTGAGCAGGAGGCCGACGGCATCGGCAAATCCTCCCCCGGCAAAGACGACGGGCTGCAGGTGCTCAATGAGAAAGGGCATCCTGGCTCCCTCCTCCCGCAGAGGTATGATCAGCATGTCGAGCCCGCAGGCCATGCCGATCTCCTGGCAGAGCTGGGGCGATACGGCCCCCTCCCTGGTGAGCAGGGCAACCAGGCACTCGCTGTTTCTCAGGCCGAATGAGACTCTCCCTGCGAGGGATACCGCTGGCGAGAGGCTGTAGAGTGCGGCGTAGCTCTCCAGCCCCACCCGCCAGAGGGCCCGGGAGAGCTGCAGGGCCAGCTCTTCGTCATGCGGGCTGTGGGAGATGTAGACCTGGGTGATCATTGCATATCTATTAATGCGCTTTCTTAAAAAGCCTGACCGTCGCCGGCACGCAGAGTGCTTTCTGCTTGAGAAATAACAATCCCAATGGCATAACTTTAAGTGACTTGATGCTTCATATCCCCTGCGAGGTCCCATGCCCATTGGAGTGTACGTCTGTCACTGCGGCCTGAACATCGCCGGAGTCCTGAACGTGGAGGATCTGAGAAGCTATGCAGAAAAGCTTCCCGATGTGGCCGTAGCCCGCGATCTGCAGTTCTCCTGCTCCGACATCGGCCAGGAGCAGATCCAGAAGGATATCGCCGAGTACAATCTGGATCGCGTTGTCGTGGCCGCATGCTCGCCGCGGCTGCACGAGCCCACATTCCGCCGGGCCATCAGCAAGGCTGGGCTCAATCCCTACATGCTGGAGATGGCAAACATCAGAGAGCAGTGCTCCTGGGTGCATATGGACCAGCCGGCCATGGCCACAGAGAAGGCCAAGGACCTCATACGCATGGCCGTGGCCAAGGCGGCGCTGCTCCACCCACTCGAGCCGGAGAGCATACCTGTCAGCAAGGATGTCCTGGTCATAGGCGGGGGGGTGGCCGGGATCGCCGCTGCCCTCGACCTGGCCGATGCCGGGCTGCATGTCTTTCTGGTGGAGCGGCGGCCCACCATCGGCGGCTACATGGCCCTTCTCACAGATGTGTTTCCCACAAACGACTGCTCCATATGCGTGCTGGGGCCCAAGATGTCCGAGGTTTACAACCACCCAGGCATCACCCTCATGACATACTCCGAGGTGCTGGGGGTCGAGGGTAGCGTGGGCAATTTTACGGTCTCAGGGGTGCGCCGGGCCCGCTATGTGGACGAGAAGCTCTGCAAGGGCTGCATCAGCGAGTGCGCCGGCGTCTGCCCGGTCGAGGTCCCCAGCGAATACGACTTTGGCATAGGCAAGAGAAAGGCCATATACATCCCCTATCCACAGGCCGTGCCCCTCGTTGCCTGCATCGACCCCCAGGCCTGCATAGGCTGCACCCGCTGCGTCGAGTCCTGCCCGGCCCAAGCGGTAAAGCTGGATGAGAAGCCCTCCGACTTCAAGCTGAATGTGGGGGCCATAATCGTGGCCACAGGATGGCAGCCCTTCGACGCCTCCAGAAAGGAGGAGTACGGATTCGGCAGATACAGGGACGTCATCACCACACTGCAGATGGAGAGGATGCTCAATGCCTCAGGGCCGACCAGGGGGGAGGTGGTCAGCCCCAGCACGGGCCGGGTAGCATCCTCCATCGCCTTCCTTCAGTGCGTGGGCTCGCGTGATGCGACTGTGGGAAACGAATACTGCTCTCGCATCTGCTGCATGGCCTCCCTCAAGAACGCCCAGCTGGTAAAGGAAAAGTACCCGGAGACTGAGGTCACCATCTACTACATTGACATCCGGGCCTGCGGAGAGGGCTATGAGGAGTTTTACATCCGGGCCCAGAGGCTGGGCATCAACTTCGTGCGGTCCCGCGTCTCCCGCATAGAAGAGGTGGACGGAGAGATATTCCTCATATTCGAGGACACCCAGAGCGGCGAGGTCCGGAGGGTCAGGCACGACCTGGCTGTGCTCTCTGTGGGCCTGGAGCCTGACAGCAAGGCTGATGTGCTGGGCAATCTGCTGGGCCTCTCACGCAGGCCTGACAGGTTCTTTGAGATAGCCCATCCCAAGATGAGGCCGGTGGAGGCCCATATCGACGGGGTCTTCATAGCAGGCTGCGCCTCCGGCCCCAAGGAGATCCCCATATCCATCGCCCAGGGAAGCGCGGCAGCGGCGAAAGCAGTCAAGCTTCTTCACAGGGGCTATCTCGATCTGGAGCCGACATCGGCCTACGTAGATCCGGAAAAGTGCATCAGATGCAAGCTTTGTGTGGATGTCTGCCCCATTAAGGCCATATCTGTGAAAAGCCCGGCCTATGTGGATGAGGCAGCATGCAAGGGCTGCGGCTCCTGTGCCGCCGCCTGTCCGGTCGATGCCATAGACATGCGCTTCTTCTCCGACCAGCAGATAATGGCCCAGGTGAGGGCGGCCACAGAGGAGAAGAAGGAGTTCCCGCTGATTGTGGCCTTTCTCTGCAACTGGTGCAGCTACGGGGCGGCAGACCTCGCAGGGACATCACGCATCCAGTATCCCACCAACGCGAGAAACATCCGGGTTATGTGCTCGGGCCGGGTTGACCCGGTCTTCATACTGGAGGCCCTGCGCCGGGGCGCTGATGGCGTTCTCATCGCAGGATGCCGCATAGGCGAGTGCCACTACCGGGACGGCAACTACCAGGCCCTGCAGAGGGTCAATGTACTCAAGGGCGTCCTGGAAAAGGTTGGCCTGGACCCGGGCAGGGTCAAGATCGTATGGTGCGCAGCCAGCGAGGGGGAGATCTATGCGAGGGACCTCAAGGACTTCATAAGCGAGCTGAAGGCAATGGGGCCCATCGGTACGGAACTGCAAAGCAGGGCTGCTGTCAGCCCTGCAGGGGAGGCTTCCAGCCCATGATGGAGATAGAAAAGGAGATGGATGTCCAGGACAGTCATATACTGGCCAGGCAGAAGAGCAAAGAGAGGGAGATCCTCCTCGACTACGATTACAAGAGATGCGTCGGCTGCTCCATCTGCGTCTCTCTATGCCCGAAGAAAGCCCTGCAAGAGGGCCCTCTGCAGGAGATTGCCAAGGGGCTGGATGCGCCGCCGGTGCTGATCGACCTTGAAGCCTGCGCCTTCTGCGGCATGTGTGCCAACTTCTGTCCCACAAAGGCCTTCCGCATGACTGTGACGGAGATGCCTGCGGCTATCGATGCAGAGCATGAGGGCAGGCCGGCCCGTACTGCGGAGGCAGGGGCATGAGCGAAAGCATTTCCGCAGAGGGAAAGCCTGTTGACTTCGCCACCCTGGAGAGGTATCCCCGCCTGCTGGCGGAAGCAGTTCCCAATGAAAAGTGCCTTCCCTGTCTGCTCTGCCAGCCGGTCTGCCCGGGCCAGGCCATAAAGGTCGCATTCAATAAAACCCGCGAGGACTACGGCCCCCTCCGGACGGGTGTCAAAGGCAAGATCGCAGTCGATCCTGAGAAGTGCAACCTCTGCGGCAGGTGTGCTGCATTCTGCAAGGCCTTCCTGCTCACAGACAGGACGGAGCGGGAGAAGGAGCCCCGCAACCTTGTGCCTTACGAGCAGCTCTTCGTGGACGAGGAGCTTTGCGACTACTGCGGCCTGTGCGCGCCCATATGCCCGGAGGAGGCCATATCCGTAGAGGGCGAGCCCCTTGATGTGCCTGAGGATGAGAAGGAGTTCTCCGGCGAGATCTCCGTCGACCAGAGCCTTTGCATCGGCTGCGGCAGGTGTGCTCTGGTCTGCCCCTACCAGGCCATGGACATCAAGAAGCCCTTTGAGGGCGAGATCAACCTCATCGAAAAGAACCTCGTGCGCTGCGATCCCCTCGGCTGCCAGGCCTGCTTCAATGTCTGCCCTGCCAAATGCTGGTATGTCGACGAGAGGGGCAAGGCTGCGCCTGTCAAGGAGCAGTGCATATTCTGCGGGGCCTGCCAGAAGGCCTGCCCGGTTTCAGCTATAGATGTGCGGCGCTCGGATGTGCGGCATACGGAGATTAAAGAGACGCCATGGGCTGAGGAGTGGAAGCAGGCAATATCCGCCATAAAGACAGGCCAGCGCTCCCGTCCAGATGTGAGCGGCGCAGTCTCGCCGCCAGAGATCGAAAGGCAGCCAATGCCCGCCCCGGAGAGGCCGCAGGTCGACCCGGAGCTGCTCGCCCGCGTCGACGAGGCCCTATCGCCAATGCTCTCCCTCCTCAAAAAGCCCAGGTTGCGGCAGATCATGGAGAGAGAGCCGGTGGACGTGGCCGTGGCCAGGATCGCAGAGAGGATTAAAAAGGATGCTCCTGAGAGCAATGCCGGTGGCACAGAGCATCCCGTCAGGGCAGCAGATGCCAGCCAGGAGGCGAGCTGATGGCGGCATTGACGAATGACTTTAAGGCAGAGGTCGCCCGCCTGGCAGGGGAGGAGTTTTTGACCTGCATTCAGTGCGGCACCTGCTCGGCTAGCTGCCCCACTGCGAGCCTCATGAACCCGAGCATCCGAAGGCTGATCAAGCTATGTCTGGAGGGCAAAAGGGATGAGGCCGTAAATAGCGACTCCCTCTGGCTCTGCACCTCCTGCCTGCTCTGCACAGTCCGCTGCCCGCGCGGCATCCGCCCGAAGGCAGTTGTCTCTGCTCTCAAGGAGATGGCTGAGAGGGAGGGGCGGGGAGCCCAGCCCGCGGATGCGGCCTACGAGCGGCTCTTTTTGAAGCAGATTGAGGATTATGGCCGCATATCCGAGCTCTCTCTGACCGGCCAGTTCCTGCTGGCCTATCCCCAGGGTATGGTGCAGTCCATGCAGATAGGCCTGGAGCTGCTTGCCAGGGGCAAGATCGGCCTGGATATGGAGGGTATTGATGGTCGGGATGAGGTCAAGAGGATCATTGAGAAGCTGAGGTGATAGACATGAAGCTGGCATACTATCCGGGGTGCGTTTCCAAATCCACAGGCAGGGAGATGGACGCTTCGACCAGGGCAGTCTGTGCGGCTCTGGGCATACAGCTCGAGGAGCTGGACGACTGGAACTGCTGCGGGGCGACGCATGTCTCAAACGAGCTGGTGGCCACAGGCCTGTCGGCCCGAAATATGGCCAGGACGGGTCTGCCCATCATGACCCCCTGCTCAATCTGCTACAGCAACCTGAGGGCTGCTGCCGAGCGGCTGCGGGATCCGGAGACCCTGCAGCGGGTGAACGCCGTCCTCGACAAAAAGTACAGCGGGGCCACCGTCAGGCATGCCATCGATGTCATTTTAGAGTCGCTTGCTGAGAAGGATGAGAGGATTGTCCTGCCCCTGCGGGGGCTCAAGGTCGCCCCTTACTACGGCTGCCTTCTCACACGTCCCAGGGGCGTGGACAGCCCTGAGTATCCCACTCTGATTGAAAAGCTGATCAGAAGGCTACAGGCCGAGCCGGTGGACTTCCGCCTCAAGACCTTCTGCTGCGGCGGGCCCATATTCCTGCCCCGGCAGGAGGCAGCGGAGGACATCGCCTTTCAGATCCTCTCGGGGGCCAAAAAGGCCGGCGCAGAGGTCATAGTCACAGTCTGCCCCCTCTGCCACCTCATGCTCGACGCCAGGCAAAAGGCATTGGAGCAGAAGCGCGGAGAGGCGATCGGCATTCCTGTGCTCTATGTGACCCAGCTGGCGGGAGTAGCCCTGGGCCTCGGCCCCGAGGAGCTGGGGCTGCTGATGAACTCCGTCTCGCCCATGCCGATAGTGGAGAATGCCTGCGAGAGGATGGCGGAGCTGGCATAGCATGATGCTCAAATTCCCTTGAACAGGTCAGTCTTACCCCTGCTCCTCGCCCTGAGGTGCTCAGCACTCAAGGCCGACTGAATGGCCTTCCTGTAAAATCTATCCATATACTCCTTGGCCATCCTCCGGGCGCTGAACTGGTGGCCTGTCACCTTTATGGCCTCCTTCATCATCTTCACCCAGCCGTGCGAGAGGCCGTCCTCGTCAACATTGTAGTAGAGGGGCACAATCTCCTTCTCCAGAAGATCATATATCGCCGCTGCGTCTCTTGCGTCCCTGTCCGGCCCCTCTGCTCCCTGCACTGCCCAGCCATTCCTGCCGTTATAGCCCTCAATCCACCAGCCGTCCAGTATGGATAGCTGGGGCACTCCGTTGAGTGTGGCCTTCATGCCTGAGGTTCCGCTGGCCTCCATGGGCGGCAGGGGATTGTTCACCCAGACATCAACGCCGTGCACCAGATACTGCGCCAGCAGCTCATCGTAGTCCTCCACGTAGGCGATGCGCCCGCCGAAGGCCTGGTCTTTGGCTGCATTGAAGACCTGCTGGAGCAGCAGCTTGCTCTGCTGGTCATCCTCGTGGGCCTTTCCGGCAAATACGATCTGCACCGGCCTCCATGGATCGCTCACAATCCTGGCCAGCCTGGCCACATCCTGGAGGAGGAGCGTGGGCCGCTTGTATGAGGCGAACCGCCGGGCGAAGCCCAAAGTGAGGGCTTCGGACTCCAGCAGCACCCCCGAGGCCATTATATTATTGGGATCCGAGCCTGCCTGGCGCCATTTGTCCCGGGCCCGCTCCCTGATCTTGGAGATCAGCATCTCCTTCATGCACTTGTGGTGCTCCCATAATACGGAGTCGGGCATCTCATCTATCAGCTCCCATGTGGCTGGATGGTCGTGCTCCTCCAGCCAGGTCCTGCCCAGGTAGCGGTTCAATATCACATCGCCCAGCCGCCGGTCGATCCATGAGGGCACATGCACTCCATTGGTTATGTGCTCGATTGGAACCTCCTCCAAAGGAATCTCCGGCCACAGTTGCTGCCACATGCTGCGGCTGACCTCTCCATGCTTTTTGCTCACGGCATTTCGAAATGCTGAGCAGCGCAGGGCAAAGGCGGTCATGTTGAAGCACTCCGGCCTGGCAGGATTGGTCCCCAGGCGGAAGAACTCGTCGCGGGATAGCTCCAGGGTGGGAAGGTATGCGCCGAAGTACTTGTCCATCAGCTGATAGGAGAACACATCATGCCCCGCCGGAACAGGGGTATGGGTGGTAAAGACTGTGGTGTTCCTGACCTCCTCGAAGGCGTCAGTGTAGCTCATTCCCGCCCCCACCCGCTCTCTGATCCTCTCCAAAACGGCAAAGGCAGGATGCCCCTCATTGCAATGCAGTACCGAGTACTCTATTCCCAAAGCCCGCAGTAGGCACACACCTCCAACGCCGAGGACGATCTCCTGACGCAGGCGCTGCTCCAGGTCTCCTGTGTAAAGGCGGTCGGATATGATGCGATTCCAGGGCTCATTGGCCTCGCTGGATGTGTCGATCAGATAGAGGCTGGTCCTTCCCACATCCACCGTCCAGACCTCTAGGTAGATGGGCGGGTCCATGACTGGAATTTTGATGGACAGAGGCTCGCCGCTCTTATCCATGATCCTTCTGATTGGAGCGTTCTCCCTGTCCACTATCTCGCAGGCCCCCACCTGCCAGCCATCCGGGGAGATCATCTGGCGCAGGTAGCCCTGAGGATACATGAATCCCACTCCGACGAGAGGCACGCCGAGGTCGCTGCACTCCTTGAGAAAGTCGCCCGCTAAAAAGCCGAGGCCTCCGGCATAGAAGGGCAGGGCATGATGCAGGCCGTACTCAGCAGAGAAGTAGGCGATCCTGGCTCTCTCCTGCTCGGAGGTGCTGCGGAAGAACCAGCCTCCGCGGGGGTTCATGTAGCCTTCGAAGCGAGCCATCACAGCCTCGTAATGCCTCATGAAATGGGGATCGGAGCAGGCCGCTTTCAGGGCATCGCCATCCATGCGGTTGAGCATCTTGACGGGATTGTGGTTGCTCAGGTACCATCCCTGGCGGCTGAGGAGCTTGAATAGTGCCCGGCCCTCCGGGTGCCAGCTCCACCAGAGGTTGTAGGCCAGCTCTCGCAGTCCTGATATCTCTTCCGGCAGATGGGGAAACTTATCCTTGATTCCTAGCATGAGTGCGTCAGCTCCAGCGATAGCAACTTCTCAACTCTTCTCAGATATAGGCTTCTATGGCTGTCTGGAGGCGATGGAGAATGGCGACATACCCAAAATCATTAATAGAATACAGCTAACATCGATTTTATGGAGGGAAAGGTCCCGCTCCGCCGCGCTTTAGGTCTATTTGAGGTCACTGTATCCGGCATAGGCATCATCCTTGGAGCCGGCATATATTCCCTCCTCGGCCAGGCTGCGGGCCTTGCAGGAAACGCCGTCTGGATATCCTTTCTGCTCTCTGCCGTCGTGGCCGTATTCACTGGCCTGTCATATGCCGAGCTGGCATCCATGTTCCCAAAAGCCAGCGCTGAGTATGAGTATACATCTCAGGCCTTCGGCCGCTTTCCGGCTTTCGTCATCGGGTGGCTGATCATATTCAGCGGGGTGATCGGGGCGGCGACTGTAGCCCTCGGGTTCGCTGGCTACCTGCGGGCTCTGACAGGCGCGCCCCTTCTGCCCGCAGCCCTGCTGCTCCTGGCAGCCCTCTCAGCAGTGGTCATTTTGGGAATCAAGCAGTCCGCCCGGCTGGCCGTAGCCTTCACAGCCATCGAGATTTCGGGGATGGTGCTGGTGGTGCTCATAGGCATTCCATACATCGGCAGGGCCGACTATTTTGAGATGTCTCCTCTGGGCCTCTCCGGCATATTTCGGGCCTCGGCTCTGATATTCTTTGCCTTTCTCGGCTTTGAGGAGATGGTCAAGCTCTCCGAGGAGGCAAAGGACCCTGAGAAGAACATACCCAGGGCCCTCATCCTGGCCATTTCTGGGAGCATTGTGATCTACATCATGGTGGCGCTCTCTGCGGTGAGCGTTCTCGGCTGGGAGAGGCTGAGCAGCTCCACGGCTCCCTTCTCGGACATCGGCCGCTCAGCCCTCGGACAGGAGGCATCAGCGGTCCTGTCTGTCATAGCCCTCTTTGCCACCACAAATACAGTCCTGCTCATGCTGGTCTCCTCCTCCCGCATCATCTACGGCATGGCCGGGTCCTGCTGCCTGCCCACCTGGCTGGCATCTGTCCATCCCAGGAGGCAGACGCCCTGGCGGGCCTCTCTGCTATCCATGCTCCTCTCCATGGCCTTCGTCTTCCTTGGGGACATCGCCCTCGTGGCCAATATCAACAACTTCACAGTATTTGTGACATTCATAGTCATAAATTCGGTCCTCATCGTCCTGAGATACAAAAAACCGCAGATGGAGCGGCCCTTCCGGGTGCCCGTCTCATGGGGCAGGCTTCCCCTGCTGCCCCTGCTCGGCATACTGCTCAACGCCTTCATGCTGGTCCATCTCGACAGGCAGGTGATGGCCATAGGCCTGGCCCTGACCCTTTCGGGTACTATCGCAGCGCTGGCCAACCGGTGGCGGCGGTCCGGACGGGGCTGTCGGAGGAGGGATTGAGGCGAGGATTGTTCGCACTCTCCGCCAGCCTTCCAGCGAACCTGAGATAACTGCAGGCAGGGCTGCCCAGTGGGATGATGCTCCCCTCTATTCTGCCGTCTTCGATCACCAGCTCTGCTAAGGAGGGGGCCGACATGCGCGGCAGTGTGGTGCTTCCCGGGCAGATGAGAAGATGCCTGTCCTTTTCGATGATGGGGCGGTGGAGGTGGCCGAATACCAGCACGGAGACGTCCATCTCCCTTGCCATCATCTCCGCTCCCACCAGGTCGGAGCCGTGCGATGCCATGTGCACGAGGCCGATCCTGACGCCCTCCACATCGATGACCTTTCGCTCCGGCAGGAGCCTTTTCAGTTGTGCGCAGTCGGAGTTGCCGTGCACAGCCTCAAGCCTGCCAAGCTCCTCCAGGGCGGCGCGGCACTCTTCGGATACGAAGTCGCCGGCGTGCAAAATGAGGTCGGCGCCTCTGGCCAGCGATGCTACGGCCGGCCGGAGCGCCTCACCCTCCAGGTGGGTGTCTGAGAGAGCTATTATTCGGGCCATCAGACGTGCATCCTTCTCATTCCGGCCTCAACGATTCCAAGAAACTCCGCTCCCACCGCCACAGCACTGTTGGTAAAGACTGAGGCATTGATCTCAAATATGGGGTAGCGGAATTTCGTGTAGTCTGACATCAGCCAGGTGGTGGAGCTGGTGTCCCCCATGAACAGATCTCTGTACTCCGGCTTGACCGGAATTAGGGCTATATCATTCTCCCGATCGTGCTTTTTGAGGAGCATTACCTCTCGGGAGGATGGGTTGGCTGTGATGGGCATCACATCGGAGCCGTGGCTCAGGGCGGCAACTGTCCCCTCTAAGGCCTCATATGTGTTGCCTGTTCCGGTTATTGGAATGTATACATCCCCTATCTGAAAGCTTGGCGTATTAAAATCTCTCTCCCAGTAGCTGATTTTGTTCAAGTGGGTAAACCTCATCTCAAAGGCGCGGGCCACGAGGCCGGACCTGCCCACTCCGCCGATGATATACCGCCCGCTTCTGGGAAGCAGCCTGCTAAACCAGTGCTCCAGATATTCCGCATCCATGCCTTTGATGAGACGGGCATTCTCCTCAAAGTCCCTGATGGTGGTGCGGTACTGGGGGCATGAGGGGTTGCATATGCCCTTGAGGCGGGACTGGATGTCCGGAAACAGGGCGTTGAGGAATGCCAGGACCTCCAGCTCGAACTCGGTGCCCATTGGAGAGAGCCTCGACCTGCTGTCCTTGTCTGTGGACTGCTTGGTCCTGGCCTTGAACACCAGCACGGAACCACGCTCGTACTCGCTGACCATCTTATAGGCAGTGCCGTTCTCGTTCGCAGTTATGAGCTTGATCTCCCCTCCCAGGGTGATGATGTCGTCGATATACTTGTTGACGGCTAACGTCTCCCCCGACCCGGAGATGGCAATGCCCAGGTTCTTGCCCTTCCTGTAGTGCCTCTGCACCGGGTCCTCTAAAGTGAAGGGAAAGACATTCTCGAAGTGGTTCTGGATGAGCTGCAGGAAGCTGTAAAGTGCCAGGGCGGAGCGGCCCGCGGCAAGGCCGTAGACGAACTTGTTCTCAGGTGAGGGTCTCAAGAAATCTGCCATGGATTCAGAGAACGCGGCGATGCTTGGTATATCCAGGTCAAGCAGCTTCTCTAAAAAGCCGCACTGAAGCTCTGTGGCCTGCTGGAAGGTCTTAATAAGGCCTGACATGCTGTCACCCTACTAAGACCCACCAAGATAAGCCTTTCTTTTCAGGTTATGATCTCATGCAAGAGGCCTCTTTCATTTGCGGATTTGATCTCCTGGGCTATGCGCCTGCCATTTGAAAGCCCCGGCTCGATGAGGTCAGAATACGGCGACCCGCTAATGTAGAGGTTGGTGCCGGCCACGATCCTGGCGGAGATCTCGAAGACCTTGAACTCAAGCTCGTCGGTTACTATCGTCTCCAGGCTGAAGGCTCCGATCATGCCTCCGAACAGGTCCAGGCTGGTCTCCACCACCCTCTCCCCAAGCTCGAAGGCCCTGGGCAGTAACGACTCGCGCAGCACCAGGGGCAGGTTGCCCGTCACCACGAAGCTCGGATAGATGCCGGCTTCGGCCAGCTCCTTCATGCTGCCTATGCGGAAGATCTCGTCGGCATTGGACTCCACCCTCCTGTCTATGCCCAGCATCTCCAGGGATCCCTTGCTCAGGCGGTATCCCTCCTGCTTTATGGGCGAGTAGAAGAAGTGAATGTAATATCTGGTGCCCAGTATGAACTCCTGAATTGTGTACCTCTCCTGGGTGCTCATCTTGGCCTGCAGCTCCTCCTTGGTCTTGGCTATGAAGAATCCGCGGCCGCCCTTGGCACCGTGGTACTTGACTATCACCGGCCGGTCGATATCCTCAGCCTTCTCAAACCGCATGGGCACATTGACCCCTGCCCGGAGCATCCACTCCCTCTCCATCTCCCTGTCGCTCTCCCAGGCCAAAACCTGGCGGTTTCCAAATGTGGGCACTGCCAGGGACTCGAACCTCTCTATTCCCAGATACTCCACAAGAGAGCCGTGAGGGATGATGATGGCGTTCTCGGCGACGAGGTCTCCCGCATAATCTAGGAGCGCCTTGTAGCTCTCCACGCAGACGAACTTGTCGGGCCGGGCACGGGGGAATGCATCGTAAAAGCGGGGCGGCCGTCCGATGCATATGCCAAGCGTTTTGAAGCCCTCTTCGCGGGCACCATGGAATATCTGGAGGCTGCTATGGGAGCAAATGGTAGCTATGGTCAGGTTTTTCTTATCGTATCCCTTTAAAATTTCGTGGATATCCTCTTTGGAAATCATGCTGATAACCCTTTACATTATGACCTATGAAAATATAGGGTTGGCCTGAAGGTAGATAAGCCCTTCGGATAGCCATCGCCGGGGTCGATCGGCTTAAAAATAGGAAGGCATCATTAAGATATCATGCGCCAATACATAAAGAGGGAGACAAAGGAGACAAGCATCGAGGTCCTTCTGGAGATCGATGGGCAGGGCAGAGTTGATGCGGAGACGGGCGTGGCCCTGCTGGACGAGATCATCGCCTCCATCGGGCTGGCAGGGGGATTTGACATGACGGTCCGGGCGCGGGGGGACTTGCAGACGGGAGACCACCACACTACTGAGGATACTGCCATAACCCTGGGCGCGGCCATAGCCGGGCAGATAAAGAGCGGCATGGCCTCTTGTGTGGTGCCATCAGGCACGGCTGTGGCCACCGCGGCGGTGCGCTTCGGCGAGCCGGGCTATCATGGGAGCTTTCAGCTCGGAGGCGATGCCATGGGCGGCATGGCTCTGGAGAGTCTCCCTCACTTCCTGCGGGCCCTGGCCTACAACGGGGGATTCAACCTATTCATATCCGCGCAGGGCGGCGACGACAGAAGCCGCATCGAGGCCATGAGCACTGCTTTGGGACGGGCCATAAAGCTGGCAGCCAGGGATATGTAGGCAGGAGAGGATACTATCTCCTTTGAAGGGTGTATGCGGCCGCCGCCAGTGCAAATAGGGATGCTAAGACCCCCGCCACATCGCTCTTCTTTGCAGGCTGATCTCCGCCCAGGATGCTGATGCTGCCGTTTCTGACCTCTGGCGTCAGGCCTGATGTGTCCGTCACCTCCAGGAGGGCGGTCTGATTGGCCGAAGCCGGCCGAACGGAGAAGGTGAGATTGGCCCCTTCGCATCCTGCAGGCAGCAGAATGCTTATCCTGCCTGCCGTGCCGTCCACCTGCCAGGAGGCGTTGCCGCCTGAGATTCTCACAGCTTCAAGAAGTGTTGTGTTGTAGGAGATGTCGATCCTCCTCTCCAGGCTGGAGTTGCCGGCGAGAAGGGGGACTGTGGCCTCCTCGCCTGCCGGGGCGCTGGCGGAGCCCAGGGAGACGCCACGTATGGGGGCGGCTGTGACGTTGAAGAAATATCCGAATGATTGAATGGCATTGACGGCATTTTCTATTCTTGTTCTCAGCTCATATCTTCCGGGCGGGGTCCCTACAGTGACTGCATGCGGCTCCAAGGAATCCAGTGTGCCGTGCAGGGTATGATTGACGTGGCTAGGGACGAGCCTTCCGTCGATAACATCGAAAAGCTGCAGAATACTCTCTCCCGGCTCGATTTTGATAAACTGATTTTTAGCAGTGCTGTTGGCCAGCATAGCGTCGTAGTCAAGCGAGTTGTTCATCCTGCTAAATTCGTTTCTGGAGATGTAAAATATGGACCCCGTCTTCAATATCGCTGCAATTCGCCCCTCTGAATCGAATATCACACTGACCTGCTCGGCAGGTGCAGACGAGTTCAGATAAAGCAGTGCCGGCACCGGGCCGCCAGCATCTATGACAAGGCTGCCGTCATCGCTGAGCTGCAGAGTCGTGGCATTCCACTTCCAGGCATAGACCCACCATTCGCCTGAGCCCTGGCCGATGCTAGTGATATCCCTGGTAAATACAGTCCTATTGCTTGAATCCAGTATATTTACCAGTACCTGTCGTATCTCTGCCGCCCGGACTATCAGGCTGAAGTTAGCCGATGAAAGGGATGATACATTATCCTGAACCTTTACAAGAGGCGGCTCAGGTGAAGGAACCACATACTTTAACTGGTACAGATAGTATCTGAGCGTATCATTGTCGGCAACATGTACGCTCATACCCGGCCCGATGCCCACATCAGAGTTCCTGTTGAGGTTTATGGGGTCTGGATTGAGCATGATCATGCCTTCAGGAAAGACATTGACGATCTCCAGCTCGCCAAACCCCGTCCCTGGATCAATGGAAAATGTGCTCTCAGAGATCTGGAAGATGCCGTCCAGCGAGGCAAGTCTTTCTGTGCCGTTGTTGAAGACATTTCCGAAGTGCATCATTATTATCGGCATGTCATTGATATTCTCCATGTCTTTTTTATACATATATGTCGTATTGGAGAATACCACTGAGCTGTCCACCATGCGCCCATCTTTAAAAAGCTGAAGGAAAAGGCTGTCATTGCCCACATCCCTGATGTGCATCTCATATCCCTCTTGCAATGAATAATTCCCTGCTACAATGATTCCTTCGAGCTCTGAATCGATGAGCACCCTGCCAAGGTAATCCTGCTCCAGGAGGCTGAAAGATGAATTTCTGCCTTCAAGACTTGAATCGTATCCCGCAAACCAGGTATCGCCAACGAAGCTTAAAGTATAATAGTATCCCCACGGTTTGTATTCGAATTCTTTCGGCTGTATTATGCATGTATATTGAATGCCTGGCTGCTTTATGGTTTTATTCTCCTCATACCTTATATAATTATAAGGAGGCTCAAGTCTCCTGCCATTTACAGAATAAAATACAAGCGTCTCTCCTCCCATCGAATCCTGATAAATGCTCAGCAAATTATCAGGATCAAAGAAGAATCCACTGTAGTTTTGGGAGTTCCATCTGGCTATGGCAGAAGAACTATATTCACCCATTCGCACGGGAATAGATGGCGTTGAGCCGAATACAGGCCCTCGTATTTCATGTACACCATAGTCGAAGATGATTCCAACGGGATAGTAAGTGAGATCCGGCATATCAAGTACAACAAGCCTCAAATTGCCTGTAAGTGGCACTTCGGAGTCCCTGATGAGGGAAAGAGATATGTTATTCTGAAATACCAGGCCATCCTCTGAGTAGCTATTAAGCTTCATGTTCCCTATAAGGGCTCCATCGAATAGCTTGATATCAGGGGCATCGCTCACCTGAAATATGCCATCTACCTCAGCAAAGCCTTCTTTCGAACTTTTCATGGCGTCGGATAGATGGACCAGGATTACAGGGACATCGTCGATTTTGTAGACAAATGTATCCCCTATGCTTACCAGTGATGCATAAATAATATCTCTATTCTTCAAAAGAGCAAACTTAACCGTGCCTTTTTTCTCCGAGACATCAACAGCCGCCAGAGAGTAGCCCTGCTGGAGCGAAAGTGTCTTGTTGCCCCCTAATGTGTATGTGATCTCTTCATTCCTGAGCACCCGTCTAAGCTCTCCCTTCCCCAGTGAGCTTATCTCCTCTGTTAAGTTGCTTTCCGGATAGCCGGCCAGGTAGGGGCTGCCCAGGAAGGCCACCTCCTGAAATGTGCCCCAGGGCTCGTATTCAAAGGGAGATGTCCACGTCTTAGAGCTGTAGATTATGTCGCCCTCCTCAGCCGTCCTCCCCGTGAGGTGCACAGTCAGCTCCTCGCCTCCCTGATCCTCGTCCACGTCGTAATAGAACCAGCCGAAGTCGCTGGCCCGCCAGATACCGTCGCCGCTGCTGAAATGCCCGCGCACGTAGGCCGCCTCTACCGCATCCTGTCCCAAAGCCCCTCCCGCGAGGCACAGCAGCGAAATCAGCACTGCCCCCACCCAGATCGTCCTTATTTGCATCTACCTCTTGTCACTCATTCCGGCGTTTGCTTCTCGGAATGTCCAGATAGACCATCCTGGATAAGCTGTATATCCTATGCCGGATCTACATGCGGAGCGGAGTTAGATGTCATCTATTAAACACGTTGCGATATACGGCAAGGGCGGTATCGGCAAGTCATGCACTGCCTCGAACATTGCCGCCGCCTGTGCCGAGAAGGGCCACAGGGTTCTGGTAGTGGGCTGCGACCCCAAGAGCGATTCGAGCATAACGCTGGTAGGCCGCAGGATTCCCACAATGATGGACCTGATATTGGCTGGCGGAGAGATCCGGGAAAAGGATGTCGTCTTTGAGGGATACGGGGGCGTGCGCTGCATAGAGGTGGGCGGGCCTGAGCCGGGTGTGGGTTGCGCCGGGCGTGGCATAATTGTGGCCATCGATTTTTTGCGCAAGGTCTCCCATGTCCTGGAGGAGGTGGACCTGGTGCTCTATGATGTGCCTGGGGATATAGTCTGCGGCGGGTTTTCAGCGCCCATCAGAAAGGGGCTGGTGAGCCAGGCCTACATCATCACCTCGGGAGAGTACATGCCCCTTTATGCTGCCAACAACATCAGCAAGGGGCTGCTCCGCCTCAAAACCCCCCTGGCCGGAGTGATCTGCAACTCTCGCGAAGCTGCTGCCGGGCGGGAGAAGGAGATCGCTGAGAGGTTTGCCTGTGAACTGAACAGCAGGCTGGTGGCATTCATACCCAAGGATCCGGTGGTGCAGCAGTGCGAGAGGAGGGCGGTCACAGTAATCCAGGGAGCGCCCGACACTGCAATCGCCAATGTCTACCGGGCCCTGGGCGAGGAGATCATGGCGGCAGCCGAGCTGAAGATACCAAGGCCGCTAAGCGATGAGAGGCTCAGAGAGCTGTCCATGGAATAAGGGGATGATGTTGGCAGACTGTTCGAGAGTGCTGATCGCCGGAGACAGGAGCTCCAGCGGCAAGACCACCATAGTGGCCGGCCTTCTCTCCGCCCTGCGCAGGAGGGGCCTGGCCGTGCAGCCCTATAAGGTGGCCATGGACTACATCGACCCCAGCTATCACACCTGGATCACCGGCAGGAGCTGCCGCAACCTGGACGGCTACCTCATGACGGCGGGAGCCGTGCAGGAGATCTACGCCCATGCCGCCCAGGGCGCAGACATATCAGTGATCGAGGGAGTGCGCGGCCTGTACGAGGGGTACGAGGGGGATCTGGGCAGCACGGCCCAGATCGCCAAGCTGCTCAAAATGCCGGTTATATTCGTGGTCGATGCCCGGAGCATCACCCGCAGCGCTGCGGCCCTGGTGAAGGGCTACATGGACTATGATCCCCATGTAGATTTCAAAGGCGTCATACTCAACAAGGTTGGATCTGAGAGGCATGCAGAGAAGGCTGCCCGGGAGATCGAACGCTATGCTGGCGTGGAGGTGGTGGGGATCATCAGGAGAAATGAGGAGATGCACCTGGCCATGCGCCACCTGGGCCTGGTTCCAGTGCTGGAGGGAAGGGCCCGGCACGAAGGCTTCGAAGAGAGGGTGGACAGGATCCGGCAGATTGTGGAGGATGGCCTCGACCTGGAACGCATCCTGGAGATTGCCAGGGGGGCCGAGCCCCTGCCGGCTGTGCCGGCTGACCTGTACCGGGAAAGCTCATCCGGGCGGGGCGTCAGTATAGCAGTAGCCCAGGATGAGGCATTCAACTTCTACTACCGGGACAATCTGGAGATGATAGAGCTTTCGGGGGCGTCGGCCGTCCCCTTTTCTCCGCTGCATGACGCAAGCCTGCCCGATGTGGACGGCATCTACATCGGGGGAGGATATCCGGAGCTATATGCCCGCGAGCTGTCGGAGAACGCAGGGATGATCCAGGCTCTGCACATGGCGCACGATAGGGGTATTCCCATCTATGCCGAGTGCGGAGGACTGATGTATCTGGCCCGCCAGATCGAATGGGACGGCGAGAGGCAGGAGATGGTGGGCCTGGTTCCCGGCATGGCCAGGCGGGGCAGCAGGAGGATTGTCAGCTACGTGCATGGCAGGCTTAAGAAGGACTGCTCAATCGGGCCGGCGGGAGCTGCCCTCATGGGGCACGAGTTTCACCACTCCGAGATGGTGATGGATGAGAATGTGAGCTACGCCATCAGGCTTGAGAGGGGCACGGGCATAAAATGCGGGTGGGACGGATTCTGCCAGGGTAATCTCGTGGCCAGCTACACCCATATTCACAGCGCCTCCTACCGGGGATTTCCGGGAAGGTTCATAGATGCCTGCAGAAGAAATAGAGGCTGAGATGCTGCCTGGGTTGTGCACTTGCTTGACTGAATAATTTATATATTAGCATCTCCAATTGCGATTGGGGTACAGCAATGGAGGAAGAGCTGGATTTATCAAAATTCTGGTGTTGGCAGGAGGACTGCCCCGA
>Ga0116146_1000494_pt1 | contig 49148 bp, 32 predicted proteins | sample AD_JPNHG2_MetaG_FD_89748 | JGI IMG/M metagenome (GOLD analysis project Ga0116146, IMG submission 89748) | Active sludge microbial communities of municipal wastewater-treating anaerobic digesters from Japan - AD_JPNHG2_MetaG | ecosystem: Engineered > Bioreactor > Anaerobic > Digestate | place... | reverse complement strand
TGTTCACGCAGCGTCAGCTGAAGGGGGGGGTATTTCAGAACGGCGATGATTTTATTGGCCATTTCGTTAATATCCCAGAAATCCACTTTCAGCACATGAGTCAGGACTTCCGACACGCCGCTCTGTTTGCTGATGAGCACCGGCACATCATGGTTGAGGGCTTCCAGAGGGGCAATGCCGAACGGTTCTGAAACCGACGGCATAACATATAAATCCGCCATCTGGTAGACCTTTTCCACATCATGGCCGCGCAGAAAACCAGTAAACAGAACTTTGTGCCCGATCCCCATCTGGGCAGCCATTTCGATAATCCGATGCATCATATCGCCTGAACCGGCCATTACAAACTTCACATTTTCTATTTCCTCAAGCACCTTGCGGGCGGCCATAAGAAAATATTCCGGACCTTTCTGCATTGTGATGCGGCCCAGAAACAAAACGATCTTTTCATTGCTGCTGATGCCGACTTTGGCAAAACCCTGCCGGTTATCGCCGTTCTGCTCGACCCCATTGTAAACGACTTCTACTTTTTCTCCCAGAATGCCGTAACGGCTGATAATAATGTTGCGTGTCAGATAGCTGACGGCGATTATCTTGGAGGCCGCATGCATTCCCCGGCGTTCGATATCATAAATCATTTGATTGACATGTTCACCGCTTCGGTCAAACTCAGTTGAATGGACGTGAACGACCAGCGGTTTGCCCGTTACAGCAGCTACCGCAATTCCAGCCGGATAAGTCATCCAGTCATGAGCATGGATAATATCAAATGTTTCCTGCATCGCCAGCCGAACAGCAAAAGCCGCATACCGGTGGACTTCCGAATACATATCCCCCCCATACTGGTCGTAAGGGACTTGAATATATTCTTCGGCTTTGCTGAGCCACTGTTCAACAGCAGGTTCTACACCTTTTTCCCGAATTGCCTGGGCTGTCCTCTGTCGAATTATACCCTCGATTTTCTGCTGGTAGTACTGCGGTGTTGCATAAGGTTCCAGCGGTGAGGGTATGGTACGGAATGAAACATTAGGAAACTCTTTTTCCCATTCTTGGATGGTTGTCTTCCCTCCTGCAGAGGCGGAACTGCACTGCAGCGGACTAAGCACCTTGACATGGGTGGCAGGGCTGACATCAATGGGCTTGGGCAGGACGAAAATAACTTCTATCCCCAAGTCATTCATCGCCTTGGTCAGCCCGTAGCAGGCGGTCCCTAAACCACCGCTTATATAAGGGGGGAATTCCCAACCGATCATAAAGACTCTCATAGTCTCCCCTCGGCTTTCCAATAAACTGAACAGTCAAAGTCCATTTTTCCTGCGTATTTGTACGCCCTTCTTTCTTCTTCAAAGAAACGATTTGCTAAAATTATAAATACAAGAAGGCGCGGCGTCTATCAAAATTTTTCCTAAAATATGTTAAAAATTCAAGCAAATAACAAAAAATACAGGAAAAAAGGCGAATTGTTTTGTCGTATTCTTGTTTGGAAATGAGGAGAAAAAAAGACCGCTTCCATAGAATGAAAGCGGTCTTTGAGGAATTGTTTCCAGCAAACAGGGCTTATAGATCCTGCGGCTTGAGTGTGCTGCGGCGATTTGCCTGTGTCCGTTTGACAGCCGCATCGAGTATGGCATAAACACAGTCATTCAGAGCGCCGATGGATTCGGAGGAACTCATCATCCCTTTGCTCTTGACGTATGCCTTTACTTTGCTGGCTACGATCAGGACTTCTTTGCCGCTTTTCTTTGCTGCCGGTTTCTTTGCTGCTTTTTTCTTTGCCATGTGGCACCTCCATGTAAAAAGTTAATAGTTCCAATAAAATCGGCCTCGAAATGGCCAGAACGGCATTTAGATGCTTATTTTGAAAAGAATACAGCCCCTTTGCAATAAAAAAATCTCGAAAAACTGCAAAATTTTGCATGCATAGGGCGTATAAACCGAAAAATCGGTAAAATCTGACCTCTCAAAACGGCCTAAGGATGCATTCTATGCCATTTTCAAATCCTTTTTTGTTAATCGATCCCACAAAATAGCCGATGTCATTGCCGCTTATGTGCAGTTAAGTGTTGGGCAGCGAATTGGAGATTAAAATAATGCAGCGAAAAGAACGAAAAGAACAAGGCAAATCTGCAGCCGCCGCGGTATCTGTTGTAACCGTTGCGTTTGCCGAAGATATGGAACTTGCCCGCCAGTATCAGCAGCTTCTTGAAAAGAATCAGATTCCGGCTGTTATCAGGCGGCAGACCGAGATGGCCCAGAGCGGCTTTTCGGATATAGCCATACTGGTTCCAGAAGACTATCTGGATGAGGCCCATTCGCTGATTTGTCAGCAGGCTGCCGGGGAGGATTTCTTCGGGATGGCTTTTGATGAACCGTATAAAGAAGAATATCGGGATTGGTCTTCAGAGGAAGATGAAGACCAGCTGGATTAAGATAATCAGCAGCTTTTTATAAAATGTCAAGAGAGAATATAATGAACATACAGGCAGAACAAAGACAGTCTCAAGATATCGAGCAGAGTTTTGAAGAAAGACGGGAATTCACAGAACGGCGGAGAAATCTCGTGGATCGGCGCAGCGGCTTTGACCGCCGGCGCGGCCCCGGTCATCGCCGCACCCCCGAACGACGGGCTGCCGAGGAAGGGCAGATGACGCCGGAACAGTTTGAATTCCTAATGGCTATCGATCAGTATAAACGGGCTAATCAGAGGCCTTTTCCAACTTGGACAGAGGTACTGGAAGTAATCAAAGCAATCGGCTATCGTAAAGTAGCCGAACCGCAGCCGCTCGAATCCTTCCGCAAGGCAGATAAGCAGATTCCCGCTGTCGAGTAATGGGCAGCCGCCGGTTGGGATTATTCAAATAAGGAAAGCCCCAAAGGGTTCAGTTTTAAACGGCCAGACTGTCTGCGGGCAGCGGTATCAGCTGAGAGCATTTTTTATAGATTCGATGAAGGATTTTATTTGGGATTTCATTGCGGCCGGATTCTTTAGGTTTTCTTCGATAATGTTGATGATTCGGCTGCCGATAATCACACCATCCGCGCCGGCGGCGGCAACCTGACGGGCATGTTGCGGGCTGCTGATGCCAAAACCTACGCAAACGGGTTTATCGCTGAGGGATTTAAGCCGCTCTGTGAGGGGTTTAATCTTTTCCGAAAGAACACTTCTTTCACCTGTGGTTCCCATCAGGGAAACGGCGTAGATAAAACCGGTTGTTTTCTCGCTGATTTTGCGGATGCGTTTATCTGTGGTATTGGGTGTGGCCATAAAAACTGTTTCCAAGCCGGCTGCTGTTGCGGCTGGAACTATTTCATCGGCATCGTCAATGCTTAAATCTGCCACCAGAACGCTGGTTCCGCCGGCGGCCTTGAAATCAGCAAAAAATGCCTCAATGCCATATTGGAAAATCAGGTTGTAATACACCAGCAAACCTACCGGCAAAGGTTTATAGTCCGTAACCTTTTTGATGAAGTTAAGTGCCTTTGCCGGCGTCATACCCGCCTGCATTGCTCGGATGTCGGCCTTCTGGATGGTTGGACCGTCGGCTACAGGATCGGAAAAAGGGATACCCAGCTCCAGAACATCGGCTCCGGCGTCAATAGCGGTTTTAACCAGTTCGAGAGAAAGCTGCTCCTCGGGGTCTCCAATCACAAAAAAGGGTATCAACGCAGGACGGTTGAGTGTGCTGAAAAGTTTTTGATAAATACCCATAGAAGTCCTCATATCATCGGTCGGTGCTGTTCAACAATTGAGATGTCTTTGTCGCCGCGGCCGGAAAGATTGACCAGCACGGCTGTATCCTTTGGCAGTTTACCTTTCTGATTGATTAAATAAGCCAAGGCATGGGAGCTTTCAAGGGCCGGGATGATGCCCTCAAATCGGGTAAACATCTCGAAAACATCCAAAACTTCCACATCGGTAACCGCCGTATATAAAGCTCTGCCGGTTTCTTTGAGATACGAATGTTCCGGCCCGACTCCGGGATAGTCAAGGCCGGCAGAGATGGATTCGGTTTCAAGAATCTGACCATTTTCATCCTGCAGTACATAGGTTTGTGCCCCATGCAGTATGCCGATGCTTCCGGCCGTCAGCGTAGCGCAGTGTTGATGGGTATGCAGTCCCTTGCCGCCGCCTTCAACCCCCACCAGTTTGACAGAGGCGTCATTTAAAAAGCCGGAAAAGATACCGATCGCATTCGAGCCGCCCCCAACACAGGCGACAACCATATCCGGAAGTTTACCTAGTTGGTCGAGGCATTGTTTGCGGGCTTCTGCACCAATAGGCGACTGAAAGTGGCGTACAATCATCGGAAACGGGTGTGGCCCGCCTGCTGTGCCGAAAAGGTAAAATGTATCTTCTACATGAGATGTCCAGTATCGCAGAGCATCGTTAATGGCATCCTTCAGCGTGCAAGTGCCTCCTGAAACAGAGATGACTTCGGCACCGCATAGTTTCATCTTGTGAACATTGACATTTTGGCGGGCTACATCGACCGAGCCCATAAAGATTTTGGTTTCCATGCCGAACAAGGCGCCGATCATAGCTGTAGCCAGCCCGTGCTGACCGGCTCCGGTTTCGGCGATGAGTTTCTTTTTGCCCATATACCGTGCTAAAAGTCCCTGTCCAAGAGCATTATTTACCTTGTGAGCCCCGCCGTGAAGCAAATCTTCTCGTTTGATGTAAACCTGAAAGCCGACATACTCACTAAACCGTTTTGCATGATAAAGGGGAGTTGGCCGTCCTGCATAGTTCCGGTACAGGTCATCCAGTTCAGATATAAATTGAGGATTGTCGCGAAATTGCAAAAAACCTGCTTCGATATCTTCCAATGCTGGAATCAGCACTTGGGGTACATAAAAGCCGCCGAAACGGCCGTAGCGTCCGCGTTGTATCATAATCGCACCTTTTGTCCCGTATAGTTGTAAATCGCCGCAAAAAGCTGTTTCATTTTTTCAATATCTTTTTTGCCCGGTTCTTTCTCAATGCTGCTGCATACATCAATGCCGTACACGTCCATTTTTAAGGCCTTGACGACATTATCGGGATGAATGCCGCCGGCCAAAAAAACCCTTCGTGGACAATCCCGGATTAAGGACCAGTCAAAAGTTTTGCCTGTTCCGCCATAGTGTGCCTGATCAAAGGCATCAAACAGCAGGGCATAGGTCGGATAAGACAAGGAACTTTGTATATCGTCGACAGTCCGTACTCGGACGGCCTTAATTGTTTGGATATTCCAGCTGTTAAACTGGCGGCAAAACTCCGGTGTTTCGTCGCCATGGAACTGAATCCAATTGAATAAACCCGAATTTGTCAGATGCCGAATGTCACGTGCCGGGACATTTACGAATACACCGGCTGTGTCTACAAAAGCCGGCAGCTTGCGAATGATGGCTTCTGCTCGCCGAGGCTCAATATAGCGGGGGCTTCGTGGGTAAAAATTGAATCCGAGAATATCTGCTCCCATTTCCATAGCTGCTACGGCATCATCCAGATTGGTAATGCCGCAGATCTTAACTTTTATGCTGATCATTGCTGTTGCTGCTCCATCGGCTGGTTGCTGATTTCAATTAGTTTTTCAAGACATTGTAAGGCATTGCCGGATGAAATGGAAGAGTCAGCCATTTCAATGCCTTCCACAAGATCTTTTGCAAGACCCGCAGCCCAAATGGCAGCAGCGGCATTCAGCAGCACAATATCTTTTTTAGGTCCCGTTTCACGGCAGGTCAGCAGGTCGCGAACAATTCGAGCATTGACAGCAGCATCCCCTCCGGCAAGGTCATCCAAATTTGCCAGTCGGAAACCGTATTCAGTCGGGTCAATCGTACTGGAACGGATTTGCCCGTTTTCCAGATGCATTATTTTAGTGGGTCCCATTGTGCTGATTTCATCCAAGCCGCCGCTGTGAACAACCATAGCCCTTTCTAATCCTAAAATTTTAAGAACTTCAATCATACGCGTCATCAGGGACTCATCTGAAATACCCAGCACTTGGGCTTGAGCCCCGGCGGGATTTGCCAGCGGTCCAAGGATATTAAAGGCCGTATGAAAGTCCAGACTTTTCCGGATTGGCTGCACAAATTTCATTGCCGGATGAAAATTGGGTGCGAACATAAAGCCGATATGGGCCTTTTCGATACATTCAGCAACGCGCTGCGGCCCGGGTGAGATATTCACTCCCAAAGCTGCCAGAACATCAGCCGAGCCGCACAGGCTGGTGATGCCGCGGTTGCCGTGTTTGGCGATATAAACGCCCGCACCGGCAGCAACCAAAGCAGCCGTAGTAGAGATATTAAATGTTTTAACCGAAGAACCGCCAGTGCCGCAGGTATCGACCAACGGTTTGACGCTGACCTGAACAGGTACTGCGTGTTGGCGGAGTGAAACAGCCAGCCCGGCAATTTCTGAAACGGTTGCCTTTTTTATCCGCATCGCCGCCAAAAAGGCCGCAATCTGAACATCCGCCACATCCCCTTCAAAGATTGTGTCCAGCAGTTCTTTTGCCTGTTCAAATGTTAAGTCTTTTCCTTCAAAAATAATATTTAGATATTTTGTTATTTTTGCCATTAAGACCTCCTTTGGCTGGTCTGCCGATCGGTTTTGAGATTGTGGGCAATGTTGAGCATATTTTCAATAATTTTTCCGCCTGTAGGCGTTAAAACGCTTTCTGGATGGAACTGCACACCATAGATTGGAAGCTCTTTGTGCTCAATACCCATGATAATGCTGCCGTATTCAGCGGTCTTTTCCAGACATTCAGGCAGGGCAAAAGCGCATAAACTGTGATACCGGCCTGCCTGGAGGGGATTCTCAAGCCCCTCGAAAATGCCTTTTCCGGTGTGGGTAATTCGGGACGGCTTGCCGTGCATCACTTCGGGAGCATGCTCAATAACACCCCCGAAGTACTGAATGATTGCCTGATGGCCGAGACAAACGCCGAAAATCGGCAGTTTGTCCTTAAAAAAATCAATTGCCTTCAGCGTCACGCCGGCTGTGTCGGGATTGCCGGGACCGGGGGAAATAACCAATAAGTCCGGATGGAACTGCTGGTATGCTGTATCGAGCGCTTCCAGCGGAACATCAGCACGATAGACTTTTGCAGAACATTGGCGCTTGGCAAACTCATCTACAAGGTTATAGGTAAACGAATCAAAATTATCAATAAACAAAACATTGGTTTTCATTGTCTCATCCCTTATCGGCATCTTCACAGGCCATGCGGATAGCTTTCAGGCATGACTGTGCCTTGTGTTCTGTTTCTTCAAATTCGGTTCTGGGAATACTGTCATGTACAATACCCGCGCCGGCCCGTACATAGGCCTGATGGTTGCGAATCTGCATGCTGCGGATGGTGATGCAGCTGTCAAATTGGCCGTCGACAGTCAGATACATTACAGCGCCGCCGTAGTAGCCGCGTTTGGTTTTTTCAAGCATGCGGATGATTTTCATTGCTTCAATTTTGGGCGCACCGGTCAGCGTGCCCATATTCATTGTGGCCAAATAGGCACTCAAGGCGTCCAAGCCGTTTCGCAGGCGTCCCCGCACGTTGCTGACAAGATGCATCACAGATTCATACCGCTCGACGATCAGCATTTCATTAACGATACGGCTGCCTGGCTCGGCAACGCGGGCAATGTCATTCCGCGCCAAATCAACCAGCATAATATGTTCGGCCAGCTCTTTGCGGTCCAGCTTTAATTCCGCTTCATACCGTACATCAGTATCAGGATCGATTTTGCCGTCTTTACGGCCCCGGGGTTTTGTGCCTGCAATAGGACGGATTTCAACAATCCGTTCCCGTGTCCCGCTGACCCGCAAGTTCAGTTCAGGGCTGGCTCCCATCAGAATGGTATTCTCGGTGTTCAGATAAAACATATACGGGGAAGGATTGACAGTTCGAAGCTTCCGGTAGACATCCAGCGGCTCAGCTGGACACGGCTCAGTGATTGTACGGCTCAAAACAACCTGAAAAATATCTCCGTCAAGAATATGTTTCTGGGCAGTTTTGACCATTGCTTCGTACTCCTCCTGCTGCGTATCGGTAGACGGAGCTGTTGTTGTATCTGCGTGAAACAAGGCGATGGGACGTTCTTCTTTGATTTTGTCGAAGTATTGGTCGAAACACTGCTGAGCCTGCTGGTAAATTAAATCACGGTCACCGTCGGTGATTACCGCATTTACAATGACATAGCCCTTTGAGTTTTTATGATCCATCAGAAAAATATTGTCTGCAAAATACAGCTCATAGTCAGGATTATGCAGGATATCCCGCTGGTTGGTAGGCAGTTTTTCAAATTGGTCAATAAAATCATAACTGATTGCTCCCATCAGACCACAGGTGATGCGGAAGGGTTTGCTGGCTAATTCAAAAGCAAACGCAACAGTCCGAATGATATCCATTTGGTTGACGCTTTTCAGACGCATTTCTTCATCCAGAATACCTTGATTGGCAGCGAGATGCCCTTCGATAACATTAGAATCAAAGCGGATTGATTGGCAGAATGAAAACAGTTCCGGTCTGGCAGAAAAGTATTGAAGCATCCGGCTGCCTGTCTCGGTGAGGGCTTTAATCATAAAATACCTGCCCGTACCAGTTAGATACAGAGCAGGATTTGCGGTTCCAAAAGTCAATTCGCCGGCATCTCCTTGAGTGAGGTAGTCCCGCGATTCAAGAAGACAGCAATGCCGGCTGCGCCCATAATTGCTCAGCTTGGCAAAAAACTCGACTGGACAGGTAATGTCAATATCCCTCACCATCGGGATGATCTGTCCCGGCCGGGCTTGCTCGATACGCCGTTTATAATCATTCATAGAAGACCTCTGTTGATAGACGATATAAAAAAACCTGCGGGATTACTCCAAAATCCGCAGGTCGCTGATAAATACCGATAAGAGATACAAAAAATCTTCTGCGCCTGCCGATTTATACGACAGGCCAACGCCAGCAAAAACCACAGCATGGATAAACGTTTCTATGCATAGAAGCATTTTAGCAGGATAACATACGGGTGTCAATACGGTAATTATGCTTTTTTATGAAAAATTTTTAAACATTTTCAAAAACGTTTTTTTCTTCGGAAAAATCCGTATTTATAGGAATCAGGGATTGTGTTGACTTTTGTAATCCAATCTTTTTTAATGTTCATTCTTTCGGGTAAACAGAGAGAGATTGAACTTTCTAAAGATGAGGCATAATTGACTTCTGCAGTTCCTATAGTCAACCTGACAGAGGCACAAAAAAAGGCAGTTTACCACAAGAATGGACCTCTGTTGGTTCTTGCCGGACCGGGCAGCGGCAAAACTCGTGTAATTACCTGCCGGATTGCAGCCCTGATAGAGGCCGGTGTGGCAGGACGCCATATTTGTGCAATTACATTTACAAACAAGGCCGCAGAAGAAATGCGTCTGCGTGTTCAGCAGTTTGTTCCGGCTGCTGGAGCTCATATCAGTACATTTCATTCATTGTGCGTTTGGATTCTGCGTCGCTATGCTGAATATGCCGGCATCAAGCCCAACTTCAGCATTTTTGATGTTCCAGATCAGCAGCGCTGTATGAAAGAGGCCATAAAGGAATGTTCTGTTGATGCAGCTAATTTTACTCCGTCGCGAATGATCGACTATATCAGCCGGCTTAAGAATGACTTGGAGGATGTAGAAACATTTGAAGCCCGCGCGGGGGATTATTTTGAAAAGAATACAGCAAAAATATATCGACAATATCAGCGAATACTCGCCCTGAACAATGCCCTTGACTTTGATGATTTGCTGATACGAACGGCCATGCTGCTGCGCGACTGGCCCGAAATCCGTCTCCAGCTGAGCGAGCGTTTCCGTTATCTGCTGGTCGATGAATATCAGGATACCAATCACGCCCAGTATCAAATTGCCAAAGGCATTGCCCTTGCCCATAGAAATATCTGTGTGACAGGGGATCCGGACCAATCGATTTACCGCTGGCGGGGAGCCGATATTGAAAATATTCTGGCTTTCGAAAAAGATTGGCCGGAGGCGGCGGTGGTCAAACTGGAAGAAAATTTCCGCTCGACGCCCAATATTCTGAAAACAGCAGACAAACTGATTGCACATAATACTAAGCGAAAATCGAAGGTCCTAATACCTACCCGGTCTGATGGGGATGAAGTTGTTATCCAGACCTGCGATGATGAAGCTCAAGAGGCCGTATGGGTGGCCCAGACAATTGAAAATCTGATTCGAAATGGGACAGATCCGAATGAAATCGCTGTTTTTTATCGGGTAAATGCAATGAGCCGGGCTATTGAAGAAGCGTTTGTCAGCCGGCAGCTTCCTTATCAGATGGTTCGGGGTATTGAGTTTTATGCCCGCAAGGAAATTCGGGATTTGCTTAGTTATCTTAAGCTAATTGTCAATCCGGCAGATGATGTCGCTTTTAATCGAGCCATCGCTACCCATCCGCGGGGGATAGGCAAAACCTCCATTGAGAATTTAGGGATTTACGCCAGACGACACGGGCTTTCACTGCTGGAAGCTGCAGAAAAGGCTGATCAGATTGATACAATCAGCCGACCGACACGTATGCGGCTGATTGAATTTGCTGCGATGATCCGGCGTTTTCAGCAGGAAGCGTCAGGCGGAATCGCTCCGCTGATGGATTGTGTGTTTGTCGAAAGCGGATTGGCCGATGCGCTGAAATCCGATCCGGATGCGGTTGAGAATATCAATGGTCTGGTTAATGCGGCTGCAGAATATGAACAGCAGACAGAGCAGCCCAGTCTAACCGATTACCTCCAAATGATTGCCCTGTACAGTGATGTCGATGCGTACAATGCTGATTCGGGCAAGGTATCGCTGATGACGCTGCATGCGGCCAAAGGGTTGGAGTTTGACTGCGTTTTTATTATCGGGCTGGAAGAAGGCATTCTGCCCCATGAACGCAGCAGCTGGGGAGGGATCGATGATTTAGAAGAAGAACGCCGGCTTTTCTTTGTGGGAATCACACGTGCCCGAATAAAGCTCATTATTACCTATGCCCGGCATCGAGTAATGCGCGGGCAGTTTGTCCGCAATACCCCCTCCCAGTTCTTGTATGAGATTGGCTTCAAGGGGGAATCGCTGGATGCCGGATGGGAAACAGCCGGGCAGGAGGACGAGCTGATTGCTTGTCCTGCAGCAGAGAAAAAGCGTTCCGCATATGCTTTTGAGGTTAATGAACTTGTGGAACATGCAAAATTCGGCATAGGACGGGTCAAGGAGTTTTTAGACTTGGGCCAAGACAGCATTGTTGTTGTGAAATTCAATTCTGGAAATACCAAATCGCTGATGGTAAAATATGCTAAGTTGCAGCGAATAGGACGTTAAAAAGTGTGAAAATTGACCAATCAGGAGTGCTAGCTGTGTCGCAAACAAAATTATCCCTCTATTACAAGAATGTAACTGCAGATGTTATTGGCCCCGAGCATGGGATAACAAAGCAGCAGTTTGATGAATTAGCACAGAAAACCCGGCCGGCAATTGCCGAATGCAACCGGCAGCGGAAAAATGGGGCAATTCCATATCGGGATTTGCCGTATCATAAGCAATACCCCAGTCAAGTCAAACATGTTGCAGCGGATATAAAACCCGGCTGCGAAAATTTTGTTGTACTTGGCATTGGCGGTTCAGCGCTGGGCAATATCGCTTTGCAGACAGCGCTGAATCCGTATATGTATAATCTGGATGAAAAGCAGCGAAAAGGGCCGCGTTTGTTTGTATTTGACAATGTAGATCCGGCACAATTCGGAAGTTTTCTGGACTGGATTGCCGACAAGCTGGACAAGACCGTTTTCAATGTTATCAGCAAATCGGGGCGAACAGCGGAAACCGCTGCCCAGTTTCTAATTATCCGTCAGATACTGATAGAAAAACTGGGGACGGATGGGTATCGCCGTCAGGTTGTGGCAACTACAGATGCGCGTTCCGGCACAATGCGGAAAATCGCAGATGAGGATAAGCTCCGTACGCTGATTGTACCGGATGGTGTAGGCGGGCGGTTCAGCGTGCTCAGTCCGGTTGGTCTTCTGAGTGCGGCAGTCTGCGGCATTGATATTGATGCGCTGCTGGAAGGCGCACGGGCGATGGATGAAAAGGTCAGTCGAGAAGACTTTTTTGCCAATCCGGCGGCGGTTAATGCGGCTGTAAACTGGCATTATTATCATCGCGGCAAGCGGATTTCTGTGATGATGCCTTATGCTTATGGCCTTAAGGATTTATCCGATTGGTACCGACAATTATGGGCTGAAAGTCTGGGCAAGTCCTGTGATTTGAAAGGCAGCAAGGTGTTTGTCGGCCCCACACCAGTCAAAGCATTGGGCACAACCGACCAGCACAGTCAGGTCCAGCTCTATCGCGAAGGACCGAATGATAAGCTGTTTACTTTTCTGCAGGTTAGCGAATTTCAGCCGGACATTGTAATCGGACCCCAGCCGGCAGCTGCACCTGAACTGGCTTATCTGGCCGGTCAGAAAATGTCAAAACTGCTCAACAGTGAAAAGCTGGCTACAGAATATGCCTTGCTTTATGACAAGCGGCCCTGCATGACTATTCTTTTTGACCGCATTGATGCGGATGCGATTGGGCAGTTTATTTACTTGTATGAGGTAACAACCTCGATTGCGGGTCTGCTGTTCGGCATTGATGCCTATAATCAGCCGGCAGTGGAGTTAGGCAAAGAGGCGACTTTTGCCCTGATGGGACAGGCTGAATATGCTGATCTTGCAGAAAAAATCAAACCTGTAGCACAGGTGGATACAGCGTATCTGGTATAACAATTCAACTGAAGGGAGTGGGACAGGATGGATTATGCGGTAATCTTGGCTGGCGGAACAGGCAAGCGGCTTTGGCCGCTGAGCCGGCAGAGGCGGCCCAAGCAGATATTGAAGCTGCTGGACGGTCAAACGCTGCTGCGCAAGTGCTTTGAGCGGCTGAAAGCGGTTTTTGATTTTCGGAATATTCTGGTTTTGGCCAATGCCGATTATGCCGACCTTATTCGCGAAAATCTCAATGAGCTGCCGGAAGAGAATGTTATTGCAGAGCCGGCGGTTCGGGATACAGCGGCAGCCATCGGATTGGCGTCAGCCGTGCTGCAGAAGTACGACAGCAGCGCCGTCATGGCAGTGGTCACGGCCGACCAGATTCTCGAACCGGCAGAGGCCTTTGAATCGGCGATGCGTGCTGCCCTTGCCTTCGTTCGCGAAAATCCGCAGGGCCTGATAACATTCGGTATTAAGCCGACGTTTCCGAGTACCCAATTGGGCTACATTTATTTCGGGGATGAGGTATGCAGGCAGGGGGGCAAAGCTGTTTACAGGATTAATGCCTTCAAGGAAAAACCCGATCTGCACACTGCCCAAGAGTATCTGGAAAGCGGCCAATACCGCTGGAACTCAGGATTGTTTGTCTGGCGGTGCGGTACCATTCTGCAGCAGTTGGCCCAGCATCTGCCTGCCTGCATCGAACCCTTGCGCCATATTCAGGCGGATTGGGGAACTGCCAAACAGCAGCAGACGCTGGCAGAGTGGTTTCCAAAAATGCCCAAAATCAGCATCGACTATGCCGTTATGGAAAAGTCTGATCAGGTGTACGGCATTTCTCTGGACTGCCGCTGGCTGGATATGGGCTCTTTTACAGCTCTGGCTGATGTAATTGAATCGGATGAGAATGACAATATTATTGTGGCCGAACACAGCGAGCTGATGGACTGCCGGAATATGATTATAATCACCGAAGATAAAGATCATCTCATTGCGGCAATCGGGCTTGAAAATATGGTTATTGCCCACAGCAAAGACGCCACGCTTGTCTGTCCAATCAGTCAAAACGAGCGCATCAAAGAACTTTTGGAAAACGTTCGGAAGCACAAAGACGGCAAATATCTCTGAACGCACAACTGCGGGAGCATCGACTTATGCGGTATCTTGCAATTGACCATGGTCAAAAGCGGACAGGGCTGGCTGTCTGTGACGCCTCCGAAACAGTAATAACACCGCATTCAGTTATTGACGTTTCTGCCGACAGCCGATTGATTGAGCAAATCAGCAAAGTTCTCAAAGACGAGAAAATTGAAGCAATTGTTATAGGGCTGCCGGTTAATATGGACAGCACAGAAGGGCCTCGTGCCTCTGCTGTTCGCCAGTTTGCACGCCGGCTGGCTGAACAGACAGCATGTCCGATTTATTTTCAGGATGAGCGGCTCAGCAGTTTTGAAGCCAAGTCGCTGGCTACCGAGTTTGATTGGACGCGCCAGCAAAAGAAAAAGCGTCTGGACGCACTTGCTGCTGCAGATATCCTGCGGTCCTTTCTCAGTTCCCCCAAGGCCTGCTTGGCTAAACTGCATCTTATCAAAGCGGCTAATTTGGAAATGCTGTCGGAATTGGCATTAGATTTTTTCTGCAAGGCGGCATCTGAAGCGATAAGGCAGGGCAGAAATTTTTACGCAGCCTTGTCCGGAGGACAGACCCCGCTTCGCTTTTTTGATAAACTTCCTGATGCTGCACTGTGCTGGAAGCGTATTCATTTGTTCTGGGTGGATGAGCGGTGTGTAGACCCGGACAATCCAGCCAGCAATTTCGGACAAGCCCGCAGAGCATTTCTGCAGAAGATTGATATCCCATCTGAGAATATTCATCGAATTCGGGGTGAACATCAGGACAGCACAGCTGCGGCTGCAGAATATGAAGAGAATATCCGTTCGGCATTTCATCTTGCCCCTGACCAGTGGCCCCAGTTTGATTTGATTGTACTGGGTGTCGGCAGCGATGGGCACATTGGATCTGTTTTTCCGGATGCCTATCATTTATTGGAGACAAATGCTCTGGCATCGGTAGTACAGCGGGATGATTATCGGCGGATTACACTGACAATGCCGGTTATTCAAAATGCCCGCCGTATTTTGGTGCTGGCTGCCGGCCGCAGCAAAGCAGACATTCTTCGCTGCATTTTTACTTCTGAAGCACAGCCTTTGCGCTATCCAATACACGGTTTGTGGCCGGTTCTGCACAAAGTTACATGGATTATGGATGAGGCGGCTGCTTCCTTGCTGGAAGCCGCAAGAGCATAGCTGTCAGGCCTCGCAGAGAATCCGGCACCGGCAGGCTTGCAGCAGGGAGTTCAATATCGAATGGTTGGAGTGCCCCCCCTTGAATACAATGGCATATTGCGAGCAGGCAGCTATCTGCCTGCGGTCAGGAAGGGTGGTCAGCGTAGGGGCATAGAGCAGGATTGTTTGATATTTGGTGCCGGCGTATTCTAATAATGACCGCAGATTCATTTGCCGCAGCAAATCAAAATACTGTGCAGGCCAAATCCACAGATTGTCAATATCTGTTTGTATCGGGGACAGTTTCAGATGAGGAGAAAATTCTGCCGAATGGATGTCGAATGCACGTGCAACAGCATCTCGCCGTGTGTCCAGATCAATCAGCAGGCAGGGTCCTTTTTGAGCCAATTGAATCGCTAAGCGTATAGGTATCGTGACTGGCAAATCGCGATGATGAACAGCGGCCAGAAGAATACAGGGTCGTGGGCGGCTGATGGACTGGATGGAGTTCAAAAGTGCCGCTATATCGGGGGGGTTGGAAGGGGATTTGAGGGGCACAGCCGCCGGCTGATTTACTGCTGTTTTCCGCTGCCGGAGACGGCATCGGCAAGACCACCATATGCCTATACCCGCCGCAGCCATTAAAACAGCCAATAGGACATCTGTGGTGCCCGAAATTGTTATCCATCCTGGAAGAAAATACGCAACATGGATGTTCATTGCTGTTTCAGGAGGTCATCGTGAATGCCTTTGGCGTGTTTTGTCTGATAGGTCTGGACTCGATATCCCGCAGGACTATTTCTTTCAACAGTTCCTGTTGAAAGGCACTGAGCGATCCATCTGTCCAAAAAGCGGCTGAAAACTCATCGGATTGGTTTTGTGCCGCATAGGACGGATGGGCTACAAAATGCTCAACTACATGACGAATGGGCTCATTTCGCGGGACACTTTGAGATGGTTCAATCCGCTGACGGCGTGCGGAAATAGAACGGCGATGCTCCGCCATAATCTGTTCAGCCAGATTGAATGCCGGGATTGGTGCTGCCTCATCAAATGCTGCAGATGTTTCCTGTGAAACCGGCTTAGCTTGTTCAGGCTCAGGATTTTCAAAGGGCAAGTGCTGAGGTAACATTTCTATTTTATCGTTTGGCGCAGATACGGCAGATGGTTCCTCTTCGTTTATGGTTTGCTGCCAGAAGGCTTGGACGGTATCAAAAAGGTCTGCTTTGCGGCGGTAAACGTTTGCATTTTTCTGTGCTTGCGTTAGCTGCTCCTGCAGACTTGATACTGTTTCTTGAAGCTGCTCATTCTGCAGGATGGCTTGCTGCTGCTGTTTTTGAAGAGCTTCTATCTGGGTTGTGAATGTGATTTTGGCATTGCTGAACTCTTGATGAACAGCGGCCAATTCCGCGATAAGCTCATCCTGACGGCGCTGGTATTCTTGAATGCGTTTGTGCAGGTCATTATTTTCCGGCAGGATGTTCTCATAGTTATGCTTCAAGCTCTGGTAATCAGCTTTGATATGTTCAATCTGCTTCTTTAAGTTGTCTGTTTCCGCACAGCTCTGCTTTTTATATTCCGAATATTCTTTCCGAAGCAGTTCGAAGCCATTTTGAATCCGCTGTTTTTCCAGCAGGGCATGCTCGAGCTGTCCGGTTATCATCTGCTGCTGATGTTCGTTGTGCTCCTTCAATTCCGCAAGCTCCTTTTGAATTGCCATGTTGAAATGAGCCGCCTCTTGGGCAGCGGTCCGGTAGTGTTGGACCTGCTGGTGCAGCTGGTCTTTGGATTGTCGTTCCTCCTCCAGCTGACGGCGGGCATCCGCCAATTCCGATTGAAGCATGTCGCATTTGGTGTTCGCTTCAGCAAGCTTGTCTGAATCTTTGCCTGCGGCAAGCAATTCAGCATTAAGCCGCCGGATTGTTTCTTCTTGACGCTGTTGCTCCTTGCGAACTTCAGCCATCTGTTCGGTCATTTGAGATAATTCTGTCTCGGCCTGTGCCTGATAGGCCTCGTATTCATGACGCATCTGACCATAGTCGCGCTCAAGCTTCTGATGCTGCTTGCTGAGGATTTCATATTGCTGCACAAGACTGAGGCGTTCCTGTTCGAATTGGCTTTTCAGAGATGTTAATTCTTCCTGCAGTGTTTGCCGGCATCCGGCATCCTCATGGATTTGGACCTCAAGACGCTTGATTTCCGCCCGCAAGGCAGAAGCTGTCTGGCGCTCAGAATTAAGCTGCTGCTCGGTCTGTGCCAGCTGAATTTGGAGGGCTTCCAGCTTCTGGGTTTTTTCCTCCAGTTCCTGTGAAACGATGTCCGCTGCAGAAGCTTCTTTCTGGAGCCGCGAAAGACTTTGTCGTAAGTTATCATTTGCCTGTTGAAGTTCCTCAATCTGCTCCATTAGTTTGTCGCTGTCACGGTCGGCCTGCATTTGACTGGCCTGATAATCCTGATGGAGCAGATCGTATTCCTTTTTCAGTGCCATTCGTTCACTGGCCAGCTGTTCGTTGTGAAGATTTAATTCAGCGATTTCACGCCCAGTCCGTTCCTGATAAAGAGAATGCTCTGCGCGAAGACGGTCCATTTCTTCAGCCAGTGCCAATTTTTCCTGACGGATTTGTTCAAGCTGTTCCGACAGATTCTTATGCTGCTCCTCGTGAGCGGTGTTTAGACCCTCCAACTCGCTTATTTTAGCTGTAAGAGAGCGATTCTTGCTCTGTTCCTGCGAAAGTGCGATTTCAACTGCGCTGAGTTCACTTCGCAGCTGCCGTATTTCATTTTTGTAAAGTTCTTCTGCATCTTTTATCTTTAAATTTTCGCCTTTCAAAATGGCATTTTGTTCGTGAAGCTGCTGCATCTGCTCCTTCAGCTGCTTATTCTCTCTGTCCAGGTCCTCAAGGGTTTGTATGAGCTCATCCGAAGGGGAAGCCATTTCAGTAGATGCTGGAGCGGACATGTCTGGTATTTGTGGATCTTTGGAAGCAGAAGAATCCTCTTGCTGGTCCTCTAAACTGCTTAAATCAATGCCCAACAAAGTGTCTTGGGAAGATATAGAAGCTTCACCTTGGACGGCTGGCGTCTCGTTCAAAACGGACTTGCCGGCTGCACGGAGAGCCGCTTGAATGTCCGCTTTGCTCTGCAGGATATCCGCATCTAACGAGATGTCGTTTTTTTCGTTGCGCATCAAGCCATCCAATCTAACATTTTACCCCTTTTAACATAATCACCTTTAAAAATCAAGAGATTGGGGATTTTTATAAATTGGAGAGATAATTATACCTCTTTAGGCCCAATGGAGAACAGCGTATAGTGACCGGGATTATACTCCTCGATCAATTGATAAATATCGCGGATGGTAACTGCTTTAACGGATTCGATATCCTGCCGGACGCTCAAATAGCGGCTGTTGTAAATCCAGTTGAATCCTAAGGAAACCAGCCGTCCCATCGGCTGCTCGCATTTAAGGGCTAAGGCACTCAGAACCTTGTTTTTAGCGGCGTTTAACTCCGTTTCAGAGATTTTTTGTGTATAGACGGATGCGTATATGTCTTGAATGCAATTCAGTACCTGCTGTGTATTGTTGGGATCACAGCAGATATAACTGTAAAACACTCCTGTGCCGTCCATTGATTCACACTGCATTACGGCTGTTTCTGCAAGGGCCGGCTCTGTTAAAGCCCAGTAATAACGGGAGCCGCTGTCGTCACCCAAAATCATTCCCAGCAGGGAAGCCGCATACCGGCGCGGATCCTGCATTGAGACCGAGGGACTGAGCAGGCAAATGTGCTGACGTGCCAGATTCGGATTGGGCCGACATTTTTTTTCAAATGTCCCTCTGAAATCACTCAGCCAGCGGTATGTTTCAGAGGCATTCCAGCAGCTGCATTTCTGTTCAGCCAATTTGCATAGTGCATCAAAATCAAAATTTCCGCAGCAGGCAAGGACCATATTGTTTGGGACATACCGCCGGGCAAAATACGACCGCATCTGGTCGGCCGTCAAGGCAGATATGGACTCTTGGGTTCCAAGTACACTGTTCCCGCAGGGATGTTCGCCGAAATGCTGGGCGCGGCCCTGATCCATCACCTCAAACTGCGGGAGATCTTTATACATGGCGATTTCTTCAAGAATCACATTTTTTTCAACGGCAAAATCCTCATCCCGAAGAGCCGGCCTCATCAATTCCATCCATAATTCTGCCGCGGGTATAAGATATTCCGGCAGAACGGCTGCATAATAGACGGTATTTTCTTCGCTGGTGAAGGCGTTAAACTTTGCACCCAGACGGTCAAACGCCTCGTTGACTTCCAGAGCCGACAGAGAGGCAGTGCCTTTGAACAGCATATGCTCGAGAAAATGAGATACTCCGCTGAGCGGCGCTGTTTCATCGCGGGCACCTGTGCGGACGAAAAATCCAACGGCAGCCGATCGGGCTGCCGGATTGACCTCGCCGATGAGAGTTAAGCCGTTGGATAACTGTCGATGCTTGAAATCCATAAATGACGGTTTCCCTTAAACGGATATTGAACGAGGACCGATGCTGACAGCTGTAAAATGCTCAAAGGGGTGAGACTGCAGATACCCCACAATGTTTTCTGCGCTTAAGGCCTCGATTTTTTGACGTATTTCTTCTATCGGACGAATGCGGCCCAGCAGAAAATAATCAGAAGTGATTCCCGCAGCACGGGCGCTGGTCGATTCGGTCTGCATAATCAGAGAGGTCTTCAGCCCGACTTTGGCCCGAAGCAGCTCATCCTCTGATATGCCTTCCCGAAGCCGGCGGAACTGCTCCAAAATAACATCTGTGGTTTCCTGCGCCTTCTCCGGTGTCGTTCCGGCGTAACAGGAGATGCCGGCTGCATCGCGAAGCGTTCTGTAATTAGCCCCTACGGCATAGCAAAGGCCTCGCTTTTCGCGGACTTCGGTAAACAGACGGCTGCTCATACTGCCGGATAAAACCGAAACAGCTGCCGCTATCTCATAAAAGAAACGGCTTGTTGCAGGTTCTGCCGGCGTCATCAGTCCGATATGAACCTGCGCCCCGTCAGTTTGCAGATGGGTGTACGGCTTTCCGCGTTGTTTCAAAGATGATTCTCCAAGACCCTTGCCGGTGCAGGAATCGAACAGTTTTTCCATTTGATTGCAAACCGCATCAAAATCATATTTGCCGCAAATCCCGAATATAACGCGCGCCGGATCAAACATAGACCGGACTACAGCTGCAGTTTTTTCCGCTGTCAGCCAAGCAAGCTCTTGATGCTTGCCTACAGACGGACGGCCTAAGGGATCGGGAAAGAACTGCTCGTAAAGCACAATAAGCGTTTTTTGGCGGGGATCATCATCAAGACCGGCCAGCTCCGCCAGCGCAAGCTGACGCGCCGGCTCGAATTGGTCAGGGGCTAATTGGGGCCGCAGAATGATATCCGCAAACAACGGCAGGGCTTTATTCAGATTGCCGGCTTCCATTGAGGCCCTCAGCGCCAGATGGTACGCTGATACCGATGTACTGTGGTGAATGCCCAATCCGTCTAAGGCATCAATCAGCTGGCGGCTGGAGCGATCGCCGGCACCGCGAAACAGCCAGTCCGCGATTACCTCGCCAGCCCCGCAGCATCCGTCCGGAAGTAGTGCTGCCCCCGCCGGCAGCAGAAAGTGAAACGAAACCGAATGCACATGCTCTATCCGTTCTCCAAGAAGCGTCATTCCGTTTTTGAGCCGATAGATATCCAGCTTATTCATCGTGTTGCCCTATGCCACAGCTGCTTTGGTATCTCTCTGCGCTTCCTCAAACGTTACGCTGATTTTTTTGCTGACGCCCTGTGTCTGCATTGTGATTCCGTACAGAATGTCTGCAATGCTCATGGTGCGCTTGGAGTGCGTGATGATAATAAACTGGGACTGTTTTTTGAACTCCTGCACAATCAGGTTGAACCGTTCATTGTTGGCCTCATCCAATGCGGCATCGACTTCATCCAGCACACAGAAGGGGGACGGCTTGCTCTGGAAAACAGCAAACAGCAACGCAATTGCAGTCATGGTTTTTTCACCCCCGCTGAGCAGACTGATCGTACGGGTTTCCTTGCCGGGCGGACGGGCAATGATTTCGATGCCGCTTTCCAGAATATCCTCCGGGGTTTCCAGCAGAATATCTGCTTTGCCGCCCCCGAACAGCTTGCGGAAAAGCTGCTGAAAGTTTTGACGGATTTGCTCGAATGTGAGAGCAAATTTTTCACGGCTTTCTTTGTTGATCCGCTCAATCAGATCTTCGAGCTGATGTTTGCTTTGATGGAGGTCTTCAACCTGCGCGGTTAAAAACTGACTGCGTTCCTCAAGGTCCTTCTGCTGGTCTATCGCATCTACATTGACATTGCCCAGCCGCTCAATTTTGCTCCGCAAATCGGCGATCTGCTGACGCACCTGTTCCCAGTCGATATTCTCCTGCCGGTAGTTTTCATAAGCATCGGCCAGTTCGATCTGCAGCTCTTCCCGGACGCGCAGGGTCAAATCCTCTTCTTTGACAGCCAGCTGGCTCAATTCCAGTTCGAGCTGATGTATCTGCTGTTCAATTTCGCTCTGTCGGGCTTGATGCACACGCAGTTCTTCCTGATTCTGCTCCTGCTGTGCAGACAGCTGCTGATGCTGCCGGTGCAGTTCGATGCTGTGCCGGCCGGCCTGCTCTTTTTCAAGATACAAATCGGACAGACGGGATTCGGCTGCCAACAGAGTCCGCTGTGTTTGGACGGTCTGCTCTTCACAGGCCAGCGCTTCGGTGCGGGCTGATTCAATGGCCATTCTCGTGTGGTGTAGCTGGCTTTGCAGCGAGGCGATCTGCTGGCTGACAGCCTTGCGCTGCTCTTGAATCTGTCCGGCCTGCACTTTAAGGTTGGTTAGTTCCGCATCGTGCTGCCGCTGCAGCTGCCGCTGCTGTTCAACGCGGCTGGTCAGCAGACGGATATGCTCGCTTCGCTGCTGATTGATTTGCTCAAGTTCCTCCAGTTTCTGCCGGGACAGATGCTCTCTCTGCACCGACTGCTGTATCTCTTCTTCCAGCTGCTCAATTTCACCAGTAATAACCGGCTGTTCCTGTTTGACCCGGCAGATATTGTCGTCCAATACCCGCAGGCGTGCCTCTGCATCCACCCGTTCGGTGTTGGCTTCATAAATGCTTGTGCGAAGTTCTTGGCAAAGGCCGGACAAATGCTCATTTTTATGCTCTTGTTCTTCAAGGGCGGCCTCTTTATCGCGGATACGGCAGCTGAGTTCATCCAATTCGGCCTGAAGCTGGACAAGACGGCTTTTGCGCGAAATTAAGCCTGTCTTTTTGCCCAGCGGTCCGATGTTCAGCATGCAGCCGCCGGAAAATACCTGTCCGGCCGGAGTTACAAAACGAAAGCGCCCCCCGAACTCCCGCCACAGACGCACAGCCGCATCGAGAGACTCAACAAGAACAATATGCCCCAGAAGATTCCAGACCAGCGGTCCAAAACGCCCCTCATAGCGCACAAATTCAACCATTCGCCCAAGGACACCTTGTTCCTGCGATAAATCGGATGCATCACAAAACGGCGGAATGCGGTCCATGCAGATAACCCGTATGCGGCCGTCCAGTTTCTCCTGCAGCGAATGGTCATTTAGAAAGTCCCCGGTACTGTTGACCAGCAGGGCATCCGTAAGGCCTTCGAGGGCAGCTTCTACAGCCGGTGCATACATTGGTTCGGCATTTATTACATCCGCCACAATCCCCTCAATATAGGGCCGTTTGCCAGATTCGGAATTGAGCAGCTCAATCAGCGTGCGGTTCAATCCCTGACGCCGCGCTTCCATGTCGCTGAGCACATTGTATTCGCTGACCAGCGCACTTCGCTGCTCTTTATCCGCCGCCAGCTGCTCCAGCAGGCGTCCCCGCTGGTCTCCAATGGCTTCCATTTCGCTGCGTTTTGCTTCTAAGGTACTCTGCAGCTCGGAAAGAATCGAGCGTATGTCCTCCAGTTTGGCCTGAAGCTGCGCCTTTTCTGTAAGCCATTGGGAAAGCTGGTGCTGTGTTTCTTCCGCTTTTCCTGAAAGCCGCGTCTTTCGGCCGGAAAGAGTGCTGCGGTAACTGGTTAAACTTTCTATTTCGTTATGCAGCTGGGCTGTCCGGCGGACGATGTCGATGATTCCGGATTTTTCATCGTCCAGCTGGGCTTCCAGTTCTGCACATTGGGCGGTAATGGTGCTGATAACCTGTTCGGCCTGATGCAGCCGGCTGGCAGTTGTTTCCGATAATTGCTCGACTTCCTGAAGAATTTTCTGGCAGGCTTTTATCTGCGAGGCAAGCTGACAAGTCTGCTCCATGAGTTTGGCAATCTGATCAGCAGCATTTTTCTTTCTGTCCTGCAGCTCGTGAAGACGGTTATTGAGAAAGCCAATGCGGTCATGATGCTGCTCAATCCGGCTGCGTGCAGAAATTAAAATGCCGTCCCAACGGTTGATTTGCGAGTCCGTTTCCATGATGGCGTGTGTTAGCTGGCTGACAGCTGCATCGCACCGTGCTAAATCAGCGGCAGTTTGGCCAAATTGCGCCTTCCAGTCCGCCAGTACCGTATTTTTCTCCCGCTGCTGGGTAACAATGCGGTCATATTCTGCCAGTGAATAATTGACGCGCAGCTCCTTGAGCTTTTCGCTGTATTCTAAATAACTGCGGGCCTTGCCGGCCTGGAGCTTAATGCTGCGAAGCTGCTTTTGGACTTCGTTGACAATATCAGCCAGACGCAGCAGATTCTGCTCGGTACGCTCCAGCTTGCGCAAGGCCTCTTTTTTGTGGGCTTTGTACTTGCTGATGCCGGCTGCTTCTTCAAAAATTATCCGCCGGTCCTGCGTTGAGGACTTGAGAAGCTGGTCAATCTGACCTTGTTCAATAATCGAATACGCACTGACGCCGATGCCGGTGTCCATAAACAGTTCACGGATATCTTTTAGACGGCAGGATTTCCCGTTAATCAAATAATCGCTTTCACCGCTGCGGAAAAGACGACGAGAAATCTGAAGCTCATCCTGTTCCAGTTCAAGACCGTGAACGTCGGAAAAATGCAGCGTTACTTCAGCCATTCCGCTGGGCTTGCGGCTGCTGGAACCGCTGAAGATGACGTCCGACATCTGGCCGCTGCGGAGACTTTTAGGACTCTGGTTGCCCAGTACCCACTTCAGTGCATCCACGACATTGCTCTTCCCGCAGCCGTTGGGGCCTACGATGGCAGTGATGGGATGGCTGATTGAAAATTCAGTTTTGTCGGCAAAGCTCTTAAATCCGTTTATAATAATTTTTTCAAGTTTCATATAATCCTTTGGCTTACAGGTAGAAAAATGCTTCTTATTTTATCGGCCTATTACCGGCAAATTCTGCAAAAGAGGATTCTTTTCCGGCTCTGGGCCAGCTATAAATTGCGCTTTAATGGCATCCTGTCGGCACATTTTCTGTAAAATGCGGATAATATCTGCATATGGAATATTTAATCCCGGGCGGGGTGCAGATGTACCCTTGACATCCGGAACCTCCCCCAAGGTCTGAATTAAACTGCTTAATTCATACGAACAAGACAACGGCCCAACGACTCTCGGCCGGCTGGGATGTTTGCGGGAAACAGTGATATATTTGTCGCCCGAGCGGGCATTAATGGTTACCATCTCATCATCCGACTGGATAAATATATCTTTTTCACAATGCAGCGGCGAACCAAACAGAACAATGCGGGGTGACAATTGCTGGTAAACGTAAATCATTTTCGGGCCGGAGCATAGAACACGGTCGATGGCAAAAGATCCCTTGGCAACTAAGGTGCGGGAAATTTCGGGGCTGTCCATTGGTCCCAGCATTTCATACGCCGCCAAGCGAACCTGAATATCATTATCATGTAAGGCATTCAAGAGAATAGGCCGGGCATCGCTGCGTTTGGCACTTTGCCCGACGGCACGAATAGCGGCTATCCGGTAGGGGCTTGCCGGCTCGAGGATGATCTTTCTCAAGACAGGCAGGGGGCGGCTGTCGCCGATATTTAACATGCATCGGGCGGCATAAAACTGCACAGCAGGATCATTATGCTCCAGCAAAGACTCCAAACTGTCAAGTACTGGTTTCCCGATGCCTTCAAGGGCGATTTCTGCAGATTCTTTATCAGAATCCCTGACAAGCCGGTCAAGAAGAGTCTGCATATAGTCATTTCGGATATCAGGATTGTCTGCGAGGATGAGGGTTTGTACCATTTTTAAAAACCGCTCTTTTTGGTCAAGATATTTGGCCGGAAAGAACAGATTGCATTCTCCTGCTGAAACGGGAACGGCAGTCTTGGGCCCGAAACGTTCGTTGATTCGATTGCGAATCGCATTAGCGGCTACAAAATCGGGGGTTTTGAGTATTAATTTGACAAAACCGTCTTCAGCAGGACGGCCGCCGCCGAGGACATACCATTTTCTGTCTGACGCATCTTGGGACAGTTTAGTAAAAATTGGCCCTTCAGCCGCTGCCAAAGTTTTGGAATACTGTGCAAATTGTCCGACATTTGTCAGACGGCTTAACTCCTTTAATTCAGCAGTATAAAGGTAGCCGCCGTTAAGCGAGGTTGTTTGGGTGCTGGATAGAGGGCGCACAATAACATCAAAAGCCGTCTGACGTGTCGCATAAGGCGGAATAACGCCGATGATTTCTACGACAGCTGTATTCTGACTTTCTATAAATAAGCGGGGATTAACGGCTATATTGGGCATTTGTTTCCAAATATATTTTTCCAGTTCCTCACGGATGCCGGGAGGACATTCGGAAGAACCAGTTCCGGCAAGGCCCGCAACAATACCGATTCCCCGGACCGCCACAGATTCGTTGGCATAATAGGCGGAAATTGAACCTATCGTACTTCGAGGATCCACAGCCGCAGCGGGATTTGTAGTCGGTGCCGGCTGAGTGCAGCCGATAAGGCCGAAAAGCAGCGGCAAAACCCAAAGGTATTTAATAATGGATGAATGAATCATTATTGCTTTCCTTTCAATCCAATTGCCGCATTTATAAATAGTTCTGTTTTGTATAAACCCAAAGCATACGATATTAAAAAGACATTAAATCGTCAAGAATATTCTACTGCTTGTAATAAAAAAGCCGTAAACCACAATATATGGTTTACGGCGGTAAAATTGTCATAGCGAAAAAATCAGCGGATAAGCCTGCCTGCCGATGGCTGAATGGGTTGACTTTGATAAATCGGCTGATAGCGGTATAGACTATCCAGTTGAGCTGCTGCCGAGTTCATATTAGTCTGGAGCTGGTCGATGGATACTTGGGCTGGAAGCCCCCCCGGCCAGCGTTTGGCAAGATTAATAACCCGGCGGTACTCTGCGGTAAGATTCCGAAGCGAAGCAATAAGCTGGCTTCTTACGACTTCAATATTGGCCGCAGGTTCGATTGTAGTTATGCTCTCCGAGCGGGGACTGCGGATTCGGCCGGACGCGGAAGTCTGATTGGACGGCAAACTGTCCCCGGCAGAATCCCTGAGAGAGCGGTTGTAATCAGAAGGCAGACCGTTTCTGCTGCGACGCTGATAAACGCTGCTGCCGCCTTGAGTTACCTCACGGGTCATCAAGCCGCTGCGCATCTGTTTGTCAATTTCAAAGAACTGTTCATCGAGTCTGGCCGTTTGCTCTTCAAGTCGTTCGATGGAGGCAAGACCCTGTGCAATATTGCGGCGGGCAGCTTTGAATTGTTTGATTAAAGTATCCAGACCCCCAGCGCTGGTTACCTTGGCATCAGCAATGTTCATATCGGCAAGGATTTCTGCTATTGAGCTGACGATTTTGTCCGCCAGCCCCGCAGCAACAGCATCCTGCGGTGTCATTGTCAAAACGGCTCCGGCCAGATCGGAAGGCGTAAGTTTTGATGTATCCGCAGCTGTTCCTGAAAGTCCTTCGGCAAGTGTGCGGACAAGGGTTTGTGTCGGCTGCCGGTCATTTTTCTGAATAAATTGCCGGCTGCCGTTAATGTTCATCACCTCTGCAATAGACAGCCGTTTGTCCACCAGCGCCCGCACAAGCAGGTCGGGACGGCCTCGCTGCTGGGCCAGTGTGGACACATACGTACTGTATGTGACAAGAGTGTCAGGGCAGTATGTTGAAAGGAAATCCCCAAAACTCAATGTGCTTGCGGCTATTCCTGTGGTTGGTCCTACAGCTCCTATCGAGGCATTGGGGGCGATATAGACTTTCTGACAGGCTGCTGCCACCACGCCGGCGGCTGCAAATGCTCCGCCGTGAGCCCCTCCTGAGATAAATGCCGCCGTCGGGCAATTGGCCGTCTGCGAAAGAGCCGAAGCAATGAGAGCCATATAATCCCCGCGCCCGCCGGGATTGTCTATTTGCAGTATAATCGCCTGAGGGCCTGTATTGGAAGCATCAACGATTGCGGCGGCAACTTTTTCCGAAAGTGTTTGCGAAAGCAGTATTTCCGGCTGCGTAATAGGTATCACCACCACACTGTCCCGACGGCCCTGTATATTGTAAGTAATTTCGTAATCGCTCAAGACAACTGGAATCATCTTATTTTGTTCGCTGTTGAAAATCAGGGTTTTGCTGCCCGCTGTCTTTTGCGTAACAAATCCGGTAAAAGTCTCACCGGTTTGCCTGTTTTTGAATGCATCTGCTGGTGCCGCGGAAGCCAGAATGCATATCAGCAGCCATCGGCTTAATCGTACAGCATTTTTCATAAAGCACCTCCCATTTGGCTTGTTTATCGCATTGCCTTAATCGATTTTGATTCTGCCTTTATATTGTTGACAAGCTGAAGAATCGCTTCTTCCGAGACAGGAATATCCGGGTAGCTGCGTTTGAGTCGAAGAAGATATTCTGCATTGCGGGCCAATTCGTCCAAGTCGTGAACGGCCTGGCTCCGCGTCAGGGCGCTGCGCTGGCTTTTGGCAGTTATCTCCTTGAACTTCAGATCCAATTTCTCTTTGAGCTGGTCAAATCGGCGAAGCGCCTTTTCAAAATCTTCCTTGGCGGCAATCAGACGTTTATTGCTTTCAATTCTGGCCTGAGGATACCCTAACCGGCTGATCAGAGACGCAAGCGAATCAGCCACACCGTCAGCGATATGCAGGGCCGCCGCATCAGCCGCCGTCAAGACCAAGAGTTCACCCTTGCGTGAAATCGTCCGTACAAAAGCATCATTGGCTCGCTGTTCCTGCGGATCTATAAACAGCTGCTGGCCGTTTCGCTTCACTTCTACCACAGCGATATCCATATCCGCCATTGCTTTGGCCAATATCCCGGGGCGGTTGTTTTCCTGTGCCAAAGAGGCCAGATAATTGCGCCACGCGGCGTTGTATTTTTCTCCTACCGTCTCCCCGAAAGCCTGTTTCATATCCATTGTCAGGCCGGCTTCTGTGGTGGCAATCATAGCAGCCGCCCCGATGGATGTTTCAGGTGCCATATACAAAGTATCGCAGGCCAATGCTACTGCTGCCCCAGCCGAAAAGGCCCCTCCATGTTTGCCCCCTTTTACATAACAGACAGTTTTGCAATATTTGATGCCGGTAATTGCTGCACAGATGCGTTTGGCTAAATCTACCCGTCCCCCCGGGGTATCCAGCTCAATTAAAATCATCAGAGGCCCTTTATCGGACTCTTCGATGATAGCACTTTCAAAAGATTGTACAGCGTATTCATAGGCAATCTCATCGTCTATTGCGAGAACGGGCACAAAGGGATTTCTTCCCTGTTCATTAAATTCGATCTGATAATCAGCCAAATTCAATTCGAGCTGTCCTTTTTCAAGGGTGTTTACGACATTGAGGCCATTGTTTGTCTTATGTGTCGCGTAGCCGGTATAAACAATGTTCTGGCTTCGATGACGAAAAGTGTCGGCAGAAAGTATGCTGCTCAAACAAAAGATAATAATTAGTCTATTGCGCCAGTTTCTGCTCATCTTTTTTCCCGCGTATTTAAATGTTATACGCTGAAAGCCAACGAAATGGTCAAACCAGAGTTAAAACATTATCCTTTGGACATCTTTTGCCCTGTTTTTCTGTAGTCGGTTATACCTTGATAAGGTATTCCATTAAATCAGGGCCGTTTTTGATTTCAAAGCCCGATTCAAAACTGTTACGTTCGCAGAAGGGCTTTTTGAGAATACCCTTGATTCCATAGCCGGCCAAAGCAAAAGGTACAGGTTCACCAATATGGCAGCGTTCCTCTACCGGAGTCGGGTGGTCTGGCATGACGAGGATTCGGTATTGGCTGTATGTTTGGAGTGCTTCGTAAACAGGACCTACAATAAATTTGTCGATAGATTCTATCGCCTGTTTTTTGTGGTATGGATTTCCCGAATGCCCTGCCTCATCCGGCGCCTCGATATGAACCAGAACAATATCGTATTTGTCAAGCGCTTCGATAGCTGCCTCGCCTTTGCCCGCAAAATTGGTGTCTAAATATCCAGTTGCCCCCGCAACATTGATTAAGTCGAATCCAATGAGTTTGGCTAAACCCCGCACTAAATCAACAGCAGTAATAGCAGCTCCTTTTTTGCCGTATTTTTTTTCAAATCGCTCCATCGAGGCTCGCTGTCCCTGCCCCCAAAGCCAGATTGTTGTTACGGGATTCTCACCTAAATCCCGACGGACCTTGTTGATGGGGTGATTTTCAAAAAGCTGTACGGATTTGGCTATGAGTGTATTGAGAAATTCGGAGTTTTTGCCTCTGGGAAGGATTTTTGACAATTTCTCTCCAATAAAGTCATGCGGCGGCTGCGTTACCACTTTTGAAAAATCCTGCCCTTTAATGACACACAAATGACGATAGCTGACGCCTGTATAAAAGGCAACGGAGTCTAAGGAAATCGCCTTATCTAACTCATTAATTAAAACACTGGCTTCTTTTGTAGAAATGTGGCCGGCACTATGGTCCATCATTTTATTGTCTGCCGTTGTCGCCAAATTGCATCGAAAAACCCAATCATCAGGACCCAGCGGGATATTTTGGGCTACGGCCTCGATAGGGGCACGGCCTGTGTAATACTTGGCAGGATCATATCCCAGAAGCGACATCATGGCCACATCGCTGCCGGGGGTCATAGCGGCTGGAACAGTGCGGCAAATGCCCTGCCGGCCGTCCATGGCAATTTTGTCCATATTCGGGGTTTCGGCGGCTTCAAGAACAGTTTTGCCGCCGAAACAGGCTTGCGGATTATCAGCTGCTCCGTCAGGTACAATAATCACATATTTCATTGTCACGGTTCTTTGTCCTCTGGAATATCAACAATACGAATGCAAACCGGTTTCTGCCGGATAATATCCAGCTGCTCCAGCTCCTTTAATGCAGCATTCATATTTCTTTGAGCTGTTGGGTGAGTTGTAATGACCACCGGTACGGTATTATCCGGCCCTGTCCACTCATGCTGAATTGCTCCGCTGATGCTGATGCGGTGCTTGCCGAGCGTCTGGCCGTACTGGGCAAACACGCCGGGTTCATCTTTGGCCATTATCCGAAGATAAAACCGGCTGTCAATATCTTCAATTGACTTAATGTGCGCGCGGCTGTGAGAGTGGACTGCCATCGGCATTGTTTCAAACAATCGCCAGCTGTTGCCGATGGCGATATCGATGATATCTGCCACGACCGCACTGGCTGTTGCCATCATCCCGGCGCCCCGGCCGTAAAACATTGTATTGCCGACTGCGTTGCCGAAAACGCTGACAGCATTGAAAGGCCCATCCACACGGGCCAAAGGGGTATTTTCAGATATAAAAGAGGGATGGACCCGCAGCGATATTCTGCCTTCGGAATCTTTTTCGCCAATAGCCAGCAGCTTGAGGATATATCCCATTTCCAGAGCACTTCGAATATCGACGCTGTCGATATGTTCGATGCCTTCTATGCAGATGTCACTCATACGGATAGGGCAGTGAAATGCCAGACCGGCCAAAATAGCCAGTTTGTGGGCTGTATCTATGCCGCTGATATCTAAAGAAGGATCCTGTTCGGCAAATCCGCGTGCCTGGGCCTCTTTGAGGGCTTCTGCAAACGGCATATTCCGGCGGGTCATATTTGTCAGGATGTAGTTGCAGGTGCCGTTAAAGATGCCGTAAAGTCCGGTAATGCGGTTGGCTGCCAGACCCGTTCGAAGCGCGGAAATAATCGGGATTCCCCCGCAGCAGCTTGCCTCGAAAGCGATGCATCGGCCTGCTTCCAGCGCTGCCTGATACAGCTGCGGCCCATGTTCGGCCAGAAGCGCCTTGTTGGCAGTAACCACATGTTTGCCGGCTTTCAGCAGTTTCAGCTGCACATCTTTGGCCGCTGTTGTACCGCCAACCAGTTCCAGCCCGATCTCGATCGAAGGATCATTGAGCAGGGCGTCCAGATTATCGGTCAGCACCTTTTGCGGGATTTGAAATTTCCGTGCAGACTGGGTATCTTTATCCACCACACAGGCCAGCTCCAGTTTCAAGCCGGTCCGCGCTGTAATTTCATCGGCATTTTCGAACAAAACTTTGGCAACACCCGTACCGACGGTGCCGTATCCAACCATGCCGATTTTGACTGTTCTTGTCTGTGCCATCAGAAGGGGGTAGTTTTAATTTACAACACCATTACTGGCGAACGGGCATGGTTTTACAGATTTTTTCGGCCATTTTCCGCACTTTTTCTTCGGTTTGGGGTGTCAGCAGATAGCCGGCGCCGCCGCCGGCAACGCCTCCGATAACAGCACCCACAACGCGGTCATCGCTGCCGGTGGCCGCCGCTCCGACAGCCGCACCAGCCGCAGCACCCAGAATCGTCCCGAGTGTCTTGCCGCCGGTTCCTGTGCCTTCTCCCATCCACAAAATGCTGCCGTCTTCAACGTTGACCATTTTGACTGTCATCGAAATATTCTCCCCGAACTTGGGGACATTGATGTACATAATGACAGGAACATTGAGAATCCGGCCGGCTCTGGCTGCACCTTCCGGACTGGTTATATCGGAAGCCTGAAACTTCTGTTCATTGAGCAGTATCTGGACTTGGGAACGTTCAATTGGAGAATATCCTTTTTTAAGCAGTTCCATCATAAAAAAGTCGGCAATCTGGTTTTTGGCCGCTTCACCGCCTACGGGCCCGATGACATCCACCACTGCCACCTTGTCAATCTGAGAAAAGTCAAAGCCTTTGCGGGAATAGCTTGAACCGGATGTACAGCCAAGCAGTGATACGATACTCAAACACGCCGAAACCTTCAATAGTGTTTTCATAATATGCTCCTAAATCACCTTAATTTCCGATTTACGCAATATTTTCAGGTGTGTGTGTTAAATTGTCAACGCTTTTCTTTATTAAAGAAACTGCCTCTAAAAGTTCGATGTGTAAAATATTTGACAAAGCAGACGGAATACCCATAATGTAGGTATTTTTACCTTGACCCGAAAGCCAAAACGGATTTTTAAAATGCAGGGAGATTCTATGAAATGCAGACTTTTTATCAGTGTCAATTTGCTGTGCTGTCTTGCTCTGATTGGGTGCAAAGCCCCCCAAAAAGTTGAGGCCCCCCAGTATGACAAGCCCTTGCCCCCCGGACAGTATGCTCTTCGAAAGATTACCGACCCGTCGATGATTCCGGATATGACGTTTGCCTGCTACAATCTCAAGGATGTGCGGGAAGGCATTCAGAATTCCCTTAGTTATTTGTCGAAACCCTCCAGCAAGGGCTTTTTCCCTATGGCCGACATCACACACGACCGCGCCGTAGCTTCGCTGAGGGCGATGGCCGAACTGCTGGACAGCGGTCTTTACGGGAAGGATCTGCATGCGGCTATCCGCAGCAAATTTGAAGTGTATCAATCCGTAGGATGTGATGACAAGGGAACGGTGCTGTTTACCGGTTATTATACCCCCATTTTTGATGGGTCTCTGACACCATCGGATAAATACCGTTATCCGCTCTACAAACAGCCGGCCGATCTGGTCAAGAATGAAAAGGGCGATATCCTTGGTCAGCGCATGCCGGATGGTTCACTGCGGAAATATCCCTCCCGTAAAGAAATTGAGCAATCTGGGATGCTCAAAGGGCAGGAGATTGCTTGGATGGCGGATCCGTTTGAGGTCTATATTGCTCATGTTCAAGGGTCTGCGCTGCTTCGTACCCCTGACGGCAAAATGGTAACCTTGGGCTATGCGGCCAGCAACGGCCATGAATACAACAGCATCGGCCGCCAAATGGTTAAGGATGGCGTGGTTCCTGCACAGGGCCTGTCGCTGAAAGCGATGATTGACTATTTCAAAGCGAATCCCCAGCAGATTGATAAGTATATCTATTTGAATCCCCGCTATGTCTTTTTCCGCACCGACAGCGGCAATCCGCGGGGCTGTCTGAATGAACCTGTTCTGCCTATGCGTACGATAGCCACGGATAAATCGATTTATCCGCGGGCATGTCTGGCGTTTCTGAATACCCGGCTGCCTCGCCCAATGGCCGACGGCACGATACAAAAAGCCCCCTATACCGGTTTTGCACTCGACCAAGATGCCGGCGGAGCAATTCGGGCGCCGGGGCGCTGCGATGTCTATATGGGTATTGGCGAACAGGCCGGACGAATGGCTGGTCAGGTCTATGAAGAAGGCAAGCTGTATTATCTTTTCCTGCGTCCTGACCTTGTCGGCCAATACCTGACCCCACAGGGGACGGCAGATAAGACAAAGGCACAATAGTGGTTGAAAGGCATATATGAATTTTCAGCTACGATTCTTGGGTGCCGCAGAATCGGTTACCGGGTCTCGGCATTTGCTGGAGTTCAACCATACCAAGGTGATGGTTGATTGCGGCTTGTATCAGGAACGCGACCTGCAATATCGCAACTGGGAAGATTTTGGCGTCCATCCTGCTGATGTCGATGCAATTCTTTTAACCCATGCTCATCTGGACCACTGCGGTCTTCTGCCGAAGTTTGTCAAAGAGGGATTTAAGGGAAAGATTTTCTGTACGGAGGCCACTGCCCAGTTAGCCAAGATCGTCTTGGCTGATGCAGGCAAGATTCAGGAAGAAGATGCCGAATTCAAGCGAAAACGGCACAAAAAGGCCAACTATACTCCCCCCCGGCCGGTCGAACCCTTATATACTATTCAGGAAGCCGAGGCCTGTTTCCCGATGTTTAAGGCGGTTGCCTTTGAAGAAACCGTTTCTGTTGCGGACGGCATCAAGGTCAGTTTCCATCAGGGCGGACATATTCTGGGTTCTTCTATTATTCAGATTGTCTTATCGTTCAATGGCCAAAACCGAACGGTTTTATTTACGGGTGATTTAGGGCGGGTGGGCAAGCCGATTCTCAAAGATCCTGCCGTCTTCGATAAGGCCGACTATATTCTCGTTGAATCAACCTACGGCGACCGGCAGCACACCAGCACCGAGGATACCAAAGAACAGCTGTATCAGGCCGTTATTGACACAATTAACGCCGGCGGCAATATTGTTGTTCCCAGTTTTTCCATCGAGCGAAGTCAAGAGGTTTTATACTATATGAATGAGCTGCTGATGGAAGATCGCATCCCCCATATTATGACTTTTTTAGACAGCCCGATGGCGGTCAAGGTTACCGATGTTTTCAAGAAGCACCCTGAACTTTATGATGCCCAGATGGCCCGGCTGATGGAACAGAATGAATCGCCGTTTTCCTTCCGCGGCCTTAAGCTGATTGAATCCACACGGGAATCCAAAGCCATCAACCACATCCGCGGCACGGTAATGATTATAGCCGGTTCGGGGATGTGTACAGGCGGACGCATCAAGCACCATCTGGTTAATAATATCACCCGTCCTGAAAGCACGATACTTTTTGTCGGGTATCAGGCGTCAGGCACTTTGGGGCGAACGATTCTGGATTCCAAGCCCGGTCAGGAAGTCCGCATATTGGGTCAGATGTATCCTGTCCGTGCAAAGATTGTACGTGTTCACGGCTTTTCAGCACACGCCGACAGGGAGGAAATACTTGCTTGGCTGAAAAATTTCAAAACTCCGCCTAAAAAAATCTTCATTGTGCATGGGGAAAAAGAAACTTCCGAAAGTTTCAAAGATTATTTGATACAGCAAACCGGCTGGAGTGTAATGGTCCCCAAATACCAAGATGTCGTCAAGATCAACGGGATTTAATACCTCTTTTTTTCATCGTATTTTATCATTCATTAGCGAAAACATCTGTATTCTGGCGATATAACATATCCAGATACTCCCTTCGCCGATATATATCTTCCAGCTGAAATGCTTCTGCGGCGGGATTCATCCAAAACCTAAGACAGCCCTACCGTATCGTATAACCTTGCAGGGCGAAAAAATGGAAAAATCTTTTCAAAATCAGGATTGTCGGATATAGTAACGGACACACGAGGTATTGAAGGGAATAGGTATGACTGAACGGATTCCGAAGATTGTTGTGGTCGGTCCGGCTTTTGTTGATATGGCTGTTAAATGTGATGAACACCCAATGCCGGGCAAGATTGCAGAAGGAAGCGGTTTTACCTGTACGCCGGCGGGTGCCGGGGTGATGGAAGCCACACAGGTAGCACTTTGCGGTTGTGAAACCTATCTGCTGACCCGGGTCGGGGAAGACTGTTTCGGGGAAATGATAATACAGAATCTCAAGCGGCACTCGGTACAGACCGATTTGGTCTATCCCACGCAGGCAATGAGCACGGGTGTTATTTTGACGCTTGTCAACCGCAAAGGAGAGAATATCAGCTGCCGCTCGCAAGGAGCTGCCCGCATTTTAAGCCGCGATGAGATTGAGTATGCCGCCGCCGAACAGCAAATCGGCTCGGCGGATGCGGTGCTGGTGAATGATGCAGTGCCCCGGGCTGCTTCGGTGGCTGTAATCCGGAGCGCACAAATTCACAAAACCCGTGTGGTGCTGAGTGCCAAGCTGCCTCAGCCAAGCCGTGATGCCGTGCAGTCCCTCGACTGGCCGATGGAGTTTTACAATACCGATATCCTTGTTGTGCGTTTTAAAGGGATGATGTGCGGCACCGAACTGGGAGCGGGGGGCGAAGGCGATTTGAAATTTATCGGTACCGAACTGGTTGCCAGAGGAGCCGCCTGTGTTGTCATCAGTCTTGGGTGGCGTGGCGCATTGATAATGGATCGGCAGGGACCCCGTCATCTGCCCGGCATAGCGGCAGAAGTGGTTGACCAGAATGGATGCGATTCCGCATTTACCGGCGCTCTGACGGCCTGCTACGGCACGGGTGACACGGCCGATAATGCGGTGCGGTTTGCCATCGCCGCTGAAGCCCTGATGCGAAGCCGTTTCGGCCTTCAGGAAGCCCTGCCTAAAAAAGAAGAGGTCCTGACACTTCTGCAGAGTCAGCCGGATTAAGCGGTCTGGTATGACCCAACAGAAAAAAACCCTTGGAGTCTGGGCGACTTCCAAGGGTTTTTTCATAGCTGTTCAGCCCGCTTACTGCATTGCTGCTTCCATCCGGGCGATGATATAAGCGGCCATATTCGGATTTTCGCTGTTGGTTATCGAAGCTCCGTATTTTTCCACAGCCATTGCAACAGGATTGCCGATAGGCAGCTTCAGGTCGCTGTTGAGAACAGCAACATACCGGACGAAGGCCTCGATGATTTCATTGGTCATTGCATATTGCTGATATTGGGCATATTCATCGGGGGTCATTTCGGCCAGCTGGATTTCTCTGGCTGCCAGACCTTCAAATGCCATCTGGACAGAGGCCCTGACTTCCGGTGTGAAGGGGGCATCGGCAGGAGCCAGCGTATTGAATATCTGGTTCATAGCCCCCAGCCGTTCTGCATCGATGCCCTTCAATGTAGCTGCGGCATTCAGCAGATTTTCGCATGCCTCACACGGCTGCAGATTGGGATTGGCCGCCAGCGAATTTCGGATCATCATCTGCAGCTGGTCTGAATGAACGCCTAATTCAGCAGCGACAGCATCCATTACGACCGGACAGCCCTTCAGCTGCGGCAGTTCGAGTACCGGCAGAGGCGCCGCCGGAACAGCAAAACTGCCCTCGATTGCAATGGTTACGACAACGGTATTTGAATTGCCATACCCGTCGGTTACAAAGTAGGTAAAGCTGTCCGTTCCGGATTGACCGGCCGGCGGGATATAAGTGAAAGTACCATCACCGTTGAGAATAACCTTGCCCCCAAGCGCGGTTGTTCCATCTCCGGCCAATACCGCGTTCAGCACATCATCGAACACTTTACCTTCATTGCTGTTGTCAGGATCATAGTCTCCGTTAATGTCAGGAATGACGCCGGTAATTACATCATTGGGTTTTGTTACAATCAGCGTAACATCCTGCTGGGTGCCGTAATTGTCCGGACGGGCTATCGGGAGCTGGTTCGACAATGTAATGGTAACCACCGCGGTACTGCTGCCGCCGAAGCCGTCCAGCAGGGTATAGGTAAACGAGTCGGTGCCGGTCTTGTTATCCGGCGAGGGGGTATAGACAAACGAGCCGTCGGCCTGCAGGGTGACGGTGCCGCCGTTGGCGGTGGGGACATTGGTCAGAGGCACGACGGTCAGGACATCATCAAAGAGCTTACCGGCATTGGCGTTGTCGGGGTCATAGTCGGCCGCTGCGCCGTTGAGGGTGCCGGTGATGGTGCCGTCGGTGCTGCTGACGGTCAGCTGGACATTGTGGCTGACGCCGTAGCTGTTGTCATAGGCAACGGGGTCGGCGTTGGTCAGATTCAGCGTTACTGTTGTCGTATTTGATTCATTGAAGCCGTCGGTAACTTTGTAAGTAAAGGAATCTGTCCCAGTCGTATTGCCGGCTGAGGGTGTATAAACGAATGTCCCGTCGGGATTGAGAACAACCGTTCCCCAGACGGGTCCATCAACCAGAATGGCTTTCAGTGTATCGCCTGCATCAAGATCATAGTCGCCGCTTGCAGCCGGAATCATGCCTTCAATAACGCCGGCCGGCGTGCCGTCGGCTTGCAGCAGAACATTGTGGCTTTCTGTGTACTCATCCGGCTGTGCAACCGGAAGCAGATTTCGCACTTCGATGGTTACAGTTGCCTTATTCAGAGAAATATTGCCGTCGGCATCTTTTGCTTTATACCGGAATGTATCGGTAAAGGATGCATAATCGCTGGTGCCGTCCCATTCAAAAACGATTGTGTCCAAATTTGGCGTATACTCAAAACCGATAATCTTCGTCGGGTCAGAGGCGTCATAAATGGGTGTAATCGTGCCGCTGGTGCCATTGCTCCACCAAATTATCTCGCCGTCCAGCGCCGTCTCGTTCGGACCGTCATTGCCGAGAACATCCAAACCAAAATTGACAACATATTTGTTGTTGATCAGATACGCATCGTCCAGAATCAGCAATATTGGCGGCAGTGGCGGAAGGAACGGCGGGGTTGGGCAATCCACGCAGGGACTGGCTGGATCGGCAGGGGGCACTTCTTCTGTATTATCAATCAAAATGCTGGCTGCCGCTGTTGCGCTTCCCTTTGATTTTTCATCCTTCCAGAACTTGTGCGAGCCGTCATCTGAAGCCGCTGGAAGCGGATCGTTCTCGCTCCAGGAATCCGATGTTTTAACACTGGCATTTTGTCCTATGCCGGAAACAGAGGCACTGACTTTAATCAGTGAGGCATAAGCGCTGTTGCTTCCGCCGGGCTGGTCATTATAGGCAATGCCGTTAAGGGTAATGATTCCGTCAGCGTTGTTCTTATTCCATCCTGCCTGAAGAACAACCGAAGCATCCGCTTTGTAAGGTCCTTGCTCAGAGGTTTTGGCTTCCGCCGTAATAGAGGAAGAATTGCCGATAACAACATCCCATCCTCCGGAAACACGAATGGCTGCCGTTGTCGCATATTTCCCGTGGGAAGTAGAAGCAATATCTCCCCTGACGGTTACATTTTCTCCGGCTATCAGGCAAACCAGCGCCTTGCGGACGCTGGGATCCTGCTGCGGAACACTGTTGCGTGTGGAGATGACATCTCCATTGACCGTCAGCGAGCCGGTGGCGATGACGCTGATTTCTGAATTGCCGCCGCCGTTAACCGTAATCGAGCCGGTGGAAATATCCGCTCCGGTCTCCGCTCCCTGAGGCCAAGAAGTCAGCAAAAAGATTTGACCGGAATCTGTCACTTTATCGCTGCTGGATGTATAGGTTTTCAAATCCCCTACCGAAATGCCTCCGCTTCCGGCCAGCATAAATAGATTGCCGCCGTCGGAAGTGGCAATCAGGTCGGCAATGTCGGCAAGGGAAATGCCGCCGTCCTGAAACATTGTTCGAAATGACAAATCGCCGCTTCCGCCGACCAAGCCGAGGTCTTTCGGCTCACCGGGATTCAAATCGGCGATTAGAATGTCAGCAGGCGACAGCAGATCCACATTGATGCCTGCCTTTGAGACATCTTCGATCCATTCTTCGTAAATCGTATTTGCTGCCGGCATTCCTGCAGCATCGCCGTTGGCAATATGCAGGTCTCCGGTCAGCGGTCCTGCTGTCAGCAGTCCAACCTGCTCCGGATTGCCGGACCACGGCATCAGATCAATGTGGTTGCGAAATGCGACAGCGGATGCATAATCGTCTGGCGAAGGCAGAACGATATAGCGGCCGGCCACCTGAATAGAACCGCGGAAATCAGGGTCTGTACCCAAGTCATAACGAAGATTGTTATCGATATCATACCAGCCGTTGCCTTTGGCTTTGACAAACGCATCGGTATCCATCCGAACGGTATTGGCCGAAGACAAGACGATGCTGCCGCCATCCGGACGATCGGGACCGATGCCGTCTGGAATGGCATTGGCAGTCGTGGAACTGCCGGCGGCCAAAAGCACTTCATCGCTGGCGGTCAGCAGGATGCTTCCGCCGCTGCCGGAGCCGGCGGCGGTGCCGTCGGCATGCATGTGACCGCTCTGGATGACTCGGCCGATGCCTTCCTCAGGCCGTATGCCCAGTGCGGATGAATAAATGTCTCCAGCGGCCAGAATAATCTGCCCTTCATCCGCCTGAATGGTTCCGGAATTGATGACATCGCCGGCCCCGGCGGCTGCGGCATTCACGCCGTCAACCTCAACAATTACATTGCTTCCGGAGGTGGAGAGAAAAACGCTTTCCCCGGCGGCCATCAGAACCAGCCCGGATGGGCATACAATTGTTCCGCTATTTGTTACCATGCGGCCCAGAAGAGCAGCCTGCTCGGTAACATGAATTCTGCCCTGATTCACCACATCGCCGGTTACGCCTCCTGTGAAGGGTACGAACGCATAAACGCCGCTCATGAAGTTGGCATTGGAGATGTTCAGGCCGGCTGCTGTGAAGGCCGATGCCGTAATGACCGCATTGGGGCCAATAACAACCCCATTGGGGCTGACGACAAAAACATGTCCGCCGATGCCGTTCAGGGAGCCGTCAAAATGCACGGCCGACTGGACCCGGTTTAACACGGCAAATCCTGAAGCACCGGCAAAATTGAGTGTCTCGGTGCCGGCGGCATTCATCTGGGTCCAATCCACCACGGCACGCGGGGTAATCAGATCCACAGAAACCGTATTGGCCGCCGGACTGTGAATAACAGCCGTTCCGGCAGATACCGAGGCATCCCCGGCATCCAACGCCCATACGGGCAGATTGACCATGCAGAATGTCAACAGGCAGGCAATGGTCTTATGCGCGATCTGCGCAAACGGAAAATGTTTTAGAGTTTTCATTTGTTTCCCCTCAACAATTTTTTATCAGCAGTTTGCGATTTCTACCACCGAAGCAGCAGACCTATATGCACCCGGCCTTTGCCGCTTCGTGTATCGTCAGTGGGTATCAGTGGATACCCATAATAGACTGTACCGGTAAAATGGCTGCCCAGTTCAGCAATCAGGCCGCAGCCCAGCGAAGCCAATTCCTGATCGGTTGTTTCAGCAGCTGCTGAAACGGCATCTTTGATGCGGGCCTGTCCGTAGTCAAAAAAGCCCAAGGGAGCCAGTTTCTTCAGGAAAGGCTTGCGGCTTTTTTCGTTTACTTCCTGACCGAACAGCTCTACTTGGCTTTTCCGCACCAAATCGTATTCATACTGGAAGGAACCAATAATGCCTCCGTCGGCAACGATTTCATATTCATCATATCCCCGTACGGTATACATTCCGCCGAACGATGTCATTTTGGCAGGCACAAGGCGGTCATCGGAGGTAATATAGCGCAGCGAGGCAGATACCCGCTGGATCTTGCCGGAGTCCAGATACCGGCTGTGGCGGCCGCTGACATAATAAATGTGAAAATTGTCCACGGCGTTGGTGCGGGCTGTTCGAATCTCCTGCAGCTCGGATGTATCCAGCGGACTGAGCATACTGACTCCCAAGAAGGTGTCAGCTGTATCGGTTGTTTTATACAGGTCAGCTCCGCAGCCCCACAGCACCATGCGAATATCCGTTTCAAAGAACTCCGGGAAGAATTCGGGAGTGATTCTGCTTTCTTCGTAGCTGAGTGTGCCCGTAATATCAAAGAACCAGTCATTAAACTGCAGGGCATTGTAGCGCAGGATGCCGCCGGCGAATTTCCCGGCGCCCAGAAAATTCGTATCCGGATCCGTAATGCTGAACTCGTTGTAGCCGGCAAACAGATTCAGCCGAAGTCGGGGGCCCATAAGGGGAAAATCGTAGCTGCCGTAAACGGCATACTCGTCATCCCAGGTTGAATCCGGCGTTGTCTGATAGACGGCTGTAAACTTGTCATCATATCCCAGAAGGCTGGTATTGATAACACCGATGCGAGGCCGCCACTGGATATCCTTTGTGCCGGAGTTATCGAGCTGTATGAAATAATGCCACGGATTGGCCTCATACACATTGTACTTCACGGCCAAACTGTTGGTCTGGGCTCCTTTTGAGACCAGCGCTGCAACATAGCGGTCGGGATTCAAATTCAGCAGGTTGAGATAATCATCCAGCTGCTTGCGGCTGAGCGCGCCGCCTTCCTTCACCGGCGACCAGCCCAGCAGTCTCTCTTCGCTCAGATGCCGTTTTTGCGCGGGCTGATTGCTCGGATTATAATAGGCAGACGAAACAGAAGATACGGCAGCCTCGATAATCTCAATGGGCAGAATCCCTTCGGACAGCTGTCCGCCGGACGCAAAGGCAGCCGCAGGGATATAAACATAAATGCCTGCATACTGTTTCTTCTGATAGACCGACAGAATATATTGCGTAAAGCCCTGAATGCTCCGGGCCGAGACCGTCTGCTCTGTGCCGGGGTGAGCTGCAAGTGCCTGCAAGGGACGCAAATCGTAAAGCGTCTGGCCGTCAGCCGCATAAACAGCGGGGATAGCGGCCAGAATCTGTTTGTCTGTCAGCAGGGTGTTGCCGCTGAATACAATCCGCCGGATGGTAAAGCGGGGGGTTGTGTCCTCAGGCAATCCTGCCGCCGAACTGTCGGCAGGCCGAATGTCCTCCGCCGTTTTGATTGTTTCTTCAGCAGCGGCCTTTTGTTCCAGCAGCTGCTGCTGTTCTGTCTGCGGCTCGGGCAGCCGGACTGAAAGTACGGGCAGACTGATAAATGCTGCCAGCACCACCAAAGCGATTATCTGCAAATTCTTCTTTTTGTTCGATGGTGTCATTGGACCTCCTTGAAATTATTGCACTGCCTTGTTAAGGCGTTGTACAAATTGCGGCTCCCAATTGTGATAGGTCTGTGCTATTATGTCAGTTATGCTTATTATACTTATTTTTGATTATTTAGTCAATCCCGGAAGCAGCTTGCTGTGTGCAATTGCCTAAATGCATACAAAAACAGACCCTAATGCGGGAATTACCAAGAATTATCGGACTTATCTTCGGGACTCCGCAGGAGTCGTCCTGAAATTTAATAGGCAGATGGCGTATGGCAAAAAGAAAAAAAGCGGTATTTATCCCGCTGGTTATACCCAGCGGGCAGCAGCTTCATCAGCACAAAATCCCGCTGACTATCTCCAGCTGTTTGTGCGGGTTGAATGTTTAAAGAATCAGAAGCTGCCGTCCGAATTCCTATGGAAGCAGCTGTAGTTGTACCGCCGGCACGTCCAATGCAGGGATTATTCCTTCATGCCTATAAGACCATGTACGTCAGGAGGTTCGTCCGCAGACCCGGTTCCGGCCGGCTTAGCCGGCGGGTATGGATGAATCAGAAAACCAGTTGTAGATTTAAGCGGTGAAAATATCACTGTTTTTCATAGGTAACCTCTGGGCTGATAAGAGAATCGGCAAAGATAAAAAAGTGAGTTGCAGTAATTTTGAAAGACGTGTTAACCGGAAAGTCAATATGAAGCGCTGTCAAACAGTATAAATGGTCAATCCCGCGAGATCTTTCTGCTTTTGGGGAAAAACAAATGACAGCAGATAGCCGCTCAGCATACAGACAGCGATACCTATAGACGCATATATTAAGACAGATGTATGGGTTTTCCCTTGGATCAGAAACAAAATTACTACGCTGAAGGCTGCACCTGCAAGGGCCGCTGCGGTGCCGACGCGGCGAGTGAAAATTCCCAGTAGAAACAATCCGCACATGGAACCACCGAAAAGCCCCAGAACCTCCATAAAAGATTCCCAAAGAGATTTGATGTCGGCGCTGGCTAACAGCAATGACAGACCCGTCCCCAAGATTCCAAAGAAGACCGTGCAGAAACGGGCCACATTCAGATACCCTTTCTCAGTATTTAACAGGGAAAAACGTTTTACAAAATCTGTTACAATCACCGTCGAAATGCTGTTCATGCTGGTTGAAATCGTTGATTGTGCCGCTGCAAAGATTCCCGCCACTACCAGCCCCGAAATTCCGACCGGCAGCTGACGGGCGATAAAAAGCGGGAAGATTGCATCATTCTGATAGGTCGGATCCAGATTTTCAGGATTAACCCTGTAAAAAACAAACAGGGCTGTTCCGATTCCGAAAAACAAAATTGTAGCCGGAATAACAATGATTGCATTGGTCAAAATGGATGTTCTAGCGGTTTTTATGTCACGAACAGATAAATACCGTTGCACAACCGCTTGGTCTGAAACATAGGGAACCAGTGACTGGCCGATCCCGCCGATGACCATCACCCACAGAGATGCAGTCATATAACTGGCTGTGCTGAAATCCCAGTTAATCATATGGAACTTGTTATGACTGCAAGCGGCGGCGAAAAATTCTCCTCCCTCTCGCTGGATGCCCAAGATGATAACGGCCAAACTCATAAAGGCTCCTCCCAATAAAACAAAGCTCTGAACGGCATCCGTCCAGATCACCGCTTCTATGCCCCCCAGTGTACAGTAAATAATGCTCACAACTCCCATAATTAGAATGCAATAGGGGACGCTTACATTGGTGATTGCCGAAAGGGCCAAAGATGGCAAAAATATGACGATCGCCATTCGGCCTGTCTGAAACAGCACAAATGACAAACCGGCAAACAGGCGGGCAGCTACATGAAACCTTTTTTCAAGATATTCATAAGCACTCGTGGCATCAATGCGTCTGTAAAACGGAAGGATATACCACATTACAAAAGGAGCAACTGCAACGGCCATCATATTGACAATAAAGAAGGTCCAGTCCGTCGCATAGACTTTGGCCGGGATGGCGATAAAAGTAATCGAACTGAGCATTGTAGCAAATATACTTAATCCCGCTGCCCATCCGGGAATCCGCTGTCCGCCTCGGAAAAAGTCATCGGTATTTTTATTCCGCGCGGAAAAATAAAAACCGACAGCTATCATGAGAAATAAATAAATTCCCAAGGTTGTGAAATTAATAATCCCAAAGGAATTTTTTATTGTAACGGGAGTAATTTCCCAGATTTTGGGGGAACGCACGCGGGGTTTTATTTCTCCGCTGGCAAGAATAATGGAGTTACCCCATTTGACGGGAATAGTCGTTACTTGATTGGCAGGAGTCCGGCCTGCGTCTATCCAAGTATCGGTAATTGTATGGTAGGCCCACGCTTGCAGGGGAAATCCGGGATGGTCATCCTTCAGTTGTGTGCTCTTGAAGAACAGGGAACTATCTGCACCGCTCAATATAAAGATATGGCTCTGCCCAATATCGATTCCTGCGCCTGCCATCACACAGGCAGGGACATCACACCGCTTGCGCCACGGTCCTTCCTTACTGTTAACTTTCAGTGGATTGTATTCATACACATCCTGAAGAAATTCGGTTTCTATTGCGTCAGCTCCCGGATTAAGCCGTCTGCCGCTGATTACGTAAATACAATCTGTCATGCCGTTATGCTGGGCCACGGTGATGTTGAATGCCCGAGATGGTCCGGGCCAGGGCGTCCATTCTTTCCAAGCGAAAGCCTCCGTGCCTTCCTTTGATAGATCAAGGGACCAGAAGTTGGTCATCGCAGTATCCAGAGAGATTCCCGATTGGCCTCCGGCCACATAAATGACGGAACCGATTTTGGCAGCGTACGTATACACACAGGGTTTTGGCAAGGAGGGAAGGTCTTTTCTGCATACAGTTCTTTTTTGAGGATCCCATGCAAGGGCAAAAACGTTCCGGAACACCTGTTCGGAATTACAGCCGCCAATGCAAACAACTCCCTGTTCGGTAGAGACAGCCGCTCCGTAAGCAACCGGAACATCCAGCCTTCCGGCATCTATCCATTGGTATTTTTTTGCTGTCTTCTCCTCGGAAGACGGTATCTTTTCCAATGCCCATATTTTATCGAGCCACTGCTTTTCGCTTTCCCATACAGGCGGAGTGAAATTTGCACCCCCCGCAACCAGCAATACGTCATGGTGGACGCCCACAAAAGGACCGGCTACACCCAAAGATTCCGGCAGGTCCGGAAGAGGAGTCCACCTTATATATTCCCTATCTTGGTCTATTGCTTTGGAGGCAGAAAGATAGCTGCAATTCATTACCCCCATAAACACAACCAACACGGTCAATTTCGCTGCCCACTTCATTGTATCTCCTTTTGATCAGTATTTATCTCATAGTGTTTTTGTTCTGCAATGCGGCAAGTCCTAAGTGTACAAGTGCGTACACTTTCGACCCTCATCCTGCTGTCCCGCATTGCCGGTGTCGCCTAGCCGATCCTGTAATGTACTGGTAATCAATGGTGACCAGCAGCGGCTATTCGGCAGATTGTGTATAGGTTTATTGCGATAAGAACTTTTCTGGGCGTTCGCATACCATCAATCCAGACCAGAAAGGCGAAGCCGGTAAACCCGCAGTATTATACAAGGTTGCCTGCGGATTGGGAGCCCATGCATAACGCACTGCAACAGGATTTGATACCTCGGGGCTGAACAGAATTACCTGATGATCCTCGATGGTTGCGTTAGCCGAATACCATCGGCCCGCAGAATCTGCAACCTCAAATCCCCTTAGCGTATCCCCATCCCGGGAACACAACGGTCCTGTGGCCGGATCAAAACCAACTTTTAATGTATGAGCATCTTTTTGAATAAAACCATTGTGCAAGGGGCCGGAACAGACTGCCATCGGACGCCCGTAGAGATGCGTTTGCGCCCATAGACTCAGCCGCCGGGCCACCTCCCGTTTGGCCGGCGGATGCACATTTGTGGGATGCCCCAAGTCAATTGTCACAGCCATCCCCAAATTAGGCAGCTCGTTTAACATTCGACACTGCATATCCCGGAACAGCATCCACGGTCGGTTCAGATTCGGCAGCTGCACATAATAAAAAGGAAAATCTCCCTGTCCCCACCTGCGGCGCCAGCTTTGGATCAACGTCTTGAAAAGCAGACGGTTTTGCTCCGGATTCCAGGCGATTTGATTCGATGCATCGGTTGCATTGGTTTCACCCTGGTACCAGATAACCCCTCGAATAGCAAAGGGGATTAAATCGGCGATGTCGGCATTGAATAAAAAACTGGGTTCAAAGGGATGATGCGGCATCGGAGTCTGGCGCGGACCGTCAAACCAGATGCCTAGGTTTTGGCGTGCCCGCTTACGATGCCAGTCTGGTGCATCGGACGCCTCGATCCACTGTTTGGTCAGAGGATAAAGGGACTCGGCTGCCAGTGCCTCCGGCGGTATAAATGCCTCCATCGAAGCCCCTCCGACAGCGGCTTCAATTATTCCTACCGGAACGCCGATAGCCTGATAAATCTCCCGGGCGAAGTAATACGCCACTGCCGAGATGGAAGCTGCCCATTCTTGCGATCCAACCTGCCAGCAGCCGCTGTAATAAGCGTCAATCGTTACCCGATCGATTTGTTCCTGCGTCCACCTGATAGGGCCGGTGGACGGATAACCTTGCCGATTTAGCAAACGAATCTGGGGAAAGCGGTCAGCTGACGGCGCCTCGTTTTTCCAGTCTGCATCCAGCTGACAGGGCCAGTCCATATTGGATTGTCCGGCAGCATACCAGACTTCCCCGACCAGTATGTCTGTAAATCTCAATGTCTTGGACCTATCCGAACAGACTAATTCATAAGGGCCTCCGGCCTCCATTGCAGGCAGATCTATGCGCCATCGCCCATTGGCATCCGTTGTTGTCTGGATTGTGGTATTGCCCAGCTTTACAGAGACAGTCGAACCAACATTGGCAGTGCCGAAAATCGGTATCGGCATATGGCGCTGCAAAACCATATGATCCCCGAACACCCATGGCAGTTTCAGACCGCCGTAATCGCCGGTAATGGCCTTGGCTACAGTTTGAGCGATAATAGCCGCTCCGTTTATATCGGGGTGCAGTCCATCGGGAAAAAACTGCGGCTCAGAAATCAGCGGACTGAATAAGTCAATTACTGGAAGGTTCAGTAGATCAGCCACCTGCCGAATCATTGCATCAGCTTCGGTTTTTGTTTGCTGGATCTCTACATAAGGTTCATAAGGCGGCATCACCGGAAGCAGCGTGGTCAGCCAGATTTTGGGCGTTTGGATTTTTGGTACATTGGTAAAATGCTGGATTAACTCCAGATAATCCCGGACAAAATTAGGCTTGTTGTTGTGCCATTCCGGCACCGAGGCATCATTAATTCCCAGACAAACTATGATTATGTGAGGCTTAAAAGAAACAGCATTCCGGCATTCCGGCTGATTCAAATAGGGTACGCGGGTAGCTTTGCAGACTCGCGCCCCGGAGCAGCCGAAATTTTGGACCTCGTATCGGTCTCCAAGAAGTTTCTGAAGTTGTGCCGGGTATGAATTTTCCTGCGGATTTTCAATCTTGAGACCACAGGTAATACTGTCACCCACGCACGCCACCCTGACCGTCCCGGTGCTATCATCAGGATGAACAGAAAAAAGTTCGGCCGAGCTAAAGGCCGCAGCAAGCAAAAAAATAAAAATCCCTAAAATGTCGATTTTCTTTTCCAAAATATTCATTGTTTCTCTAATCATGCTTCTGGGTGTTTTTCACATCCACAAGCAATCCTTTGCCCCGACCCGAATAGCCTGCTCCATCTGTGGATAAAAAGCAGCCCTTAGTAACATTAAAACCATCTGTAAAATATGCCGGACAACAATGGCCGCAGTCGGCAGAAGGTTAATGTCCAGCATGTTAGGAATACTTATAAACTTGCAGTATTTAAAAGCGTTGATGGTGCAACATTGGGAAGTGTATCTGGTAGAGAACACGCTGGAATGTATAGCATCCATTTAAAAGTTCCTGCTGAGACAAAAGCTTTGCTTCCCTTCAGGCCGTCATTATAATCCGATGCATCAGATCTCAAAACGCCATTTCATAACATCGACTGTATTTATCGTATGATTTGAAGCAACAGCTACGGTATTCCGCATCTTCAAATCAATATGAGAAATTATAGTCTTTCCGATAACGGTATTCTTAAGACAAGAACATCAGGCAATACCACGACTGGTCCAATAAAAAGCCGACAACCTGCTGTGCAGGACAGTCACAAAACAGTTTATATGCTGTAGCCCCGTCACTCTCAGCTGGAAGGCAGTTGCAGGGGAATCGATGCCAGCGCGAGGATTTCAGCATAAGCTAACGCCCTGTCGTAGATTCGTACCTCATCGAGAAGGCCTTCAAAGAAAACTGTTCCAATCAGATTAACACCGATTAATACATCGCTGTCGGCAGCGGTATGAACCGAGCAGGGCAGCACCCCGCCGATCGATTCAGGTTGGCCGTCGACAAACAACACGGCCTCGCTGATATCCGGCGAGCCGTCATCGGCA
>Ga0116146_1000490_pt1 | contig 49286 bp, 60 predicted proteins | sample AD_JPNHG2_MetaG_FD_89748 | JGI IMG/M metagenome (GOLD analysis project Ga0116146, IMG submission 89748) | Active sludge microbial communities of municipal wastewater-treating anaerobic digesters from Japan - AD_JPNHG2_MetaG | ecosystem: Engineered > Bioreactor > Anaerobic > Digestate | place... | reverse complement strand
GTGGCGATCTTCGGTGTGATCATGATTCTCACGGGACTGATCATGTGGTTTCCGACGGCGCTTCCGACCGGGCTGGTGCGCTGGATGTACCCGCTGCACGCCCTGGGTTTTGTGGCGATCTTCGCGTTTTTCTTCATCCACCTGTACCTGGGGACCATCGGCAATCCCGGTTCCGTCCAGGCGATGTTCAGTGGCTGGATGGACAAAAATGTGCTGACCATGCTGCATCCGAAGTGGGTCAAAGAGATGGAGCATGAAGGCAAACTGGTGGCCTGGGGCGAGGAAAAGAAAAAAGATGCCCACGGACATCAGGCGTAAACCGTAAGGTCGATTGGATAGAAAAAAGCCCGGAGGAAAAACCTTCGGGCTTTTTTTGATTAGCGTTTACAGCAGAACGTTAACCCCAGTTCTTCTCCGCCGCCGCGTTTTGACCGGCGATCCGGCCGAAAATCAGGCAATCAAGCGTCGCACAGCTGCCGAGCCGCACCGCACCGTGTACGCCGCCGGTCGCTTCTCCGGCCGCGTAAAGGCCGGGAATCGGTTTGTCGGTCATCACGTCTAGGGCCTGAGCCTTGGCGTTGATGTTCAGGCCGCCCATGCAATGATGAATCTTGGGCGTGAGTCGGAGCGCATACCAGGGACCGGGACCCAAGGGCTTCTGGTTTTTCTGCAGGTACCGGCCCCATTCCTCGTCTTTTCCGGCCGCGACGCCCTTGTTGAATTTTTCGATGGTTCCTTTCAGCGGTTCGATCGGGCAGTCGTAAGCCGCTGCCAGCTGCTCGAGCGTATCATATTTCTTTACAACGCCTCTTTCCATCAGAAGCGGCAAGGACTCGGCAATTAATTTCTGGCCGATGGCAAAGCCGTAAGCGTCCGTCATGGCGATGCATTTGTTACCGACGCGGATGATGGCGTCGGCGCGGATCTTTCGGTCGGCCAGTTCATTGACGAACCGCTTGCCGGTCTTTGTGTCGATCCAGACACCATACATGGCCGCGCAAAGTTGTGCGAAGAAAGGCGAGAGCCCCATGCCTTTTTCATCAGGACTGCCCCAAGGGCCGAGCTGGATCCAGGAAAGCTGGACGGGAGTGCAGCCAATGCGCAGGGCTTCCCGAAGAGCCTCTGCGGTCGCACCGGGTTGATTGGTGCTGGGAAATTCCGCCGTGAGGCGGGGATCCTGAATGGTGCGGAAGGCGACGTCGTTACCGAAGCCGCCGTGGGCGAGCACGACCGCTTTCCGGGCTTTGATGTTTTTCAGCTTGCCGCTGTCGGTTTTCGGAAAGACGTATTTTTCACGGATCTGAACGCCTTTGACCCGTCCGTCCGTGTCGCGATAAAGTTGGGTCAGATAGCTTTGCAGTTTCGGCTGAACGCCCAGTTCCTTGAGCTTGGCCAGCTGCTGCAGCACGATGGCTGAACCGCTCTGGTTGTACGTGCTGTACATTCGGGGGACGGAATGCCCGCCTTCCTGCGACAGCTTGTCCTTGTACTTGACGCCCAGTTCGTTCATGGTCCACTGGACAGTGGGCCAGGATTGCTCAGCCACCATTTTGGCGAGCTCTACGTGATTGAGATACAGGCCGGCGGTCAGCATGTCCTTGAGCAGCAGATCGGGCGAATCCACAACGCCCTGTTCTTTTTCTTTGGGAGATCCGGCTGCCGAGACGACGCCGCCGTTGATAATGGAGTTCCCGCCCGGCGTGCGCATTTTTTCCAGCACGATGACGGAGGCTCCCGCCTTCTTGGCTTCGTATGCGGCCGCCAGTCCCGCAAAACCGCTGCCGATCACGACCACGTCGTACGTCTCATCCCATTTTTTGGGCAAAGCGGCTGCCTCTGCGCTCCATGGCGTCAAAGCCGAACCGCCTGCCGTCAGACCTGCGACGGCTGCCGTTGCTCCCGCTGTTTTCAAGAAGCCTCTACGGGTGAGTGTTCTTTTCGTTTCTTCCATGTTTTCCTCCTGTAGCTTGTCCTGCATGTTCCGTTTCTATATTATCCGATACAGAGAAGGCACTTCCGGGCGGAGCCGGAATGCCTTCCCCACCTCTTTTCATTTTGATGAAATCAATATAGCGCATCCTCTGGAAGACCGTTTGCCGGATCTGGTTCTTTGAACAGGATCATGTGTTGGACGGTCATTCGCTAAATAATGGTCGGGTCCAAGGTCGAGTATTTCCGGAAGGGAGGGGCGCATAAACATTTTTGTTTTTAGTATAGCATAAGGATCAAATGGAGACAATGTCAAAAATCATAAGGAAAATCTTATGGATGGAAAGTTTCCCCTTTCCGATAACGGAAACGGGCCGGTGTTTGCCTGCCGCAACCCAAAAGTACCGGATTGCCGCGTTCCTCGGGGATAATTGCCATTGACACATTTCATCCGGCCGGTGTATGAATCGACCATGCGATGTTTGCCTTTCATCGTTTTCATTGGATGACAGGGCATTCGCATCCGGCTTTAACGAGATAAGAGCTTTGAAAAATGTCATTTCGAGGAGCGCGAGCGACGAGAAATCTTAAGGATGGCCGTTTGTTCAAGATTTCTCCCTTCGGTCGAAATGACAAAAACGGCCGTTATTCAAAGCTCTCGAGATCTTTTGTCGGCATTCTTATGCCGGGTGAAGCGTTTTCAGGAACATTCGGCAAAACAATATCATTTAAGGAGGAAAACCATGAAAGAAGATGACGTTGAAAAAAAGTCGATCAGCAGGCGGAATTTTTTAAAGACCGCCGGCGGGGCGGCGGCCATCGCCGGATTGGCCTCCAGCGGAATTCCCATGATGGCCGGAAGCGCCCAAGCGGCAGACGCGTTGCCTAAAAAATGGGATGAGACGTACGACGTGGTCGTGATCGGCAGCGGCTTTGCCGGGCTGGCTGCGGCCATTGAGGCGAAAAACGCGGGCGCCAGTGTTGCCCTCCTGGAGAAAATGCCGGTGCACGGCGGCAATTCCGTCATCAACGGCGGCGATTTCTGCGCACCCGGAACGAAGCTGCAAAAGGAAAACGGCGTAGAGGATTCGGCGGAGCTGATGTATAAGGATATGATGAAAGCGGGGATGTACCTGAATCACCCGGAGCTTGCCAGAACCGTCGCCGATAACGCCAAGGACGCCCTGGAGTGGACCGAGTCTTATCTGGGTTGCAGATACGTAAAACTGAATTTTCATGGTGGCCATTCGGTCAAAAGAGCGCATGGAACGATCAATCAATCCGGCTCGGAAGTGGTCAACAAGGAATTTGCGAAAGCCAAAGAGATCGGCGTAAAAATTATGCCGCGCACCAAACTGGTAAAATTCCTGTCCGATAAAAAGGGACGAATCGTCGGCGTGGAAGTGCTCAAAGGCTACCGGTTTCCGGATGACAAGTCCGGCAAGACCGCCTTCCTCAAAGCAAAGAAGGCCGTTGTTTTGACCTCCGGCGGATTCTCCCAGGATATCGCGCTCCGTCAGGTCCATGATCCCCGGCTTACCGATAAGCTGGGATCAACCAATCATCCCGGGGCCACCGGGGAAGTCCTGTTGGCTGCCTGTGCAAGCGGAGCGATGGACGTGCAGATGGATTGGATTCAGCTGGGGCCATGGACCAGTCCGGAAGAAAAGGGTTTTGGCTATGTTCCCCTGTTCTGTGAACCGCTGGTCGGTTACGGTCTGATGGTGAATCCCAAGACGGGTAAGCGTTTTTTCAAGGAAACCGGAAACCGCAAGGAACGAGCGGATGCCATTCTTCTGTTGGGAAATCCCGCCATTATCATGGGCGATGCTTACGCGGTCAATAAACAGGTCGTTCCCCATGCGCTCAAGGGAGGCCTGGGAAACGGAGCCATTAAGAAATTTGACTCCTTAGACGATCTTGCCAAGGCCTATGACATGCCTGTGGACGCGTTCAAGGAACAGGTTGCCCGTTGGAATTCCTTCGTGGAAAAGAGAAAGGATGACGATTTGGGATGCATGATTTTTAAGGACGCCAAACCGACCCTTCAGGCGCCTTTCTATGCCGCCAGACTCTGGCCGAAGGTACATCATACCATGGGAGGCGTGGTCATCAACAAGGATGCCCAGGTCATCGGCTTTAACATGAAGCCGATCCCCGGTCTCTATGCGGCAGGCGAGGTGACCGGCGGCGTTCACGGCGCCGTTCGTCTGGGCGGTGTGGCGATGGCGGATTGTCTGGTGTTCGGCCGTATTGCCGGCAAAAACGCCGCCAAGGAAAAAGCATGGAGCTGAAGGCTTGAGGGTGTCTTTTCCTTCGGACCTTTCTCGGATATCCGCGCGGATTTTATGAGCAAGGAGAAAATTGTATGGAAAGAAAGAAAAATCTGAAAATCGCGGCGGTCCTGTTCGGCGCGGTCTTGCTGGTCATTGTCGGCACGGGACTCTGGGCGGCGCCCAAACTTGCCGCATCCAAAGCCAAACCGGGTGACTGTGCTGCCTGTCATGTCGATAAAAAGGTGCTTCCGGAAACGCATTCCGACACCAAGACGATGGACATGAAGGCCTGCCGGGCCTGCCACACGGCGGACAACATGAACCTGAGCGGGAAATTCCCCGCGGGCCACACCCATCTGCTTTCCGGTGTGGACTGCGCCGCCTGCCACGGCAAGACCCAGAAGCCGGAAGAAGTGCCGATGGACAAATGCGTCACCTGCCACGGGCCGACGGCAAAACTTGCGGAAAAAACAAAGGAGGTGAAGCCGACCAATCCGCACACCTCCCCGCATTACGGAACGGAGCTGGACTGCAACCTGTGCCACAAACAGCATGCCAAATCGGAAAACTACTGCGCACAGTGTCACAAGTTCAACTTTAAGGTGCCGTAGCATTCAGAAGATTTTTCACCCGCCGGACCGGCGGAGGGTCTTTGACCGCCGCCGGTCCTTTTGCCGAATCAAACGCCGGTATGCAGGCCCGGAAGCATGATCTCCTGGAGCCTCATTCTTTGTCGTTCGAAATCTTCTTCGCCCGCCTTCGAAGCAAGATCCAGCATTTCCCCATACCGCAGGGTCACGCGGGCAAAGGGCTTGGGCAGCATAAAGCGATCCCAGCTGTTGAAATACCAGGCCCGGTCCGCCGTAGCGTAGATGGGGACCACGAAAGTTCCCTCAACCTGGGCCAGGCGGATCACACCGGCCTTGACCACTCCCGCCGGCCCTCTCGGTCCGTCCAGGATGTGGCCGGCAAGACCATGATGCGACAGGTGCGCAATCATGTCTTTCAGGGCCGGGCCTCCGTCTTTCGACGAAGAGCCGCGCACGGTATGCCAGCCGGTTTTTTCGGCAATGCGGGCGATGACATCGCCGTCCCTGCTCTGGCTGATCATCAGCGCCGGGTGATAGGGGGCGTAATTCTTGAAGTAGCGGATCGCTGAAAAGAACTGCTGATGCCAGCAGCACAGCAGAATCCTTCCGCCGCCCCGCAGATGATCGAGCCAGGGTTGTTCGTTTTCTACGCGAAGCCGAAACGTCCAACTGTAAGCGCGGATCAGATAATAAAAAAGATTTTGAAGTTTTTCCGCCAGCAAAAATCTGTATTTTTTCAGCATCGGGAATTCCTTGTGAAGGCAAGATTCAAAAACGCCGGCTTCTTTCGCCGAAGGGCGGAAGGTGATGCTTCGACCTGCATCGGCCGGCCCGGCGGCGTGAATGTTTACTCGGGTGCATGCGTTCGGGAAAGCCCCAGTTTTTCAGAAAGATACCGGCAGAACTGCTGATAAAAGATTTTGGTATTCATACTCTTTTCAATATAATCGCATCGCAGGCCATGAACTTCCCGGACGGCGTCCTCTCCGATAAATCCGCTCAGCACGACGCGGGGAACGTCGAGCAAGTCGCCATGTTCGCGGTCTATCGCCCTGAGCAGCTCCGTTCCGCTCATTCTGGGCATCGTATAGTCAAGAATAATGATGGAGGGCCGGATGCCCGTTCGGAGCAGTTGCAGCGCTTCTTCTCCATCTCCGGCTTCAAAAAACTCCAATTCCAGATCATGGAGAATGCGCGTCACCTGGCGGGTGAAAATAAAGCGAAAATCTTCTTCGTCGTCCACCAGGAGGATCTTTATCCTTGCCATAAATATCCTTAACGCTTTTACTTTTTCGTCCCGGCCAGGTCCAAAACGCTCCGCCGGGGCGCTCCCACTTGCGACGGTCTTCGAAGTCTGTCCATCCACACCTCGCAAAACATTGCATATTTCCCGAAATTCCGCAATGAAGGACTTGCTTCCCGGCGGACAAAGGGGTGCCGGAGAAAATCATAACGAAAATCATTGACAAATCCGGCTGCCGGTAATAGCATTCCGTCAATTTTCCCCGAATGCCATCGCCATCGGACATGGTTTTCTTAAGGCAGAGCAACGGGATTCGGCATCCAGTGAATGGATGAAGAGAGAAAGCGGGTTTAATCCGCCGCTTGCGGCGTCCGGATCGGAAATCGAAACAGGGTAAAGAGCATTGGCGAGGAGCCTCACAGACCGGTGATGAGAAGAATCGTTAAGAAAAGAGCATTGGAAATCATTAAAAATTATCCGCGTTCCGGCGTACTGGTCGTCGGGGACGTCATGGTGGATCATTTCATCTGGGGCAGGGTGTCGCGCATTTCTCCCGAGGCGCCCGTGCCGGTGGTTGATGTTCAGAAGGATTCGGTAATGCTGGGCGGCTGCGCCAACGTCCTCAACACGATCTACGCCATGGGCGGCAAAGTTTTTGTAGCCGGCGTGATCGGCGAAGACGACATCGGCCGGGGGCTGATCCGCCAGCTGACGGAGCGCCGGATTGACACGGCCGGTATTCGGACGGAGAAGGGAAGGCCGACCACCCTGAAGACAAGGATTGTGGCGCACGGGCAGCAGGTGGTCCGTTTCGATCACGAAAGCCGCAAGCCGATCACCCGCGCAAGCGCCGACAGCATTCTTGATTATGTCCGGTCCCTGCGCGATCGGATCGGAGCAATCGTCATTTCCGACTACAGCAAGGGCGTGGTTTCCCGCGAACTGGTGGAGGGCATTCAGGCCGTCGCCGCCGGCTCGAAAATTTTTCTGTGCGTCGATCCGAAGTCCAGCGACTTCGGCGTTTACTCGGGCGTCCACGTCATTACGCCCAACCATTACGAGGCAGAGCGCGCCGCCGGCATGGAAATCACAAACGGAGACGATCTTCTGAAACTGGGGGAGACGCTCCTGGCCGAATTTGATTTTCAGGCGCTCCTGATCACGCGCGGGGAAGAGGGAATGAGTCTTTTTGAACGGGGCCGCCGGACCCGCCACACCCACTTTCCGGCGCAGGCCAAGGAAGTCTATGATGTTACGGGGGCCGGCGATACGGTCATCGGGGTTCTCGCGCTTTCGCTGGCCGCGAGGGCGAATTTGAAGGAGGCCACTGCGCTGGCCAATCACGCGGCGGGCATTGTCGTGGGCAAGGTCGGAACGTCCACCGTGTCGCGGGAAGAATTGATCGGCGTGTTATGAGCAAACCGGCTCCGCCCGCGGCGGTCAAGCTGATCTTCAGCGTTTTCGCGCCCGCGGGAAATTGGATCAACGACGCGATTCGCCGGTTGTCCGTGCTCTACGGGCCGCCGGACTATGTCAGCGCGCAGATCCCTTTTGATTATACGGCGTATTATGCGCCGGAAATGGGACAGACGCTGGTGCGGCGGTTTCTGTCGATGGAAAAGCTGATCCGGCCGGAGTCGCTGCCGGACGTGAAACGGACGACGAACGGCATCGAAGACGAATCGCTGGTGGACGGCCGCCGCAGGGTGAACATTGATCCCGGATATCTGTCGCAGGCGCATCTGATTCTGGCGACGGGCAAAGGCTACACGCACAGGCCCTACCTGCGGGACGGGATTTACGCGGATTTGACGCTGATCTATCAGGCCAAAAAGTTTTGTGCCCTGCCCTGGACGTATCCGGATTACGCGGACGAGAGGCAATGGAAGATGTTTGAAGCGATCCGGTCCCGCTATCTGCAGCAGTTGAAGACGTCCATGGACGGTGCCCGGCCCGTGTTTAACTGCGAAAGGGTTGAAGATGATTAAAAGCATGACCGGCTACGGCCGGGTGGAAACGGTCTGCGACGGCCGGAACATCGTGGTGGAAGCCAAATCGGTAAATCACCGGTTTCTGGAAATTTCTCTCAGAACGCCCGCCGCGCTCTATCCGCTGGAGATGGAGTATAAAAAGAAAATCGGGGAGCGATTCAGGCGCGGTCGGATCGATGTTTCGATCCGCCTGGAGGGAGAAGGCGCCGAAACCTCCAGGGTACATCTGAATATGGAGGTCGCCCGGGACACCTTTGAGATTTTAAGCCGGCTCAGAAGAGAATTCAATATTGAAGAGCCCGTGAGCCTCAAGGACCTGATCGGCTTCCGGGACATTTTTACGCCTCCCGCGGAAACGAAGCTGGACACGGATTTTCTGGATCGGGTCGAGCAGACGCTGCTGGAAGCCCTGTCGATGCTGGTCCGGATGCGTCACGATGAGGGGATTGCCCTGTTTTCGGATATGCACGGCAGGCTTCAGGCCGTCCGGGAAATCCTGGAGGCCGTTCGCCTGCGGGCGCCGCAGGTCGTGCTGGAGTACCAGAAGCGTCTTTCCGAACGCGTCCGGGAACTGACGGCGGGAATGAATCCGGATCCGGCCCGCCTGGCGCAGGAAGTGGCCATCCTGGCGGATCGGTGCGACATCACCGAGGAAATTGTCCGCATGGGAAGCCACATCGACCAATTTGAAGCCCTGCTGGAAAGCGAGGAGGCGGAAGGCCGCAAAATCGACTTTCTTCTTCAGGAGATGAACCGTGAAATCAACACGATCGGTTCCAAAAGCAGCGACGTGGACGTTTCCCGCTGTGTGATCGAGATGAAAAGCGAGCTGGGCAAATTGCGGGAACAGGCGCAGAACATCGAGTAGGCGTATGAAGGAAAAGGGAATCTGCATGGTCATCTCCGCGCCCTCCGGGGCCGGAAAAAGCACGATCTGCCGACGGCTGCTCGCCGCCTGTCCGGATATGCAATTTTCCGTTTCGTTCACGTCGCGGGAGCCGCGCCCCAACGAGATCAACGGGAAAGATTACCATTTCATTTCCCGCGAAAATTTTCAGTGCCGGATCGAACGGGGGGAGTTTGTCGAATGGGAGGAAAATTTCGGCGAATTTTACGGAACGTCCGGCAAGGTGCTGCAGGATTTGCTGCAAAGCGGGAAGGATCTGCTCCTCGACATCGAACCGCGCGGGGCAAAGCAAATCAAAAATCAATTGCAGGAGGTCGTTTTGGTCTTTGTGCTTCCCCCCTCTCTGGACGAACTTCTCAGAAGGCTGCAAAAGCGGGGGCACGAAACGCCGGAGGCGATCCGAAAACGTTTTGACCGCGCCGAAAGCGAACTCGGAGAAGTTTTGTGGTATGATTACACCGTGATCAACGACGACCTGGAAGAGGCCGTGAAGCAGCTGACGGCGATTTACCGCGCGGAAAAATGCAGAACCAGCCGCCTGCGCGGCAGGATTCATGAAATGTATCCATCGATGACAAAAGAGGTGTAGGAGGTGCTCGAACCATGGCAAGAATTACAATAGAAGATTCTCTCAAGGTGGCGAAAACCCGGTTCGGACTGGTGTCGCTGGCGTCCAAGCGCGCGCGCCAGCTGCTGAAAGGGTCCAGGCCGTTGCTGGAGAGCAAGAACCGCGAGATTGTGCTTGCGCTCAGGGAAATCGCGGCAGGCAAGGTCGTTTACGCCCATCCGGAATTTTTGAACGGGTCGCAGGAAGATTTTAAACCGATCCCGGACAATACGGAATTTATCGGCGATGAAGAATACCTTGAATAGACGGCCGGAAGACCGGCTGATCTTTGCGCTGGACGCGCCGCGGGCGGAAGACGCCCTTTCCTGGATCGACCGCCTTTCCGGCAGCGTCGGCCTGTTCAAAGTCGGCAAGGAACTGTTCACGTCCGTAGGGCCGTCCATTGTGGAGAGCATCCGGCAAAAAGGCGGGCGGGTGTTTCTGGATCTCAAGTTTCACGATATCCCCAATACGGTGGCCCGCGCCGGCGAAGCCGCAGCGGCGCTGAAGGTGGATATGTTCAACGTGCACGCTTCGGGCGGAAGCCGGATGATCCGGGAAACCGTCCAGGCCGTGACGGCCTTTGCCGAAAAGCGGGGCGTCGAACGTCCTGCGGTGCTGGCCGTGACGGTGCTGACCAGTTTGAATGACCGGGATCTGGCGGAAGTGGGTTTCGAGAAAACGGCCGGCGAACTGGTTCTGCGCCTGGCGACCATGGCCCGCGAGGCCGGAGCGTCGGGCGTGGTGGCTTCACCCAGGGACATCCTCGCGCTCAGGCGGGCGCTGGGGGACGATTTTTTGATTGTGACGCCCGGCATCCGCGCATCCGATGAAAAAGTGGCGGATGATCAGAAAAGAACGCTGAGCGCCTTTGAAGCGATTTCGGCGGGCGCCGATTACATCGTTGTGGGCAGGCCCATCCGGCAGGCTCAGGATCCTCAGGAAGCCTGCCGCCGGATCATCCGGGAGATTGCCGAAGGACTGGAAACCCGAAACCGCGCGTGACGCTATCGATTGCAGACGGAAGGCGGAGCATGGAGGCAGTTTACGGCGTCAACCCCATCAAGATTCTTCTTTCCCGGGACGCGACCCCCCTGAAAAAAATCATCATTGCCGAAGGCCGGAGCGGTCCGCCGCTTCAGGAAATTCTGGCCTTGGCCGGGCAAAAGAACATCCCCGTCGAATGGGTGCCCCGCCGGCGCCTGGATCAACTGGTCGACCGGACCGATCATCAGGGGATTGCCGGACTTTGCGACGCGTTTGTGTACGCCGATCTGGAAGACGTTTTGAAAAACCGCAGTCCCCGCGTATCCCGGGATCTCGTGTTGATTCTCGACGGCATTCTCGATCCGCAAAATCTGGGTTCCGTGATTCGCAGCGCCTATTGCCTGGGCGCCAACGGCGTCGTGATTCCGAGCGACCGGTCGGCGTCCGTCACGCCCGCGGTCCTGAAGGCATCGGCCGGCAGTGCCCGGCACCTTCCGATCGCCCGCGTGACGAATCTGTCCCGGACGATGGATGAATTGAAAAACCGAGGCTTCTGGATTTACGGCGCCGACGCCCGCGGGGGAAAGAGCATTCGGGAACAGGAATTCAGCGAGCCGGCGGCCCTTGTCCTCGGAAGTGAGTTCAGGGGGCTTAGGCCGCTCATCCGCAGGAAGTGCGATTTTCTCATTTCGATTCCCATGGCGGGGGATTTCGACTCCTTGAACGTAGCCGTGGCGGCGGGGATTATTCAGTATGAAATCCTGCTTCAGCGGCTGGTAAAGCCCTCCGGCCCCCGGTTGTGAAGGCGGAAGGAACGCCGCGGGAGTTTCCGAATTTAACCGGTTGAAACTGCATGGAAGATGGTTTATGATGCAGTCATAAAAACCAATTTTTAACGCCGGAAGAAAGGATGTAGAGCCATGCCGGTTTTCCTCTGGGAAGCGACGACGAAAAAGGGCGAGGTCAAAAAAGGCGAAATGGATCTCGCCGATGAGATGGCCGTCCGCACGGCATTGAGACGACAGGGATTCAAATCCGTTACGGTCAAGCCAAAGCCGAAAGACCTTCTGGAAAACATTCCCTTTCTTCAGGGCGGCGTGGAAGAAAAAAACGTGGTGGTGTTCTGCCGGATTTTCTCTACGATGATCGACGCCGGTCTGCCGCTGATTCAGTGTTTGAGCATCCTGGCCGAACAGGAAGAAAACAAGACGTTTGCCAAAATCCTCCGGACGATCAAGGAGGATATCGAAGGAGGCACCAGCCTGACGGACGCGCTGAAAAAGCATCCGAAGGTCTTTGACGACCTGTTTGTCAACCTGATCGCCGCCGGCGAAGCGGGCGGCATTCTGGACCTCGTTCTGGCGCGCCTCTCCTCGTATCTGGAAAATGCGATGAAGCTCAAGGCGGCCGTCAAGAGCGCCATGACGTATCCCATTACCGTTTTGTGCATCGCCGCCGGCGTGGTGACCCTGCTGCTGTTGAAAGTCATCCCCACCTTTCAGAAAATGTTTTCGGACATGGGCGGTGAACTTCCCGGTCCGACGGCGATGGTCGTGGCCATGAGCGAATTCATGCAGAATTACTGGTGGGTGCTCGGGGGGATCGTTGCCGCCATCGTGATCGGCCTGAAAATGTTTTACAAAACGGAAAAAGGGCACTGGACGATTGACGCATTTCTGCTCAAGGCGCCGCTGATCGGCAATGTGCTCCGGAAAGTGGCCGTCGCCAAATTTACGCGGACGCTGGCCACGATGATGAGCTCCGGCGTGCCGATTCTCGAGGGATTGAATATCGTCAGCAAAACCGCCGGGAATGTCGTCATCGAGGCGGCCGTCGTGAAAACGCGCCAGGCGATCAGCGAAGGCCAGTCGATTGCCGAGCCGCTGTCCGCGTCCGGCGTTTTTCCGCCGATGGTGGTGCAGATGATCGCGGTGGGGGAGGCCACCGGCGCGCTCGATATCATGCTCAACAAGATCGCCGACTTTTATGACGACGAAGTGGACGCGGCGGTCAAGGGGATGACGGCCATGATCGAGCCGATCATGATGGTCTTCCTGGGAGGGGTTTGCGGCGGTATGATCATTGCCATGTATCTGCCGATCTTCAAGATGGCGTCCGTCGTGGGGTAAAAAAATGGTCGGGATGGCGCGATTTGAACGCGCGACTCCTGCGTCCCGAACGCAGTGCCCTACCAAGCTGGGCCACATCCCGACACGGGAAGGGACGTTATAAAATTTATCGCGAAATGTCCACATGTTTTTATATCCGCCGGATTTTTATCCGCGCCAAACCAAGGAAAGCGCCCGGTTGTGATTATTTACGATATCAAATGTGAAAACGGCCACACCTTTGAGGGCTGGTTTAAAGACCGTCAGGCCTGGGTGGAGCAGAATGCCCGGCGCCTGGTTTGCTGTCCGGTCTGCAGCAGCTCCCGCGTGGAAATATCGCCTGCTTCCCTGACGATTCTGGGAAAGGATTCAAAGCCGCCCCGGAGGGAAGAGGAGAAGGAGCTTGCCCCGGGGCAGGTTCTTCAATCGCTGCGCCGGTACATTGAAAACAACTTTGAAGATGTCGGGAACAAATTTGCCGAAGTTGCGCTGAAAATCCACGCAGGCGATGAAGAGCAGCGCAATATCAAGGGAACAACGACCCCCCAGGAAGAAGCGGTTCTGAAAGAGGAAGGGGTTTCGTTTATAAAAATTACTCTGCCCAAAATGGACAGCTGACCCGCTGAATATCCTCCAGGATGACTGTTGGCCCCTGCGCGATCCCTGATTCTGGAAAGAATCAAGGATGGATAAATGGAGCGTATGGTAATGAGCAAATCGTATCAAAACGTGATTGACCGCATCGGGAATACGCCGCTCGTGGAAATCTCGAAGCTCAATCCCAACAAAAGGGTCACGATTCTGGCCAAGCTGGAATCCGCGAATCCGGGCGGGTCCATTAAAGACCGCACGGCGCTCAGCATGATTGTCAACGCCGAAAAAAGGGGCGACCTTACACCCGGTAAAATCATTCTGGAGGCCACCAGCGGCAATACCGGCATCGGCCTGGCCATGGTGGCCGCCGCGAAAGGCTACCCGCTGTGTCTGGCCATGTCCGAGGCGGCCAGCGAAGAGCGGAAAAAGATTCTGCGGGCCATGGGCGCCGAACTGATCTTTACCCCCGCGTCGCTGGGGACGGACGGTGCCATCGAAGTCGCCTACCGGATGCTTCGGGAAAATCCGGAAAAGTATTTCTGTACCGATCAGTTCAACAACCCGGACAACATCGACGCCCATTATTACGGGACGGCGCAGGAAATCTGGGACCAGACCCAAGGCCGGGTTACCGCGGTGGTGGCCACGCTCGGGACGACCGGCACCGCCATGGGCCTTTCCCGGCGGCTCAAGGAGCTCAATCCCAACATTCGAATCATCGGCGTCGAACCATACCTGAAGCACAAGATTCAGGGCCTGAAAAACATGAGGGAGTCCTACCGCCCCGGAATCTTCGACAAGAAGCGCCTGGATGAAAAAGTGAACATCCTGGATGAAGACGCCTTTGAGACGGCCCGCCGCCTGGCCCGGGAAGAAGGCATTCTGGCCGGCATGAGTTCCGGAGCGGCCATGTTTGTCGCAGCCCAGAAAGCCCGTGAAATGGACGAAGGACTGATCGTGGTGATTTTCCCCGACAGCGGGGAGCGCTACCTGAGCACGGAGCTGTTCGCGGTCAAGGAAGAGCTGGCGACGATGTGCTTTTACAACGCGCTCAAACGCCGGAAAACCCTTTTCCGCCCGCTGAAACCGGAAGAGGTGCGGCTCCGCACGTGCGGCCCAACCGTTCATGACGCTCCCCATCTGGGTAATTACCGGCGTCTGGTGGTGTCCGACCTGCTCAGCCGCTACCTGACGTTCAAGGGCTACGCCGTCCGGCATGTCGTTGACATCGTGGACTGCAGCGACAAGTCCATCCGGGGGTCGGAAAAGGCAGGCATGAATCTTGCGGATTATTCCGGCCAGTACCTGAGGATTTTTCTGGAAGATGTCCGGTTTCTGCGGATCCGTCCGGAAAATATTTACGTCAAAGCTTCGGAAGATACGGACGCCACACTGGCGATTGTCGAAAAGCTGGTCGATCGGGGCTACGCCTATGAAAAGCTGCACTCCGTTTATTTCGACATTTCCAAGCTGGGGGACTACGGCAGCCTGTCCAATGTGGATCTGGCCAAAACCCGGACCGGCCACTCGGTGGATCTGGACGATTACGAAAAGGACAGCCCGGCGGACTTCGCCCTTTTGAAACGGGCCGGCCTGGGAGAGTTGAAAAGAGGGATTTACACCAAAACAAAATGGGGCAATGTCCGTCCGGGATGGCATCTGGAATGCGCCGCCGTTTCGCAGAAACATCTGGGTGCGGCCTATGACATTCACGTCAGCGGTGCGGATGAAACGTTTCCGCACTGCGAGAATCTTGTCGCGATCAACAAGGCGTGCTTCGGGCACAGCGGCGCACAGTACTGGATCGGAGCCGAGCTGATCCTGGTGGACGGACGGAAAATGTCCCGCTCCCTGAACAATATTGTGACGATGGCCGACCTTCGGGAAAGAGGGTACGGCGGCCGGGATGTCCGTTTTTTCCTGCTGGGCATGAATTACCGGAAACCGATCAACTATTCGGCCAATGCCCTGCAGATGGCCAAAAACACCATCAAGAAAATGGATACGTTCATTTCCCGGCTGCGGGCGGTGAGCCGTTCCGTCCCGGATTTTCCTGAGGTGGACCAGCTGATGTACGATCTGAACCACGGCTTTGAGCATGCGTTGGATGAAGACCTCAATATTTCCGCCGCTCTGGCGGTGCTTTTCGATTTCATCGGCGCCGTCAACGCGCCGTTGGCCGGGGGGAAAATCAGCGCCGCGGATGCGCGCAAGATCCTGGAAGTGCTTCAAAAAATCAATGATGTTCTTCAAATCATGGATTTCCGGGAGCCGGGGGATGACGAAAAGATCCGGGAACTGATTCAAAAAAGGGAAGCCGCCAGACGCTCCGGCCTGTGGGAGGAGGCGGATTCATTGAGAAACCGGCTGGCAGGGCTCGGTGTGGAGGTTCTGGACAGTCCGCAAGGGACCATTTGGCGCTTCAGGTAGGGAGAAGGCAGGTGGACAACATCAGAAAATCCGTCATCGCGGGTTCCTGGTATCCGGGGAACCCGGCTGTTTTGAGGCTGGAGATCGAAGGCTATTTCCGAAAGGTTCCCGAGCGGGAGCTCTCCGGGGAAGTGATCGGCCTGATTGCGCCTCATGCCGGATACCGGTATTCAGGCCAGGTGGCGGCCCATGCGTATAAACTGATCCGGGGGAAAAAATACGACGGGGTCGTTCTGATCGGACCGAGCCACCGGGTCGCTTTTCCGGGGATTTCCATCTACGGCCGGGGCTCTTTTGAAACCCCCCTGGGTCGGGTTCCGGTCCATGAGGGTCTGGCGGAGGAAATCAGGCGTTTCGACAAGAATATCATTGATTTTCCGGCGGCTCATGCCGAGGAGCATTCCCTGGAAATTCAGCTGCCGTTTCTGCAGGTTGCCCTGGGCGATTTTTCCTTTGTTCCGCTGGTGATGGGCGAACAGAATACCGCGGCCTGCCGGAAGCTGGCGGAGGCGATCGTACGGGCGGGCGGAAAGCGTCGTCTGCTGATTGTGGCCAGCAGCGACCTGTCGCATTTTTACGAGGATCGGCAGGCCAGAGCGCTGGACAGCGTCGCGCTGCAGCACCTGCGGGACAATGACGCCGAAGGGCTTTTGGAAAAACTGGCGCACGACCAAACGGAAGCCTGCGGCGGGGGACCGATGGCGGCGGCCATGCTGGCCGCAAAGGGGCTGGGCGCCTCTCATTCACTTGTTTTGAAGTACGCCCACTCCGGGGACGTGACCGGGGATAACACATCCGTAGTCGGCTACGCTTCGGCGGTGTATTACTCATAACCAGAAAGAGGTTCATATGGAGCTGACCCAACAGGAAAAAACGGCGCTTTTGGAAATTGCCCGAAGGGCGGTGATCGCCAAGGTCGCAAATCGAGAATTGCCTAGAATCTATGGAGATTTTCCGATCCTGAAGGAAAAAAGGGGCGCGTTCGTTACGCTGAAGAAAAGAGGACATCTGCGCGGCTGCATCGGGTACATCAAGGCGGTCAAACCCCTGGGGGAAACCGTGCAGGAAATGGCGGTCGCTGCAGCTTTTCACGATCCGCGTTTTCCATCCGTCAAGAGCGAAGAAATCCGAGATCTAAGCTTTGAAATATCCGTGCTGAGCCCTTTGCAAAAGATCCGGAACATTGAGGACATTGAAGTGGGAAAGCACGGCCTGTACATCGTGAGGGGCTATAATTCCGGTTTGCTTCTGCCGCAGGTGGCGACCGAGTTCGGCTGGGACCGGGAAACATTTCTCCGCGAGACGTGTTTCAAGGCGGGTCTGCCCCACAAGGCATGGAAAGACAAGGAAACGGAGATCTATATTTTCTCCGCGAATTATTTCAGTGATCAGGGTTGAATTTTCGCTTTTCCGCCAACGGAAGAATTTTCCAAATAATTTAAAAATTTACTTGACAAAAGCGAGGATAAAAATTAGTGTCCTCAATTCGCACGAAGCAGTGTAGCCGCTTTTTTGCGTTTAAAGCGGCGGTTGTTTTTTGTGAAAACATAATGATTTAGACGGTTTGCTGGCGTAGCTCAATCGGTAGAGCAGCTGATTTGTAATCAGCAGGTTGCGGGTTCGAGTCCCATCGCCAGCTCCAGTGAGCCCTATACCCGGAGGGGTTCCCGAGCGGCCAAAGGGAGCAGACTGTAAATCTGCCGGCGGAGCCTACGGAGGTTCGAATCCTCCCCCCTCCACCAGTTTTTTGAAATAAGCGGGAGTAGCTCAGGGGCTAGAGCGTCAGCCTTCCAAGCTGAGGGTCGCGGGTTCGAATCCCGTTTCCCGCTCCAGGTTGTTTTTTGGCGCTGATGGACAAGCGTAACGCCGCGCCCACGTAGCTCAGTCGGTAGAGCACATCCTTGGTAAGGATGAGGTCACCAGTTCAATCCTGGTCGTGGGCTCCAGTGAAGGAGACGTATGAGAAACAATATTATTTTAGCCTGCACGGAATGCAAGCAGAGAAATTACACGACGACGAAAAACAAGCGCACCATGCAAAACCGTCTGGAAATGAAGAAGTACTGCAAGTTCTGCCGCGGACACAAACTGCACAGAGAAACCAAGTAGCAGAGAAACGCAGGCCAGTAGCTCTAATGGATAGAGCGCCGGACTCCAAATCCGGATGCTGGGGGTTCAAGTCCCTCCTGGCCTGCCAGTTTTTCCCGAACGCAAAGGCCCACGATATGGAAAAATTCAAGTTGCTCTTCGATCAGGCGGTACAGTTTCTCAATCAGGCGAAGGCGGAGCTGAAAAAGGTCACCTGGCCGACCCGGAAGCAGACGCTGGCTTCCACCGGGGTGGTCATGGTGATCGTTGCGGTCTCGGCCCTGTACCTGGGCGTGATCGACCTGATTCTCGCGAAACTGGTCAAATTCATTTTAGGGTAATTTCATGGCTTTTAAATGGTACGTCGTTCATACGTATTCAGGATTTGAGAACAAGGTCAAGCTGAGCCTTCAGGAAAGGATCGAACTGGCCGGCGCCCAGGCTTCTTTCTCGGACATTCTCATTCCCGAAGAAGACGTGGTGGAGCTGATTTCGGGAGAAAAGAAAACCTCCAAGCGCAAATTCTTCCCGGGCTACATCCTGGTGCGCATGGAAATGAACGATGAAAACTGGCATATCGTCAAGAATACGCCGAAAGTGACCGGTTTTATCGGCAGCAAGGACAAGCCATCCCCGATTCCGGACAAAGACGTCGAGAACCTCAAGATCCGGATTGACGAGGGAACGCTCAAGCCGAAGCCGAAATTCAAGTTTGACGTCGGCGACCATGTCAAGATTATCGACGGGCCCTTCACCAATTTCGACGGTGTGATTGACGAAGTCCGGCCGGAAAAGAGCAAGCTGCGGGTGATCGTCAGCATTTTCGGCCGTCCGACGCCGGTGGAGCTGGATTTTATTCAGGTGACACAGGGGCAGTAGACCGAAAACGAGAGATGAAAAGGCGTAAGGTTCAGGCCTAAAAAATTTACAATTCAGGTGATGATTATGGCAAAAAAAGTGATTGCGAACATTAAATTGCAGATCAAGGCGGGAAAGGCGACCCCGTCGCCCCCGATCGGGCCGGCCCTGGGCCAGCACGGCGTGAATATCATGGAATTTTGCAAGGCCTACAACGCGATGACGCAAAACCAGGAAGGCATGATCGTCCCCGTGGTGATTACGGTGTACGCGGACCGTTCGTTCACGTTCATCACCAAAACGCCGCCCGCGTCCGTCCTGCTCAAGCAGGCGGCCAAGGTCGCCAAGGGAGCGGCGGACCCCAAACGGGAGAAGGTGGGAACCGTCACGGCCAAGCAGGTACGGGACATTGCGCAGCTGAAATTCAATGACCTGAACGCCGTCGATCTCGAAGGCGCGGTCAGGATCATTGCCGGTACGGCAAGGTCCATGGGAATAGAAATAGCAGGTTAACGAAGGACGAGGTTGGATCATGGTAAGACGAGGCAAACGCATTATCGCTGCGAAGCAAAAGGTCGAGCCGACCCGGCGCTACACGCTGAAAGAGGCTACGGAAATGGTGGTGTCCATGGCGGGAGTCAAGTTTGATGAGACGGTGGATGCCGCCGTCCGCCTGGGCGTCAATCCGGCGCATGCCGATCAAATGGTTCGGGGCAGCGTGGTGCTGCCCAACGGTCTGGGGAAAACCGTTCGTGTGCTGGTTTTTGCCAAGGGCGAGAAGGAGAAAGAGGCCCTGGACGCCGGAGCGGACCTGGTCGGCAACGAGGAAATCATCGAGAAGATCAAGGGCGGCTGGCTCGAGTTTGACCGCGTGATTGCCACGCCGGACATGATGGGGTCCGTGGGAAAAATCGCCAAGATTCTGGGCCCGCGCGGCCTGATGCCCAACCCCAAAGTGGGAACGGTGACCTTTGATATCGCCAACGCGGTCCGTGAACTGAAGGCGGGCAAGGTGGAATTCCGCGTGGAAAAGGCCGGCATCGTGCATTCACCGGTGGGCAAGGTGTCCTTCGGCGCGGAAAAGCTGTACGAAAACATCATGGCGCTTCTGGAGACCATCCTCAAGCTCAAACCCGCGTCGAGCAAGGGAACCTACATCAAAAGCATCGCAATATCCAGTACAATGGGCGCGGGCGTGAAGATTGATCCGCTGGATATCAAGAGCGCGAGCTAAAAGAAAGCATTCGCGGGAGCCGCGTTGTTGAAAACGCCGGGCCCGCTGAAAGAGGAATAAACAGCATCAGGTCGAAGACAGCAGGTACGGAAGTTTAAACGGACAGGGGCCTGCCGAGACTCGCAAAGCAAAAAGAGAATTACTCGGACGGACTTCGCGGTAATCTTGTTTTGCTGAAAAAACGGGGATCGGAAAGGCACGATCGACCGTTTTCTATTCCGTGTGCGGCTGGACGTTCGGCCTCAGGTTGAAAATCATCATGAAAGGAGGCTGATCAATTGGATCGAAAAGCAAAGGAACAGATTGTATCCGAGCTTCAGGAGAAACTCAAAAAGGCTCATCTGGGCGTTTTGACCCGTTTCAACGCCATGAACGTTGAAAAAATGGAAGCCCTTCGGAACGTATTGCGCAAAAATGATGCGGAGCTGAAGGTCGTCAAAAACACGCTGCTGGGCATCGCGTCGAGAGAAACCGGCTTTTCCGTTCTGGCGGACCATTTCAAATATCCCGTCGCGGTCGTTTTGAGCTATCAGGATCCGGTGGCGCCGACGAAGGCGCTCGTGGATTTTGCCAAGAAGAATCCTGAACTGGAAATCCAGGTCGGTGTGCTGGACGGCAAAATGCTGACCAGGGAAGATATCACCGCGCTGGCCGATTTGCCCGGCCGGGAAGTGCTTCTGGGCAAGCTGGTTTCGGTGATGGCGGCGGTGCCGACGTCACTGGTTACGGTTTTGAGCGCGGTTCCCAGAGGCTTTGTGCAGGCGCTCCACGCCTACTGCGAGAAAAAGCAAACTTTAAACTCATAACAACACACGAAAGAGGAATAGAACCATGGCAGATCAAATTACGAAAGAAGACGTCATTCGATTTATTGAAAATATGACCGTGCTGGAGCTTTCCGCTCTGGTGAAGGAACTGGAAGAAAAATTCGGCGTATCCGCCGCCGCTCCGATGATGGCCGCCGTTGCGATGCCCGGCGCGGCCGCCGCCGCCCCCGCCGCGGAAGAGAAGACTGAGTTCAACGCCATCCTGACGGGATTCGGCGCGGAGAAGATTCAGGTCATCAAGGTCGTCCGCGCGATCACCGGACTGGGGCTGAAAGAGGCCAAGGATCTGGTGGAAGGCGTGCCCAAACCGGTAAAAGAGGGCGTTTCCAAAGAGGAAGCCGCCGAGATCAAGAAGAAGATCGAGGAAGTCGGCGGAACGGTCGAGATTAAGTAAGGCAATTTTCACTCCACCATTGAATTCAAGGATACCATGGGTGACTTTAGAAAAAATTTTGGCCGCGTTAAGAAAGTACAGGATATTCCCAATCTGATTGAGATCCAGACGCGATCCTACGAAAAGTTCCTGCAGGCCGACGTGCCCCTGGCCAAACGGCGCAACGTCGGACTGCAGGGCGCTTTCAAGAGCGTTTTCCCCATTTCGGACTTCAGCGGGAAATGCTCCCTGGATTTTGTCAGCTACAAGATCGGCGATGTCCGGTACGACATGAAGGAGTGCATTCAAAAGGGCATGACCTATGCCGCTCCTTTGAAAATCGTGGTCCGTCTGATGGTGTTTGACACCGACCGGCTTGCGGACGGCCGGATCAACCGCGAAACGCCCGAAACCAAGCCGATCCGGGACATCAAGGAGCAGGAAATTTACTTCGGTGAAATTCCGCTGATGACGGAAAACGGCACGTTCATCGTGAACGGCTCCGAGCGCGTGATCGTCAGCCAGCTCCACCGGTCGCCCGGCATCTTTTTCGACCACGACAAGGGGAAAACCGTCGCCTCCGGCAAGCTGATTTACTCGGCGCGCGTCATTCCCATCCGCGGGTCCTGGCTGGATCTGGAATTCGATTCCAAGGACCTTCTGTACGTCCGCATCGACCGCCGCCGCAAAATGCCCGTGACGATTCTGCTCAAAGCCATGGGAAACTCGACGGAGTTTCTCCTGAACTATTTCTACCAGATTGAAAAGATCACGCTCGAAGGGGAGAAAATCTATTTCGGCGTCGATGAATCCCTGGCCGGACAGAAGGCGCCGGAAGACATCAGGGACCCGAAAAGCGATGAAGTCATCGTCAAGAAGGGGCGAAAGCTCACCAAACCCCTGCTCAAAAAAATCATGGACGCCGGAATCAAGCGCGTGGCGATCAAGGAAGCGGATCTGACGGGAAAAATTCTTTCTTCCGACGTCCGGGATCCCGCCACGGGAGAAATCCTTTTCCGCTGCAACGAAGAGCTCCCCTTCAACGGCCTCGAAATCGCCCAGGAGAAGGGCGTCAAGGAACTAAACTTCATCCACATCGATGAAGACCTGGACAACGCCTCCATTCGCGACACGCTGCTCATGGACCGCATCGACAGCGAGGAAGAGGCGATCCTGGAGATTTACCGCAGGCTTCGTCCCAGTAATCCGCCCACCCCGGAGACCGCGACGAAGTTTTTCAAAAGCCTCTTTTTCGAGCTGGAAACCTATGATCTCTCGGATGTCGGCCGCGCCAAGATGAACTACAAGCTTAAACTCGACGTGCCGACGGACCTGACGGTGCTGCGCAACGAAGACATTCTGGCCTCCGTGAAATACCTGATCGATTTGAAAAACGGCGTGGGCGAGTGCAGCGTGGACGACATCGATCATCTGGGGAACCGCCGCGTTCGTTCCGTCGGCGAACTGATCGAAAACCAGTACCGCATCGGCCTGGTGCGGATGGAGCGGGCGATCAAGGAAAAAATGAGCCTCCAGGACATCGAAACCATGATGCCCCACGACCTGATCAACGCCAAGCCGGTTTCGGCCGTGGTGAATGAATTTTTCGGCTCCAGCCAGCTTTCCCAGTTCATGGACCAGACCAATCCGCTTTCGGAAATCACGCACAAGCGCCGCCTGTCGGCGCTCGGCCCCGGGGGGCTCACCCGCGAGCGCGCCGGGTTTGAAGTCCGCGACGTTCATTCGACGCATTACGGCCGCATCTGCCCGATCGAAACGCCGGAAGGCCCCAACATCGGGCTGATCGTTTCGCTGTCCACCTATGCGCGTGTCAACGAATTCGGCTTTATCGAAAGCCCCTACCGCCTGGTCGAGAACGGCAAGGTGCTCGATGACGTGAAATACATGACGGCCATCGAAGAGGAAAACCAGCTCATCGCCCCGGCGGATCGGCCGCTCGACAAGAAGGGACGGTTTGAGGAAGAACTGATTTCGGTCCGGAAAGGCGGCGACTTCGTTTCGGCCACGCCGGAAGAGATCCGGATGATGGATGTGGCCCCGGATCAGCTCGTTTCCGTGGCTGCGGCCCTGATTCCGTTTCTGGAGCATGACGACGCCAACCGCGCGCTCATGGGTTCCAACATGCAGCGCCAGGCCGTGCCGCTCATGTGCCCCGAGGTGCCGGTGGTCGGCACGGGCATGGAAGCGGTCGTGGCCCGCGATTCCGGGGCCGTGATGGTGGCCCGACGCTCGGGCGTCGTCGAAAGCGTGGACGCTTCGCGAATCGTGGTCCGCGCGGACAAACCGGAAGAAGACGGACTGGATACCGGCGTGGACATCTACACCCTGTCCAAGTATCAGCGCTCCAATCAGGACACCTGCTTCAACCAGAAACCCATCATTGATGTCGGCGACCGCGTCCACAAGAGAGACATTCTGGCCGACGGCCCCGCCACGGACAACGGCGAACTGGCGCTGGGCCGGAACGTGATGGTGGCTTTCATGTCCTGGGGCGGGTACAACTACGAGGACTCCATTCTGGTCAGTGAGCGCATCGTCAAGGAAGACATTTACACTTCCATTCACATTGAAGAATTCGAAACCATGGCCCGCGACACCAAGCTGGGCAAGGAAGAAATTACGCGCGACATCCCCAACGTCGGAGAGGAAGCGCTCCGGAACCTCGATGAAAGCGGCATTATCCGGCTGGGCGTGTCCGTCAAGCCCGGCGACATCCTGGTCGGCAAGATCACGCCCAAGGGCGAAACACAGCTGTCCGCGGAGGAAAAACTGCTGCGGGCGATTTTCGGCGAAAAGGCCAGCGATGTACGCGACACCTCCCTGCGGGTTCCGCCCGGCGTGGAAGGCACCGTGATTGACGCCAAGATCTTCACGCGCAAAGGCGCGGAAAAGGACCTGCGCTCGCAGGCGATCGAAGAAGAGGCGATCGAAAAGCTGACGAAGGACCGCGACGACGAAATCCGCATCCTGGCGGAATCCATCAAGAAGGACATCGCCAAACTGGTGGTCGGCAAAACGTCGGCCGGCAAGGTCGTCGACGTGAAGAAGAAAACCCTTCTTAAAAAAGGTGAAAAGATCACCCGGGACCTCTGGCAGGAGATTCCGTTTTTATACTGGAAGGACGTCACGCTGGCGGAGCACGACGGCTCGGAGGAAAAGCTGGCGAACCTGCTTTCGGTGATGGAAAGAAAAATCGACTTCGTGAAAGCCCGTTTTGAGGAAAAGCTGGAGAAGATCCGGGCCAGCGACGAACTGCCTCCCGGCGTCATTAAAATGGTGAAAGTCTATGTCGCCATCAAGCGGAAATTGTCCGTCGGAGACAAGATGGCGGGCCGCCACGGCAATAAAGGCGTGCTGTCCAGGATTCTTCCCGAAGAGGATATGCCCTATTTTTCGGACGGCTCCACGGTGGATATCATCCTCAATCCGCTGGGCGTTCCCTCCCGAATGAACGTCGGCCAGATCCTCGAAACCCATTTGGGCTGGGCGGCAAAATCCATCGGCGAGGGGCTGAATGAACTGCTGGAAAAGAACCAACATCTTCAGCAGATCAAAAACGAATTGAGGAAAACCTACGCCTCTCCGGATTTTGACGAGTTTCTGGAAAAGGCGTCCGCCGAGGACCTCAAGCGATTTGTCGCCCGCCTGAAAAAAGGCATGCTGGTGGCGAGCCCCGTGTTTGACGGCTGTCCCGAACCGCAAATCCGTAAATTGCTCGACACGGCGGGCCTTCCCCAAACCGGACAGGCGGTGCTGTTCGACGGCCGGACCGGTGAGCCCTTTGATCAGGAAGTTACGGTCGGCATCATCTACATGCTGAAGCTGCACCATCTGGTGGACAATAAAATTCATGCCCGCTCCATCGGGCCCTATTCGCTGGTGACGCAGCAGCCGCTGGGCGGCAAAGCCCAGTTCGGCGGCCAGCGCCTGGGAGAAATGGAAGTTTGGGCCATGGAAGCCTACGGGGCTTCCTACACCCTGCAGGAATTTTTGACGGTCAAGTCCGACGACGTCGCCGGACGCACACGGATTTACGAATCCATCGTCAAAGGGGAGCATACCTTCGAGCCGGGCCTGCCGGAATCCTTCAACGTGCTGGTGAAGGAGCTTCAGAGCCTCGGGCTGGACGTGGAACTGGTCGAGGAAGAGTAGCCCCTCAAATTTGTTTTAAAAACAGGAGAAAAATCTGTGGAAGACGTTTTCAGCTATTTTGAAAAACCAAAAAATCCGATTCGCTTCAGCGCCATGAAGATTTCGATCGCCTCGCCGGAAAAGATCCTTTCCTGGTCCAACGGCGAAGTCAAGAAGCCGGAGACGATCAATTACCGGACCTTCAAGCCGGAGCGGGACGGCCTGTTCTGCGCCAAGATTTTCGGTCCGGTCAAAGACTATGAATGTCTTTGCGGCCGCTACAAGCGAATGAAGCATCGGGGCGTGGTCTGTGAAAAATGCGGCGTCGAAGTCATTCAGTCCAAGGTGCGCCGCGAACGGATGGGGCACATCACGCTGGCGACGCCGGTCGCGCACATCTGGTTTTTGAAAAGTCTGCCCAGCCGCATCGGCAACGTAATGGATCTGACGCTCAAGGAGCTGGAAAAAGTTCTTTACTTTGAATCCTGGATTGTCCTGGACCCGAAAGACACGCCGCTGAAAAAGAAGGAGCTCCTCACCGACGAGGAGTACATCGAAGCCAAGGAGCAGTACGGGGAGAGCGGATTTGTCGCCGGCATCGGCGCCGAAGCCGTGCGCCGGCTGCTCGAAGAGATCGATCTGGAAAAACTCTATGAGGAATTGCGGACGGAAGTCGTCACGTCGCTTTCCGACACCAAAAAGAAAAAAATCGTAAAACGGCTCAAGGTCGTCGAAGCCCTGCGCAAGTCCGGCAACAAGCCCGAATGGATGATCCTGACCGTGCTGCCGGTGATTCCGCCGGATTTGAGGCCTCTGGTCCCGCTGGACGGCGGCCGCTTCGCCACGTCCGATCTCAATGATCTGTACCGGCGCGTGATCAACCGGAACAACCGGCTCAAAAGACTCCAGGAGCTCAACGCCCCGGAAATCATCATCCGCAACGAAAAGCGCATGCTGCAGGAAGCCGTGGACGTGCTCTTCGACAACGGCCGGCGCGGACGCGCGATCACCGGGACCAACAAGCGGCCGCTCAGGTCTCTCTCGGACATGCTGAAAGGCAAGCAGGGGCGTTTTCGTCAGAATCTGCTGGGCAAACGCGTGGATTACTCCGGCCGTTCCGTCATTACGGTGGGGCCGGATCTGCGGCTGCATCAGTGCGGGCTCCCCAAAAAGATGGCGCTCGAACTCTTCAAACCGTTCGTGTATAACCGCCTCCTGGAAAAAGGCTACGTGACGACCGTCAAAAGCGCCAAAAAGATGGTCGAACGGGAGACCTCCGAAGTTTGGGACGCGGTCGACGAAGTCGTGCGGGAATACCCCGTGATGCTCAACCGCGCGCCCACGCTGCACCGCCTGGGAATGCAGGCGTTCGAGCCGGTGCTGATCGAAGGCAAGGCGATTCGCCTGCATCCGCTGGTCTGCACGGCCTTCAACGCGGACTTTGACGGCGACCAGATGGCCGTCCACGTTCCGCTGTCCATCGAAGCGCAGACCGAAGCGCGCGTGCTGATGATGTCCACGAACAACATTCTGTCTCCGGCCAACGGCAAACCGATCATCATCCCCAGCCAGGACATCGTTTTGGGGATTTATTATCTGACCCGCGCGAAGAAAGACGTGAAGGGAGAAGGCATGATCTTCTCCGGTCCGGAAGAAGTCCGCTCGGCGCTCGACGCCGGCGCCATTGACCTGCACGCGCGGATCAAGGTCCGCATCGAGTCGGAGCTGAAGGAAACAACGGCCGGCCGCATCGTCCTGTATGAAATTCTCCCCAGGGAAATCAGCTTTGATGCGATCAACAAGCTGATGAACAAAAAGGAGCTGGCCAACCTGATTGACCACTGCTACCGGGTCTGCAGCGACAAAACCACCGTTTTACTGGCCGACCGCATCAAGGATCTGGGATTCAAGTACGCGACGATTTCCGGGCTGTCCTTCGCCGTCGGGAATATGATCATTCCCGAGAACAAGAAAACCATCGTGGCGCAGGCCGACAAGGATGTGCTGAAAATCCAGAAGCAGTATATGGACGGTCTGATCACGGACGGCGAGCGCTACAACAAGGTGATCGATATCTGGGCGCAGGCGACCGAAAAGATCGCCTCCGAAATGCTGACCGGCATCAGCACGGAAGAAGTGGCGGGCGGGGACGGCAAAAAGCGCAGAATCGAGAGCTTCAATCCGATCTACATGATGGCGGATTCCGGCGCCCGCGGCTCCGGACAGCAGCTCCGTCAGCTGGCCGGCATGCGCGGCCTGATGGCGAAGCCCTCCGGCGAAATCATCGAAACGCCGATCACGGCCAACTTCCGCGAAGGCCTGACGGTTCTGCAGTATTTTATTTCCACGCACGGCGCCCGCAAGGGCCTGGCGGATACGGCGCTCAAGACGGCGAACTCCGGCTACCTGACCCGAAGGCTGGTGGATGTGGCCCAGGACTGCATTATCACCGAGCAGGATTGTGAAACCGTTGACGGACTGTATGTGTCCGCGCTGATGGAGGGCGGTGAAATCATTGAAACGGCCGGCGAGCGCGTGCTGGGCCGCGTCGCCCTGCAGGAAATCCGGGATCCCTTCACGGACGAAGTGATCGTGAAGGCCAATGAGGCCATCGATGAAACCCTGGCCGAAAAAATCGACCGCGCCGGCATTGAGAAAGTCAACATCCGCTCCGTTTTGACCTGTCGCGCCAAACACGGCGTCTGCGCCATGTGCTACGGGCGCGACCTGGCCCACGGCCATCTGGTGAACATCGGCGAAGCGGTCGGCATCGTGGCCGCCCAGTCCATCGGCGAACCCGGCACGCAGCTCACCATGAGAACCTTCCACATCGGCGGCACGGCAAAGTTTGACGAGCACTCCACCCTGGAGGCCCGTCATGACGGCCGGGTCAAATTCGTGAACCTGAATACGGCCAAGACGAAGGAAAACGACTACGTGGTCATGAACCGCCACGGCGAAGTCCACGTGCTGGACGAACAGAACCGCAGCCGCGGCAAATACACCGTTCCCTACGGAGCTCACCTCAAAGTGGGAGACGAGAGCCTTGTCAAGCGCGGCCAGCTGATCGCCGAGTGGGATCCCTTCTCCATACCGATTTTGGCGGAAGTGGATGGAACCATCAAATACGGCGATATTATTGAAGGAAAAACCATGCAGGAGCAGGTCGATGAGGTGACCGGTCTGTCGAGAAAGGTGATTGTCGAGTTTAAAAGCGGCGATTTCCGGCCCCGCGTGTCCATCAAGGACAGCAAGGGGAAGACGGCCAAACTCACCGGATCGAACGCGGCGGCCCGCTACTTCCTGTCGGTCGGCGTCAATATCGTCGTCTCGGAAGGCGATGAGGTGCGGGCCGGCGATATCCTGGCGAAGATTCCCCGGGAAACGACGAAAACCAAGGACATCACGGGCGGTCTGCCCAGAGTCGCGGAGCTCTTTGAAGCTAGAAAGCCGAAAGATTTCGCAGTGATCAGCGAAATTGACGGCGTTGTTGCCTTCGGCAAAGACGCCAAGGGCAAACGTAAAATCGTCGTCACGCCGGAAATCGGCGAGGAAAAGGAATACCTGATTCCCAAGGGAAAGCACATCAGTGTTCAGGAGGGCGACCACGTATCCCCCGGCGACGCTTTAATGGACGGCGTCAACAATCCCCATGACCTTCTGGCCATTAAGGGCGAGAAGGAACTGGCCCGTTACCTGGTGGATGAAGTTCAGGAAGTTTATCGTTTGCAGGGCGTGAAGATTAATGATAAGCACATGGAGGTTATCGTCCGTCAAATGCTGCGCCGCGTCCGGATTACCGATCCCGGCGACTCTAATTTCATTGCCGACGAACAGGTAGAGCGCTATCGTTTCCAGGAGGAAAACGACCGGGTGATCGCTCAGGGCGGCCGTCCCGCCATCGGCGATCCGCTGCTTCTGGGAATCACCAAAGCCTCGCTTTCCACGCAGAGCTTCATTTCCGCCGCTTCCTTCCAGGAAACCACCCGGGTGCTCACGGAAGCGTCGCTGGCGGGCAAGACGGACTATCTCAGGGGCCTCAAGGAGAACGTCATTATGGGGCGCCTGATTCCGGCCGGAACCGGTCTGGTCATGTACCGCAAGCTGGGAATCAAGGTCGAGGATGAGGAGGCGGAAACGGAACCGCAGGCGGCGTCGGAATAAGCGAAAAAAAAGTATAAAAGTCTTGACAGAAACAGTTTGAATTGATAGTTACCGCAGATTTGCTACTCCCGTCAAAAAAGGCGGGGCAGCGTTCGGGAGGAAAGATGCCGACAATTAGTCAATTGGTTCGCAAGGGTAGGGCCAAAATCAAGAGAAAAACGAACGCACCGGCGCTGGCCGGTTCGCCGCAGCGGCGCGGGGTGTGCGTCAGAGTGTACACGACCACGCCCAAAAAGCCCAATTCGGCTCTGCGCAAGGTGGCGAGGGTCCGGCTGACCAGCGGGTATGAAGTATCGTCTTACATTCCCGGCATCGGGCACAACCTGCAGGAGCACTCGGTCGTGCTGGTTCGCGGCGGCAGAGTCAAGGACTTGCCCGGTGTCCGGTACCATATCGTCCGGGGGACGCTGGATGCCGTCGGGGTTGCCGACCGCAAACAGAGCCGGTCAAAATACGGAGCGAAAAAGCCCAGTTAGATGAAGGATTGAAAAAATGCCACGAAGACGGGAAATCGAAAAAAGGGATATTTTACCGGATCCCAAGTACAACAACAAACTGGTTGCCAAGTTTGTGAATTCGCTGCTCAAACGGGGAAAGAAAAGCGTCGCGGAAAGCATCCTGTACGGCGCTTTTGACATCATTGAAAAGCGGGTCAAGGAACAGCCGGTGGAATTTTTCGAAAAAGCGGTCAACAACGTCAAACCCATGATCGAGGTGAAGTCCAGGCGCGTGGGCGGGTCCACCTATCAGGTGCCGACCGAGGTCGTCCCGGCGAGGCGCACCGCGCTGGCCATCCGCTGGCTCATTTCCAACGCGCAGGAACGCACCGAAAAAACCATGCGGGAAAAGCTGGCGGCGGAACTGATCGACGCGGCCAACAACCGGGGCGGAGCCATCAAGAAGAGGGAAGCCGTACATAAAATGGCGGAGGCCAACAAGGCCTTTGCTCATTATAAATTTTAAATCAACGAATCAAACGACAAGGAAACCAACCATTCAAAGTTAAGGAGGAAAGGTGAGATGGCAAAGAAAAAATTTGAAAGGACCAAGCCGCATTTAAATATAGGGACCATCGGTCACGTGGACCACGGCAAGACGACGCTGACGGCCGCCATTACCAAATATCTGGCGAAAAAGGGCCTGGCGGAATTCCGCGCTTTTGATTCCATCGACAACGCTCCGGAAGAAAAAGAACGCGGCGTCACGATCAACATTTCCCATGTGGAATATGAGACGGACAAAAGACATTACGCCCACGTGGACTGCCCCGGCCACGCCGACTATATCAAAAACATGATTTCCGGCGCCGCCCACATGGACGGAACGATCCTGGTCGTAGCCGCCTCCGACGGTCCGATGCCGCAGACCCGCGAGCACATCCTCCTTGCCCGCCAGGTGCAGGTTCCCTACATCGTTGTTTTCCTCAACAAAGTGGATCTGGTGGATGATCCCGAGCTGTTGGACCTTGTCGAACTCGAATTGAGAGAGCTTCTGACCCAGTACGAATTCCCGGGTGATGATATTCCCATCATCCGCGGCTCTGCCCTGAAGGCTTTGGAAGCCGATGACACCACTTCTCCCGATGTGAAATGCATCGAAGAGCTGGTGAAGGCGGTCGATGAATACATTCCCGAGCCGAAGCGCGACACCGACAAGCCGTTTTTAATGCCGGTCGGCGACGTGTTCACCATCTCCGGACGCGGCACCGTCGTCACCGGAAGAGTGGATCGCGGGATCGTCAAAGTCGGTGAAGAAGTCGAAATCATCGGGATCCGTCCCACCATCAAGACCGTCGTCACGGGCGTGGAAATGTTCCGCAAGACGCTGGACGAAGGCCGGGCGGGCGACGACGTCGGTTTGTTGTTGCGCGGCATCAAGCGGGAAGAAGTGGAACGCGGCCAGGTGGTGGCCAAGCCCGCTTCCATCACGCCCCACACCAAGTTTGAAGCGGCCGTGTACGTCCTGACGAAGGAAGAAGGCGGCCGGCACACCCCGTTCTTTTCCGGGTACCGTCCGCAGTTTTATTTCCGGACGACGGATGTGACGGGCGTCGCGACGCTGCCCGAAGGCGTGGAGATGGTCATGCCGGGCGATAACGTCAAAATGACGGTTGAACTGATTACGCCCATCGCGATGGAAGAGCAGCTTCGTTTCGCGATCCGCGAAGGCGGCAGGACGGTGGGCGCCGGAGTGGTAAGCAAGGTCATTGCGTAGAAACGGTAGGGAAACCGATCCATGAAAGAACAGAAGATAAGAATTCGCCTCAAAGCTTACGACTACAAACTGTTGGACCGTTCTGTCGAAGAAATTGTAGAGACCGCAAAACGGACCGGCGCTCGCGTCGCCGGTCCGATTCCTCTTCCTACGGAAATCAATAAATACTGTGTCAATCGTTCGCCGCACGTGGATAAAAAATCCCGGGAGCAGTTCGAAATTCGCACACACAAAAGATTGATTGATATTGTCGAGCCGACGCAAGCCACGGTGGATGCGCTGATGAAACTGGATCTATCGGCGGGAGTGGATGTCGAGATAAAAGCGTAGGCTGAAAAGAGAGGCGGGGGAAAGCGGCCGCTGAGGCCGCCATTTCCCAAAACGTTGAGCTTCGCGGCTTTATTCATTGAAAAGTTGGATGATGATGAGCAAGGGAATTCTGGGGAAAAAATTAGGCATGACGCAGGTCTTCGCCGAAGACGGCGCCGCGATCGGCGTGACGGCCATTGAAGTTGAGCCGTCGGTCGTCGTTCAGGTGAAAACCAGGGAAAAGGACGGCTACGACGCGGTTCAGATCGGCTACGGCCGGATGAAGCAGAAGAACGTCACGAAGCCGCTGCAGGGCCATTTGAACAAGGCCAATAAAGGATTCTTCCGCGTTCTGAGGGAAATTCCCGCCGCGGCCGGCGAATACGAAGTCGGCCAGGAAATTTCGGCGGACATCTTTCAGGCGGGCGGCTTTGTCGACGTCGTGGGAACCTCGAAAGGTAAGGGGTTTCAGGGCGTCGTCAAAAGGCACGGTTTCGGCGGCGGTCGGGCGACGCACGGTTCCATGTTTCATCGGGCCCCCGGTTCCATCGGCGCCAGCGCGGATCCGTCCCGCGTGTTCAAAGGCACCAAAATGGGCGGCCACATGGGCGATGTCCGCAAAACCGTTCAAAACCTGCAAATCTGGCAGGTCCGCTCCGACCGAAACCTGTTGTTGTTGAAGGGTTCCGTTCCCGGCGGAAAAAACGGCTATGTGTTCATTCGGCAGGCCAGGAAAAAAAGCGCGTAGGACAGTGGAGTAATGAGCATGGCTCTCGCAGATGTTTTTGATATTGAAAAAAAGAAGGTTGCCGAAGTCGAATTGAACGATGCGGTTTTCGGCGCGGACGTGAACGAAGCGACGATCTATGAGGTCGTAAAGATGCAGCGGGCCTCCCGACGCTCGGGCACCTCCGCCACCAAGGGAAGAAACGAAGTCAGCGGCGGCGGGAAAAAGCCCTGGCGCCAGAAGGGCACGGGACGAGCCCGCTCGGGAACATCGCGCTCCCCCATCTGGAGAGGCGGCGGGATCGTGTTCGGACCCCAGCCCCGAAATTACGCGTACGGCGTTCCCAAGAAAGTCCGGAAAAATGCCCTGATTTCCGCACTCAGCCTGAAGGTAAAAGAAGAAAAAATGACGATTCTGCGCGATTTTCCGATGGAAGCGATCAGCACCAAAGCGTTTCAGAAAGTGGTGGATCGCTTCGGCCTCACCAAAGCGCTTTTTGTGATTGATCAGGATAACGCGGTGCTGATGAAGTCGTCGCGCAACATCAAAAACGTGAAAATGATTCGGTCGGAAGGCATCAATGTTTATGATCTTCTCCACTACGAACATCTGGTCCTTCTTGAACCCTCCATAAAAAAGATCGAGGGGGCATTGCTGGCATAATGGAACTGCATCAGGTGATCAAAAAAATCCTCCTCACGGAAAAGAGCAACCTGGACCGTGAAGCGGCAAACAAATACCACTTCGAAGTCGATCGCCGGGCCAACAAGGTGGAAATCGGTCAGGCGGTGGAAAAATTATTCAAGGTCAAAGTGACGGAAGTGCGCGTCATTCAGGTTTTGGGCAAGAAGAAGCGCATGGGCCGCGTCATGGGGCAGAAAAGCTCCTGGAAAAAGGCAATCGTGACGCTGGCCGAAGGCAGCCGCATCGAGGTCGCCGAAGGCGTATAGAACAAGTGAAGGAATAAGCACATGGCAATCATCAAGTACAAACCGACATCACCGGGCAGAAGGTTCCAGAGCGTTTCGGATTTTGCGGAGATCACCTCCACCGAGCCGGTCAAAAGCCTTTTGAAGCCGATCCGCAAAACGGGCGGCCGCAACAGCAACGGACGCATTACGGCACGCCACATCGGCGGCGGCCACAAGCGCAAGTACCGGATGATCGATTTTTGCCGCAACAAGGCGGATATTCCGGCCAAAGTGGCGGCCATCGAGTATGATCCGAACCGGTCGGCCCGGATCGCCCTGCTGAATTACCGCGACGGCGAAAAAAGATACATCGTGGCCCCGGCGCAGATCCGCGTGGGCGATGTCGTGGTCAGCGGCGAGAAAGCGGACATCAAACCGGGCAACGCCATTCCCCTGAAATACATTCCCCTGGGCTCGCTGATCCACAACGTGGAGTTGAAGGTCGGGCGCGGCGGACAGTTGATCCGCTCGGCGGGCGCTTACGGCCAGTTGATGGCCAAGGAGGGCACTTACGCCCAGGTGAGGCTTCCGTCGGGTGAAGTCCGCAAGGTCTTTATCGAGTGCATGGCGACCATCGGCCAGGTGGGGAACAACGAACATGAAAACGTGAGCATCGGCAAGGCGGGACGCACCCGCTGGCTGGGGAAGCGCCCCCACGTTCGCGGCGTCGTCATGAACCCGGTGGACCATCCGATGGGCGGCGGCGAAGGCCGGTCTTCCGGCGGCCGTCATCCGTGCACGCCTTGGGGCGTTCCCACCAAGGGGCATAAAACCCGGAAAAACAAGAGAACCGATAAATATATCGTAAAGAGAAGAGGGAAATAAAACGTGGCACGTTCGATCAAAAAAGGTCCTTATATTGAAGAAAGTCTGCTGGCCAAGGTCCGGAAGATGGAGGCCGAGAGCAGCAAGAATGTGATTAAGACTTGGTCGCGGCGTTCAACCATCACCCCCGAGCTGATCGGTTACACGTTTGCCGTGCACAACGGAAAAAAATTCATTCCGGTTTACGTGACGGAAAACATGGTAGGCCATAAAATGGGTGAATTCGCGCCGACGCGAACTTTTTATTCCCATTCCGGCGACCGGAAAACCAAGGTCAAGAAGTAGGAGCTTTGCGGAAACGGACAGGTTTTGGAGTGGATGAACTATGGAAGCAAAAGCAGTCGCAAAATATATACGGATGTCGCCGCAGAAAGTTCGGCTGGTGGTGGATCTGGTCCGGGGCAAGACCGTGCAGGAAGCCCGAAATATCCTGCGGTATACGAGAAAGTATTCGGCGGGGATCGTGGCCAAGGTGCTCCAATCGGCCGTCGCCAACGCGGCCCAGAATCCGAATATCGACGAAAACACGCTTTACGTGAAGGAGATCTTTGTGGACCAGGGGCCGTCGCTGAAACGGTGGCGGGCCCGGGCGCAGGGAAGAGCGGCGGGAATCAAAAAAAGAACATCTCACATCACCGTGGTCGTGGATGAAAGGTAAGGAGGAACGATATTGGGTCAGAAGGTTAACCCGGTAGGATTACGGTTGGGCTACATCAAAAAGTGGCAGTCCGTATGGTTTGCCGAAAAGAATTACAGCGGCATGCTGCTTGAGGACTTGAAGATTCGGAAGTACCTCAAGAAAAAACTCTATCATGCCGGCATTTCCCATATCGAGATTGAGCGCGCGGCCAACAAGGCCAAGGTGAACATCTACGCCGCCCGGCCGGGGGTGATCATCGGCAAAAAGGGATCGGAAATTGAAAAGCTCAAGGCGGAGATTGAAAAATTTTCGCACGCCGAGATCATCATCAATATCCTGGAAGTCCGCAAGCCGGAAACGGACGCGCAACTGGTGGCGGAAAATGTCGCCATGCAGCTCGAGCGCAGGGTTGCCTTCCGCCGCGCCATGAAAAAATGCGTGGGCTACGCGCTCAAGTTCGGCGCCAAAGGCATCAAAATCAGCTGCTCCGGACGACTCGGGGGCGCTGAAATCGCCCGTGCGGAATGGTACCGTGAAGGCCGGGTCCCCCTGCATACGCTGAGGGCCGATATCGACTACGGCTTTACGGAAGCCCACACGGCCTACGGCCTGGTCGGCGTCAAAGTTTTGATTTTTCACGGAGAAGTTTTGCCCCAGAAGAACGAAAAAGCATCCTGACGGCGCCGGGGAAAAGGGCTGCGCTGGAGGAACGGGAGTTGTAGATTATGTTGATGCCAAAACGGGTAAAATACAGAAAATTGCAGAAGGGCCGAATGGGCGGAAAAGCGGTCCGCGGCGGCACCATTGCCTTTGGTGACTACGGGCTGCAGGCGGCGGAATGCGGATGGGTGACCGCCCGGCAGATCGAAGCGGCCCGCGTCGCGATGACCCGGTACGTGAAGCGCGGCGGCAAAATATGGATTCGCGTGTTTCCGCACAAATCCATTACGAAAAAACCGGCGGAGACCCGCATGGGAAAAGGAAAGGGCGCGCCGGAAGGTTGGGTGGCGGTCGTAAAGCCCGGAGCGGTGCTCTACGAGATGGAAGGTGTGACCAAAGACGTGGCCAAAGAAGCGTTTCGTCTGGCGTCGCACAAACTGGCGATTTCGACCAGGTTTTGTTCAAGGGAGATATCGGATGAAAATTAGCGAAATCAGAGGCCTCGGAATGAACGAGCTTCAAACCAAAAAGAATGAATTGGCGGAAGAACTGTTTCGGTTGAAGATTCGGCATGCCGGGGGCCAGCTGGAATCCACCGCCAGCTTGGGCCGCCTCCGCAGGGACATTGCCCGCATCCATACGGTGATGAAGGAAAAGGAGGCCGCAGGTTAATATGGCTGAAAAGAGCAACAAACGCACCATTAAGGGCGTGGTCGTCAGCGACAAGATGGACAAGACCATCGTGGTGAAAGCCGAACGACTGGTGAAGCATCCGGTGTTTCACAAGTATGTCCGCCGTCACGTGAAATACAAGGCGCATGATGAGCAGAACCAGTGCAGGATCGGGGATACCGTCATGATCATTGAATCGCGGCCGATGAGCAAAGATAAACGCTGGAGAATGCTGGAAATTCTGGAGAAAGCGAAATAGAAAACGGGCTCGTCCGGGCCGGTTGTGACAGTGGGGTTGATTTATGATTCAGATGCAGACCATTTTAAATGTTGCCGACAATTCCGGCGCCAAGCGGGTCGCGTGCATTAAGGTGCTTGGCGGATCGAAGCGGCGTTTCGCTTCTCTGGGCGATGTGATTGTCGTGGCGGTGAAAGAGGCCATCCCGAATTCCAAGGTCAAAAAAGGCGATGTCATTAAAGCGGTCATCGTCCGCACCGTGAAGGAAGTGAGGCGGCCGGACGGTTCGTATCTCAAGTTTGACGACAACTCGGCCGTGCTGATCAGCAATCAGATGGAGCCTATCGGTACAAGAATTTTCGGGCCGGTCGCCCGCGAATTGCGGGCCAAGCAGTTTATGAAAATCATTTCTCTGGCGCCAGAAGTTTTGTAAGCCGGTTTTGAAGAGGGAAAACATGAGTTTAGGCAGATTGAAAAAAGGGGATCTGGTGAAGGTTCTGGCCGGCAAGGACAAGGGAAAAACCGGCAAGATTCTGAAGGCCATTCCCGGCAAGAATCAGGTGATCGTCGAAAAGATCAATGTGATCAAACGGCACAAGAGGCCTGATCAGAAAAGCAAGGGCGGCGTTCTGGAAAAAGAGGCGGCGATGGATGTCTCCAAGGTCAGCATCATTTGCGGCAAATGCAAGGAAGCGACCCGGATCCGGAACCGCGTTCTCGAGGACGGCAAGAAAATTCGAATCTGCAGCAAGTGCAATGACGTCATCGATGTGGGTTAGGAAAACATGGCAAGATTAAAGGAATACTATTTGAAAACCGTAGTGCCGGCCCTGGTCAAGGAATTCGACTACAAGAATCCCATGCAGGTTCCGAAGATGGAGAAGATTGTCGTCAACATGGGTCTGGGCGAGGCCATCTCCAACGTGAAGATCATTGACGGCGCCGTGCAGGAACTGGCGATGATTACGGGACAGAGGCCGGTGGTCACCAAGGCGAAAAAATCCATCGCGACCTTCAAGCTCCGCCAGGGCATGCCGATCGGTTGTTCGGTGACGCTCCGGAAAGACGTGATGTATGAGTTTTTTGACCGTCTGGTGAACGTCGCCCTGCCGAAAGTCCGCGATTTTCGAGGGATCCCGGCCAGTGCATTTGACGGGCGGGGCAACTATTCGATCGGACTTCACGAGCAGATTATTTTCCCGGAAATCGAGTATGACAAGATTGAAAAGATCAAGGGGATGAATATTACCATTGTAACGTCGGCCCGGACGGACGATGAGGCCCGTGCGCTGCTCCGACTGATGGGCGTGCCCTTTAAGAATTAAACCAGGAAGCTCCGGAGGAATTGTAGCGTGGCAAAAAAGTCGCTGATCGCAAAGGCAAAAAGAAAACCGAAATTTGCGGTCCGGGAATACAACCGCTGTCAGATTTGCGGACGGCCCCGGGCGTACTACAGAAAATTCGAGATGTGCAGAATCTGCCTGAGGAAACTGTCCCTGCAGGGCGAGCTTCCCGGCGTGATCAAGTCCAGCTGGTAAACATTGTGTAAGGAGAACAAGCATGGGGATGACGGATCCTATTGCCGATATGCTGACCCGGATACGCAACGGGAATAAAGCCCGCTTCAAAACGGTCAGCGTTCACATGTCGCAGATGAATATGAACATTGCCAGAGTTCTGAAAACGAACGGATACATCCATAATTATGAGTCCGTGAAGAATGAAAACAGCCGCCCGATGCTGAAGATCACGCTCAAGTATCCGGATGCCAAGCACACGGTGATTACCGGCATTCAGAGAGTCAGCAAGCCGGGGCGCAGGGTGTACGTTTCGGCCGACCGGGTTCCCAAGGTGCTCAACGGCTTCGGCATTTCGATTCTTTCCACGTCCCGCGGCATCATGACCGATGAGGAAGCCAGGGAATCGAATGTCGGCGGGGAAGTTCTTTGCAAGGTTTGGTAGTTCAATTACAGAGGGTAGACGGGAGCTCTTATTCATGTCGAGAATAGGTAAAAAACCAATCGCGTTTCCGAAAAATGTGAAGGTCAGCCAGAGCGGCAATGTCGTAAAAGTGGAGGGGCCCAAAGGGACCCTGTCTTCAAAATTGCCGGACGGCATCGCGATGACGATAAAGGAAAATCAGCTGACCATCGAGAGAACGTCCGATGATCGGCTGGCCCGGTCCTATCACGGCCTGGCCCGGACGCTGGTCCACAACATGGTCACCGGCGTCAGCTCCGGCTTCGAGAAGGGGCTCGAAATTTCCGGCGTCGGGTACCGCGCGGAACTTGCCGGCTCGACCCTGAAACTGGTGCTGGGGTTTTCCAGCCCGGTTGAATACAGCATTCCCAAGGGGATTGACGTCAAGATCGACAAGCAGGTCAACCTCGTCGTTTCCGGCATCAACAAGGAACTGGTGGGGCGCGTCGCATCGGAGATCCGGTCGCTGAAGAAGCCGGAACCCTACAAGGGAAAGGGCATCAAGTACACGGGCGAGCATATCCGCCGGAAAGCCGGTAAGGCTGCGGGCGCGAAATAATCGTTTAGGGAAACACAGGGAAAAAGAGGTGGAACATTGGCTTCCAAAAAGACGCTGAAGGTAAGAGCAAAGAGGGAAAAGAGGGTCAGGGGCAAACTGACGGGAACCGCCGAGCGGCCCCGCCTTTCGGTTTTCCGGTCGGACAAGCACATTTATGCTCAGGTGATCAATGACGCGCAGGGCACGACGATCGCGACGGCTTCCACGCTGAGCAAGGAGCTGGCCGGCAAAATCCGGGGGAGTAAGAAGGTGGAGGTGGCCCGCGAAGTGGGCAAACTGATTGCGGCGCGCCTGCAGACGCTGGGAGTGGAGAAAGTCGTTTTTGACCGAGGGCGGTTTCTCTATCACGGCCGCGTAAAAGCCCTGGCCGACGGGGCACGGGAAAGCGGTCTAAAATTTTAATTACTTTTGTGAACGGAACCCATGATCAGAGAAGAATCAATTGACAGCAGAGACATGAAGGACGTAGAGCTCCTCGACCGGGTGATTGCCATCAACCGCACGGCAAAAGTCGTCAAGGGAGGAAGACGGTTTCGCTTCAGCGCGATCGTGGTGGTCGGCGACGGCCAGGGCATGATCGGCGCGGGACTGGGAAAAGCCCATGAAGTGCCCGAGGCGATCCGCAAGGGAATGGAAATGGCCAAGAAAAACATGACCAAAGTCGCGGTGGCCAACAAGACGATCCCCTATGAGGTCCTTGGAAAATTCGGCGCGGGCAAAGTGCTCCTCAAACCGGCGTCGGAAGGGACCGGACTGATTGCGGGCGGCGCGGTGCGGGCCGTTCTGGAGGTGGCCGGCGTTCACAATATTCTGACCAAGTGCCTCGGGTCGCACAATCCGCACAACCTGGTCAAGGCGACGGTTAACGGACTTTGTCAGTTGAAGGATCCGGCGGAAATATCCGCGCGGCGGGGCAAGTAAAAAATAGGACGAGGGTGTTGATACAGTGGCTAAAATGTTGAAAGTGAAAATGGTGAAAAGCGTCATCACACGGCCGGAGAAGCAGAGGAAAATCATGCGCGGCCTGGGGCTGACTAAGCTGAACAAGACCGTGACGCTGGCCGATACCCCGGAGATTCGTGGGATGATTCATAAGGTCATCCATCTGGTTTCTGTGGAAGAGTCAAAGGAGTAGGGCTATGGATTTGAGTTCTCTGAAAGCTCCCCTGGGGGCGACCAAAAAGAGAAAAAGAGTCGGTCGAGGCGATGCGTCCGGCCACGGCGGAACGTCCGGCAAGGGACACAAGGGGCAGAAAGCCCGCTCCGGCGGCTATGTTCGCGACGGTTTTGAAGGCGGTCAGATGCCCATGTCCCGGCGGCTTCCGAAGAGAGGCTTCCGAAACCCCTTCCGGGAAAGCTATGTCGGCGTGAATGTCATGGATCTGTGCCGCAGATTTGAAAAGGGCGCCGTGATTGATGAAGAGGCCATCCTGAAAAGCGGCCTGGTCAAGAAAAAGGGTGCCGGAATCAAGATTCTGGCCAAAGGAAACATCGATTTTCCCGTGACGGTGAGAATGGCAAAAATCAGCGCCGCTGCGAAAGCCAAAATCACCGCGGCGGGCGGATCGATTGAAGAGGTAATCTGATTTGTTAGAGGGACTGGGCGGCGTTTCCAAAATACCCGAACTGCAGAGAAGAATTCTGTTTACCCTGCTTCTTCTGGCGGTTTACCGCGTCGGTGTTTTCATTCCGACTCCCGGGATCGACAATACGGCGCTTCTGGCTTTTTTCGAGCAGGCGCGCGGTTCCATGCTGGGATTGATGGATTTGTTTGCCGGCGGCGCGTTGAGAACGTTTTCCATCTTTGCGCTGGGGATCATGCCCTACATCACCTCGTCCATTATCATCAATTTGCTGACGGTGGCCATTCCGCATCTGGAAAAACTTTCCAAAGAGGGCGAAAACGGCCGCCGGAAGATTACGCAGTACACCCGTTACGGCACGGTGGGACTGAGCATTATCCAGGGATTCGGCATCGCCTGGGGATTGCAGCAGATGGCCAGCCCGACGGGCGCCCCCATCGTTCTGCACGCCGGCTGGGGCTTTATTCTGATGACGATCATCACCCTGACCTCCGGTACGGCGTTTCTGATGTGGCTGGGGGAGACCATTACGGAGAAGGGGATCGGCAACGGCATCTCGCTGATCATTTTTGCGGGTATCGTCTGCAATCTGCCCGGGGCCGTCAGCAACACCTGGCGCCTGTACTCCTCCGGCGAACTGCATTTTCTCCTGCTGGTGCTGCTGGGGTTGTTCATGATCGCCGTGATCGGCGCGATTGTCTATGTGGAAGCCGCGCAAAGGCGCATTCCGGTCCAGTACGCCAAAAGAATCGTGGGCCGGAAGATGTACGGCGGACAGACAACGCACCTGCCGCTGAAGATCAATTCCGCGGGGGTTATTCCGCCGATCTTTGCGTCGTCGGTCATCATGTTTCCGGCGACCATCGCCAATTTTGCGCCGGCGGGCTTGATGAAGACGATCTCCGGCTATTTGATGCCCGGCCGGCTGGGCTATGAAGTTCTTTTTGTCGGATTGATTTTCTTCTTCTGCTTCTTTTACACGGCCGTGACGATCAAACCGGACGACATGGCGGAAAACATGAAGAAATTCGGCGGGTATGTTCCGGGAATCCGGCCGGGCAAGAAAACCGCCGAATACATCGAGGAAATCCTGGAGAGGCTCACTTTCAGCGGCGCGATCTATGTTTCCATCATCTGCGTACTGCCCAGCGTGCTGATCTCTCAGTTGAACACGCCTTTCTATTTCGGCGGCACGTCTCTGCTGATTGTGGTCGGCGTGGCCATGGACACCGCAAGCCAGATCGAATCGCATCTGCTGACCCGCCAGTACGAGGGATTCATGAAGAAAGGACACATGGCACGCAGGCGATAGACGGATGAGGGAAGGTTGGGGCTCATGGTGATTCTGAAACAACCGGACGAGATCGAAAAAGCCAGAGCGAGCAGCCGGATTGTTGCGGAAGTCCTGAGCGTTCTTCGGGAAAAAGTAAAACCCGGCGTGACCACCCGGGAACTGGATCAAATCGCGGAAGGGGTTGCGGAAAAGCGGGGAGCCAGACCGGCGTTTAAAGGGTATCGGGGTTATCCCCATTCCCTGTGCGCCTCGGTCAATGAAGAAGTCGTTCACGGTATGCCGTCGGGCCGTGTTCTGAAGGAAGGCGACATTGTCGGACTGGACTTCGGCGTTCTCTATCAGGGCTTTTACGGGGACGCGGCCATCACGCTTCCCGTCGGCCGGGTGAGTGAAGAGGCGGCCCGGTTGATACGGGTCACCGAAGAGAGTCTGTACGCGGCGATTGACCAGGCCTCTTCCGGAAACCGCCTGGGAGACATCTCGGCGGCGGTTCAGGAAACGGCGGAATCGGCCGGATTTTCCGTTGTCCGGGACTTTGTCGGACACGGCATCGGCCGGAACATGCACGAGGATCCCCAGATTCCGAATTTCGGAAAAAAAGGACGGGGAATCGAACTCAGGACGGGAATGATTCTCGCCATCGAACCGATGGTTAACGCGGGCAGGTACGGGGTCAAGATTTTACCGGACGGCTGGACGGTGATTACGGCGGACGGAAGTTTGTCGGCCCACTTCGAGCATTCCGTGGCCGTCACGGAAAACGGGCCGGAGATCTTGAGCAGACTGAACGGATTCTGATAAACCGGCGGTTGAGTACGGTATGGCCAAAGAGGAAGCGATAGAGGTTGAAGGTCGGGTTCTGGAGCCCCTGCCGAATGCCATGTTTCGGGTGGAACTGGAAAACGGACATAAGGTTCTGGCACACATATCCGGCAAAATGCGGATGCATTTTATAAAAATACTGCCCGGAGACAAGGTCACGGTGGAGCTTTCCCCTTATGACCTGACCCGGGGCCGGATCACGTACAGGACGAAGTAAGCATCATTTGCCGGCCGGAAGGAGTAGAAATCGTGAAAGTACGATCGTCAGTGAAAAAAATATGCGAGAAGTGCAAAATCGTCAAACGCAAGGGGGTTTTGCGCGTGATTTGTGAAAATCCCAAGCATAAGCAGCGCCAGGGTTAGTTTCAACTATTTCAGGAGGTTATCGGTGGCACGAATTTCAGGGGTTGATTTACCGAAAAACAAGCGAATGGAAGTTGCCTTGACATACATTTACGGCATCGGCAAAACGCGTGCGATGCAGATTCTGAAGGAATCGGGCGTCAGCCCGGACACCAAGACCGACCAGCTGGCCGATTCCGAGATATCGGCCATTCGCGGCATTATCGATAAAGAGGGGAAGGTCGAAGGGGATCTGCGGCGAGAGGTGTCCATGTCGATCAAGCGCCTGATGGACATCGGCGCTTACCGCGGCCTGCGCCACCGCAAGGGGCTTCCGGTCCGGGGGCAGAGAACACACACCAACGGACGGACGAGAAAAGGTCCGAGACGGGCGATCGCGGGCAAGAAAAAATAGCGCAACATATTTTCGACCGGAGGAACCATGGCGAAGGCAGTCAGGAAAACAGGCAAGAGAAAAGAAAAGAAAAACATTACGGAAGGGGTTGCCCATATTCAATCCACGTTCAACAATACGATCATTACAATTACGGATCTGTCCGGCAACGTGATTTCCTGGTCCTCGGCGGGGTTGCAGGGCTTCAAAGGTTCGCGCAAGAGCACGCCGTTTGCCGCGCAGATGGCGGCGGAAGACGCGGTGCGCAAAGCCAAGGATCAGGGCATGCGCCGCGTTCAGGTTTACATCAAGGGTCCGGGCGCCGGAAGAGAATCCGCGCTCCGGTCGCTGCAACTGGCCGGTCTGACCATAACGATGATTCGCGACGTTACCCCGGTTCCGCACAACGGCTGCAGGCCGCCGAAGCGGCGCAGGGTATAGATTTTTTGAATATTTAGAAGAGTAAAGGGAGGCTTTTTTGGCAAGATATACGGATTCCTCATGTCGTTTGTGCCGTCGGGAAGGCTTAAAGCTTTTTTTGAAAGGCGATCGGTGTTATTCGGAAAAATGTTCTTTTGAACGAAGAGGCTACGCACCGGGAGATCATGGCCAGTCCCACCGGAAACAGCAGTCGGACTACGGCACGCAGCTGCGCGAAAAGCAGAAGCTCAAGAGAATGTACGGACTTCTGGAAAAGCAGTTCCACGGCTACTTTGAAAAGGCGGATCGCCAAAAGGGCATTACGGGAACCAATTTGCTGGTGCTCCTGGAGCGCAGGCTGGACAACATGATTTTCCGCCTGGGGTTTGCCAATTCCCGGATCGAGGCGCGTCAGCTGATCAGCCACGGCCATTTTCTGGTGAACGGGAAAACGGTCAATATTCCGTCCTACCTGCTCAAGGCAGGCGATGAAGTCACCGTCAAGGAAGGCTCCCGGAAGATCAACCGGATTCTGGAGGCCATGGAAACCGTTGCCCGGCGCGGCGTTCCGCATTGGCTGGGATTGGATAAAGATAATTTTAAAGCGACCATCAAGATGCTGCCGGTCCGTGAGGACCTGACGATGCCGGTGCAGGAACAGCTTGTGGTAGAGCTTTATTCCAAGTAATTCGCCAACCAATTGAATAGACCAACTTAAGGGTGGGTTTGATTATGCAGAGAAACTGGTCGAGTTTAATTCGTCCCAAACGAGTAGACGTCGATGAAGCCACGCACACCTCGTCCTACGGGGAATTTACCATTCAACCGCTGGAAAGAGGTTTTGGAATCACGCTGGGCAACGCGTTGAGAAGGGTTCTGTTGTCGTCCATTCAGGGAGCGGCCATTACATCCGTCAAAATCGACGGTGTTTTGCACGAGTTTTCCACGATCCCCGGCGTCAAGGAAGATGTCACGGACGTGATTTTGAATCTGAAGGGCGTCCGCTTCAAAATGGGTTCGGCGGACATGAAAGTCGTAAGACTCAACGTGACCAGCCCCGGCGTCATCACGGCCGGAGATATCCTTACGGACGGAACGATCGAGGTCCTGAACCCCGATCATTATATCGCAACGCTGTCCGGCGGCGGTTCCCTGAAGGCGGAAATGGTCGTGAAAATGGGCAAAGGCTATATTCCCGCAAAAAAGGAGCTGGAACCCGATCAACCGGAAGGAACCATCAATATCGACGCCATCTTCTCGCCGATCAAGAAAGTCAACTACGTGGTGTCTCACGCCCGCGTCGGACAGATCACGGATTACGACAAGCTGGTGCTGGAAGTCTGGACGGATGGAAGCCTGAACCCGGGCGATGCCATTGCGTATTCAGCCAAGATCCTGAAGCAGCAGCTGGACGTGTTCATTAATTTTGAGGAAGTCGAAGAACCTCCTTCGGAGACACCACAGGAGTCTCCGGGTTTCAATGAAATCCTCATGCGGTCGGTGGAAGATTTGGAGCTCTCCGTGCGTTCGGCCAACTGCCTGAAAAACGCGGGGATCAACACCATCGGGGAACTGGTCCAGAAAACCGAGGCGGAAATGCTCAAAACCAAGAATTTCGGGCGCAAGTCTCTCAGTGAAATCAAGGACATTCTCAACGAATACGGCCTTGCCTTCGGCATGAAGCCGGAGGACAATGCCTAGAAACGGAAAAGCGACCGGAACTGAACCGCCAGTGCGGGACGGTGTTCGATGATTCATCAGGTAAAGGTCAGGAAAGGATAAAGGAACCATGTATCACGGTAAGGCGGGCAGAAAACTGGGACGAACGTCCAGCCATCGGGACGCCATGTTTCGCAACATGGTGACATCGATGATCAAGCATGAAAGCATTCGTACAACCGATGCGACGGCCAAGGAAGTGCGCAAACTGGCGGATCGGATGATTACGCTTGGGAAAAGAGGCGACCTGCACGCGCGCCGGCAGGCGCTGTCGGTGGTTCGGGACAAAGAGATGGTCGCAAAGCTTTTCGGCGAACTGGCCGAGCGCTTCCGCAATCGCGCGGGCGGCTACACGCGCATCGTGAAAGTCGGCTATCGGTTTGGAGACAACGCGCCGGTTTCCATTCTGGAATACCTTTCGGACGAGAAAAAGAAAGAGAAGGCGAAGCCGAAGAAGAAAGAAATCAAGGCTTAAACAGCCGGGATCGATTCCATTCGAAAAGGCAGGGCTCACCCCCTGCCTTTTTTTGTGGTTGTTTTTTCAAATCGATCAAGGTATTGATGGACAATGACTGCAAAGGAGGCATCGAGATGACAGAAAAAAAGATCGGCGAAGTGCTTAAGTTTTTTGCGAAGCCTTCGGTGGCCGCGGTCCATCTGACGGAAGGCGAACTGATGATTGGCGACAGCATCAAGTTTTCCGGCCATACGACGGAATTTACCGAAGTGGTCCAGTCCATGGAAGTGGACAACAAACCGGTGCAGAAAGCCGTGGCGGGCGATTCCATCGGCCTGAAGGTTTCGGACCGCGTGCGGCCCGGAGACGAAGTTTTTAAAGTGATTCCCGACTGATCCGGGTGAAACGTCTTGCCCTGGCCCGCGTTCTGATGCGAGCGCTGCGATCACCGTTCAGGAACGCCGTCACGGACTTTAAAATGGCCACCATTCTCATTGTTGACGATGAAAAAGATATCGTGGATCTGGTGTCCTATAATCTGGAGCGTGAGGGTTTTGCCACGGTAAAAGCCTATGACGGCGAGGCGGCGCTTGACAAAGTCAGGGCCGAAAAACCGGATTTGCTGATTCTGGATTTGATGCTGCCCGGGGTCGGCGGTCTGGATGTTTGCAAGAAGATCCGCGCCAATCCGGAGACTTCATCATTGCCCATGATCATGCTCACGGCGAAAGCCGATGAGACGGATAAGATTATCGGCCTGGAACTGGGCGCGGACGACTACATGACCAAACCCTTCAGCGTCAAGGAACTGGTTGCCCGGGTCAGAACGGTTTTACGGCGCATGCGGGAGGGACAGAGGCCAAGCGTTAAGGAAACTTTTGAATTTGCCGGACTGGCCATTCATTACCTTTCCTGTACCGTAACGGTGGACGGAAGGCCGGTCATGTTAAGCCCCACGGAACTTAAACTTCTCTTCTTCCTGTCGCGCAACCCCGGCCGGGTGTATTCCAGAGATCAGATCCTGAATCATGTCTGGGGCGATGATACGTTTATCACCGACCGCGCCGTCGATGTCCATGTCCGGCGGTTGCGCAGCCAGATCGAAAAAGACATGGAACACCCCCGCTACATCCTGACCGTCCGCGGATTCGGCTACAAATTTGCGGATATACAGTAGGAATCCGCTGTCTTTCCACCCCCAAGCTCTTTCTTCCACATTGTTTTTACAAGTTCATCAACACGTCATCAAACTGTAACATTCATCCGGTATAAGGTTAGTCAATTAAAAAAACAGGAGGGAATGTCCATGTTCAGCATCTTTCGAAAAGCAACGCTTTTCACCATCGTATTCTTGCTAAGCTGCGGGATGTCCTTTGCCGCCCAATCCATTGTCATCAAGGGATCGACCACCGTTTTGCCGGTGGCGCAGGGCACGCTGGAAGCCTTCATGAAGGCCAATCCCGGCGTTCAGATTTCGCTTTCGGGCGGCGGTTCCGGCGAAGGCATCAAGGCCCTGATCGACAAAACGACGGACATCGCCACTTCATCGCGTGAAATCAAAGACAAGGAAATTGAACTCGCCAAATCCAAAGGCGTCAACCCGGTAGTTCACGTGGTGGCTCTCGACGCGATCATTCCCGTCGTGCATCCCAAAAATAAGGTCACCAATCTGTCCATCGACCAGTTGAGCCAGATCTATCAGGGCAAGATCACCAACTGGAAGGAAGTGGGCGGAGAAGACCTGAAGATTGTCGTGATCTCCCGCGACTCGTCTTCCGGCACCTTTGAGTCCTGGGATCATTTTGTCATGAAGAAGGCAAAAGTCACGCCGAGGGCGCAGATGCTGGCCTCCAACGGCGCGCTGGTCACCGCGGTGGCAAAAAACAAATACGCGATCGCCTACCTGGGCATCGGCTACATCAATCAAAGCGTAAAACCGCTTATGGTCAACGGCATCAAGGCTTCCCTTCAGACGGCCCTGTCCAGGGAATATCCCATGTCCCGTGAACTTTACATGTATACCAACGGCGAGCCGGCAGGATCCATAGCCAAATACATTGCCTTTGTGAAGTCTCCCGCCGGCCAGAAAATCGTTGCCAAAGAAGGTTTCGTTCCGATTGTTGTAGTGAAGAAGACGGGGAAGAAAAAATAGCAATCGTGATATTCAAAGGGTTTCGTTGCGGTTTGACGGGCTTCTCGTCAACCGCAGCGAAACTGATTTTTGTAAAACCGTAAAGCAAGCCGACGACAGCCGTTGAGGGTGGCATGACCCGTCATACAAAAGAAATCATTATCAAATATATCTTTTTCCTTTTCGCTCTGGTTTCAGTGATTGTTCTGGGGCTGATTGTTTTTTCGCTTTTCCGGGAAGGCCTGCCGCTTTTCGGCAACGTGTCGGTGAAGGATTTTATTTTCGGGGTGGAGTGGTATCCCACGTATGATCCGCCGTCCTTCGGGATTTTATCGCTGATCGTCGGTTCCTTGATCGTCACGCTGATTGCCACTGTGATTGCCGTACCCCTGGGCGTGATGGCAGCCATCTATATTTCCGAAATCGCGCCCCCGTCGGTCAAGGAAATTCTCAAGTCCATCATCGAGCTTCTGGCCGGACTGCCCTCTGTTGTGCTGGGATTTTTCGGCATGGTCATTGTGGCGCCCTGGCTTCAGGAAACCTTTGATCTTCCTACGGGTTTAAATATCATCAACGCATCCGTGATTCTGGCCGTCATGGCGATTCCGACTATCTCCAGTATTTCCGAGGATGCTCTTTATGCCGTGCCGCGCGAATTCAAGGAAGCCTCCTACGCGCTGGGCGCGACAAAATTTGAAACGATTGCCAGGGTGATTGTGCCTTCCGCTATCTCCGGGATTTCCACGGCGGTCATGCTGGGGATGGCCCGGGCCATCGGCGAGACGATGGTTGTGCTGATGGTGGCCGGCGGCGCGGCGGTGATTCCCGAGAGCCTGTTTGATTCGGTGCGGCCCATGCCCGCAAGCATTGCCGCGGAAATGGGGGAGACGCCTTACCGCAGTCCTCACTATCAGGCGCTCTTCGCGATCGGAATCGTTTTGTTCTTTTTGACGCTGACTTTCAATTTGGTT
>Ga0116146_1000480_pt1 | contig 49863 bp, 43 predicted proteins | sample AD_JPNHG2_MetaG_FD_89748 | JGI IMG/M metagenome (GOLD analysis project Ga0116146, IMG submission 89748) | Active sludge microbial communities of municipal wastewater-treating anaerobic digesters from Japan - AD_JPNHG2_MetaG | ecosystem: Engineered > Bioreactor > Anaerobic > Digestate | place... | reverse complement strand
GAATATCCTGGCACCCTGTTGCCGGAACGGCCGAGTCAGAAATCGGCACCTCCGCAACAGGTGAGCCGACCGTCACGGACTTCGCCCTCCGGCTTCCTGCCTGATGGCGAAAGTCGAGCTAAGAAACTGCCTCAGAACCCACGCGGGTTCTGAGATAGCTCCTAACGCATCCCCTCTTTCGGCAGCCCCTTCGCCCCATGAGTTCCCCCTGGTATCGCGACGGATTGAGATTCGCCTGCACCCGCTGCGGCGGATGCTGCCGCGGCGAGCCGGGCTACGTGTGGGTGCGCGAGATCGAGATCGCCTCCATCGCCCGCTTCCTCAAGCTCGACGTCACCGAGTTCACCGCCACCTACCTCCGCCGCACCCTGCGTGACTACGCCCTCATCGAGATGGCCAACGGCGACTGCGTCTTCTGGTCGCCCGGCGGCTGCCGCATCTACGACGTGCGCCCTGTCCAGTGCCGCACCTTCCCCTTCTGGTACGAGTATCTCCGTTCGGCCCAGGCCTGGGCCGAGGCGGCCCGCCGCTGCCCCGGGGTCAACCACGGCCGCCTCTACCTTCCCCCCGAGATTGACCACCTGGCCGAGCTCACCGACCTGTAAGGGCCGCCTGGTTCGCCGTGCGGGCCACAGCCCGTAGCTCTCCCAGAACCGATTCATCCCCACGGCCCGAGAACACACGCTCATCGCTCGCACGTCGGCTCTTGACAGGCCCGATCGGGCGGGATAGCATTGAACCATGGCTCGGCCGGGCCGCCGAGCCGTCACGGGCACCCGGCAGCAAGAGCCCTGCTGCGCGTATCCTACTCTTACAGAACCTGCCGCCGGAAGGAGGGCGCCATTGGCACCTGGGCACTCGATCTCCAGGCTTCTTCTCTTCCCTCGCCGCACCAGGGGATCCGCCATGCGCTGGTTGCCGCCGGTCGTTCTCGTGGCTTCTCTGGCCTCGCCCGCCGCCGCGGCGGAATTCGCCCCGGGCCGCGAGACGACGCTCGACTTCGGCACCCCCGCCTTCAAGAGCACCCGGGGGCCGCTGGAACTGCCCGTCTTCGTGCCGACCGACTACACGCCGACCAAGCTGTTCCCGCTCGTGCTCTTCTTCCACGGCCGCGGCGGCAAGCCGGACACCGGCCTGATGCAGTCCATCACCGACCGCAAGGGCTACCTCATCGTCGGCATGGAGTACCTTCAGGAGGACCAGGCCTTCTTTAACGACATCGAGACCCAACTCGCCTTCAACCACCACGTGATCAAGACGCTCAGCGCGCGCGTGCGCGTGAACCCCCGGCAAATCTTCATCGGCGGCTTCTCCCAGGGCGGCTTCGCCACGGCCCTGTTCGGCTTCCGGTCCTCGGAGGTGAGCACCTACCGCGGGTATCTGATGATGGCCGGCGGCCTGGGCGCGGCACGCGACCTCAACTGCATGCGGCGCGAGCCCGTGCTCGTGATCCACGGCGACAAGGACGACGTGGTGCCCTACGACAGCGGCGTGCAGGCCGCCGACGCGCTCCGCAAGGCGGGCGCCAGCGTCACCTTCATCACCATGAAGGGCGTAGGCCACACGTTCGACCGGCAGTATGCGCCCGAGGTGGCCGCCTGGCTCCGCAAGCAGAGCGAGGACGAGCGCCTCGTCGCCCTGATGCGCCGCGCCAAGGCAGCCGAAACCAAAGACATGCCCCTGGCCATTCGCACCTATCGGCAGATTGTGGACAGCGAGGCGGCCGACCCCCTGGTGGACGAGGCCGAGAAGCGCCTCGCCGAGATTGACCAGCAGGCCGCCGAGGCCCTGGCGTCGGCCGTCGAGGCGATCCAGGCCAAGCGGTACCCCGAAGCCGAGCGCAAGCTCCAGGGCATCTGCCGCGCCTACGAAGGCACAAAGACCGCGGCCGAGGCCGCCGCCAAGCTCAGGGAACTGCGCGCCGACCCCGAGGTGGCTCGGGCCGCGCGCGAGGCCGCCGACAAGGCCCGCGCCGATGAAGCCGCCCAGTTGCTCGCCAAGGCCAAGGCCCTGCTCCTGGCCAAGGACTACCTCGCCGCCGCCCGCGCGTTCGACAGCCTCGCCTCCGGCTACGAGGGCACGCCGAGCGCCGCCGAGGCCCGCACGCAGGCCGACGCCCTGCGCAACGACCCGACCTTGGGGCCCAAGCTGCGCGAGGCTGCCGCCGCCGAGGACTGCCGCCGCTGGATGACGATGGCGAGGAATTACCTCAACAGTTCCCGCCCCGAGGGCGCCGCGCCCTATCTCCAGAAGATCATCGAGACCTATCCCAACACCTCGTACGCCGCCGAGGCCAAGGCGCTGCTCCCCTCAGCCCGCTGAGAGGCCACTGCCGACTTGACACGCTCTGCCAGGCCTGCGAGACTCCTGGCGCGACCGAAGCAGGGTTCTCGCACGGTGCCGTTGTGCGCTGAGAGAAAGGAAACCCGATGGCTGAACGAGAATGGCGACGCGCGGGATTCGTCGTCGTCGCGCTGGCGCTGCTCGCAGGCACTTGCGCCTCGGGAGAGAGTGCGCCGCCAGACCTCACACAGAACAACGCGGTGGACAGGAAGCTGACCTATAACCTGGGCGCCACCGGACTCCGCGGATGGATCTACACGAGGGCCGCCACCTTCTTCGATAGCTGCCAGGGCCGCACCACCACGGCCAGCCGCCAGATTCTGGTCACCCACGTCGGCAAGGGCTCGCCCGCGGACGGCGTGATGAAGGTGGACGACGTGATCCTGGGCGCGGGAGGCAAGCCGTTCACCGACGATGCGCGCCAGAGCCTCGCGCGGGCAATCCAGGAAGCCGAGAAAGACGCGAACGGGGGCACCCTGAGGCTGACCGTCTGGCGGGCCGGCAAGACCCGGGACGTGCAACTCAAGCTCCGAGTCATGGGCACCTACAGCGACACCGCGCCCTACGATTGCCCCAAGTCGAAGCGCATCCTCGCCGAGGCCTGCCAGGCGCTGGAGAAGGAACCGCTGGAGGAGAACCTGTGGGGGGCGATCAACGGCCTCGCCCTGATGGCGGCCGGCAACCCCAGCTATCTGCCCCGCGTGCGCGAGCTCGCCCGCAAGCTTGCGCCACCCGACCTCAAACTCCAGCGGCACGGATTCGGGTCGTGGGAGACGGGCTACCGAGGCATCTTCCTGTGCGAATACTACCTCCTCACAGGCGACAAGGAAGTTCTGCCCGCCATCGAGAAGTACACGGTCGCCCTCGCGAGAGGGCAGAGCATGTACGGCACATTCGGGCACGGCTTCTGCGAGCTGGCGCCCGACGGCGCCCTCCACGGCTCCATCCCGCCCTACGGCCCGGTGAACGCGGCCGGCCTTCCGGCCAACCTCGCCATCGTCCTGGGCGCCAAGTGCGGCGTAAAGGACCCTGAGGTCCAACCCGCCATTCAGAGGGCCAACGGGTTCTTCGGCTACTTCACCGACAAGGGCGCCATCCCCTACGGGGAACACGAGCCCTGGCCCTACCACGAGAACAACGGCAAGAACTCCATGACCGCCCTGCTCTTCGCCATCCAGGGCAACCGGGCCAAGGACGCCCAGTTCTTCGCCCGCATGGCCACCGCCGCCTACAGGAACCGCGAGTACGGCCACACGGGCCAGGGCTTCAGCTACCTGTGGGGCGCCCTGGGGGCGAACGTGGGCGGCCCGGCCGCGGCGGCCGCCTTCTTCAAGGAGGCAGCGTGGCACCTCGACCTCGTGCGCCGGTGCGACGGGTCGTTCACCTACGACGGCGGCGAGCAGTACGGCGCCGGCCGGACGGACGATGACACGTACTACGGCAAGAGCGGCTACTACGGCCTCAGCCCGAACGCCTGCTACGTTCTCACCTACGCCCTTCCGCTCAGAAAGCTCCACATCACCGGCAAGGGCGCGAAACCCGCGGATTGGCTGAGCCAGAAGGACGTGGCGGCGGCCATCGCCTCCGGACGGTTCGACCTGGACCGCAAGCAGAAGAGCCCACAGGAGCTGGTAGCGGCGTTCGGCGACTGGTCGCCCATTGTCCGCGGCTGGGCGGCGGAGGAGCTGGCCGCACGCCCCGAAGCCCAGGACATGGTGCCCCAGTTGATCGCCCTGGCGAAGGGCAAGGACGCGCACGCCAGCCAGGGCGCCTGCGAGGCGCTCGGCCACCTCAAGAGCGCCGAGGCGCTGCCCGCGCTCATCGGCCTGCTCACCCACGACGACCGCTGGGTGCGGTTCAAGGCCGCGCAGGCGATCCGCAAGATGGGAGCCGCGGCCAAGCCAGCCCTCCCCGACCTTCTGCGAGCCGCCGCCCGGATGGCTGAGCCGCTCCAACCGGTCAACTGGGCCGATCCCGTGCAACTCGCGCAAGGCCAATTGGCCGCCGCGCTATTCCAGGGGCCGCTGGCCGATGCCCTGAAGGATGCCGACCCCAAACTGCTCTACCCTGCGATCCGGGCCGTCGCCACGAACGCAGATGGCATGGCCCGGGCCACGCTGAGGAGTGTCTTCGAGAACCGCCTGACCCTGGAGGACGTTCAGGCGCTAGCGCCCGACCTCCTCGCGGCCCTCAAGACGCGCAGCCCGGCCGACACGATGTTCGGCAACGAAATCCGCATGGGCGCGTTCAAGGCGCTGACGAAGTACCGCTTCAAGGAGGGCATCGCAGCGGGCGTCCTCTTCGCCCGCACCCAGGGCGGCCACGGCAGTGAGAACCGCACCGGGGTGATCATGAAGGAACTCATGGCCTACGGCTCGGCCGCCCGAGAGGCGATTCCCGCGCTGAAGGAACTCATCGCGGAGTTCAACGCACAGGTCAAGAGGAATGAGTTCCCCGGCGGCGAACTCAACGACCGCCGCGTCAGTGCGGTCAGGGAAGCCATCCAGGCCATCGAGGCCGCCACCACGCAGCCCGAGCTGCGGCACATCGCTCCCGTTCCGCCCCGCGGGGGAACAGGCCACTAACCCGAGCGCGGATGCGCACAAAGCGTGTGCGGAGTCTTCGGGCACCCATCGCCGGCGGCAAGGGGTGCCGGGCCGTCGCCGACCTGACCCGCTTGACCCGCGCCCGTGGGACGGGTATCCTATGGGGCGTTCGGCTGCGATGAAGCATCAGTCTCTCCGGTCCCTGTTGCGAGGATGTTCCCGCCCGTGAACAGTTCAAACGCCGTGGCTTCGGTGTGGACGCGCGAGGTGGTGGCCGATCGCCGCACGGTGGCGGCCATCGGGGTGGGCGCGATGGTGGCGTGCCTGGCGCTCGCCGCCGAGGTGCGCCTCTACACGCCGCTGAGCGAGGTGCCGTTCACGCTTCAGACGTTTTTCGTGCTGGTCGCAGGCGCGGGGCTGGGGCCGCGGCTGGGCACGGTGGCCCTGTCGTCCTATCTCGCGCTCGGCGCGGTGGGCGCGCCCATCTTCACGGGCCAGTGGCTGGGTGCCACAACGGGCTATCTCGTGGGCTTCGTGGCGGCGGGGTGGGTGATCGGCGCGCTGGTGCGCCGCGCGGCCGCGCCGTCCCTGGGCCGCCTTGTGCTGGCGATGGCGCTGGGCGACGCGCTGCTGCTCGCCTGCGGCGCCGCATGGCTGGCGTTTGGCATCGGCTTCGGAGTGCCCGCGGCCGTTGCTCGCGGCATCACGCCCTTTGTCGCCGTCGAAGCGGCCAAGATCGCCGTTGCGGCCGCCCTGTGCCGTAGCTACGAGAAGCGGTTGCGCGCGCTCTTCCCCTGATGCGACGCACAACCGCGTCAGCCCGCGATCGAATCACCAATCTCCAACACCCAATGATCAGTGTCCAAGTACTACTCCGGCCGCGAATCAGCTTGCAGTGTCCAGAACCACGGTGCATCGGTCAGGGCCTCAAACGTAGCCGCAAGCGTCCCGCTTGCGGTGGTTCTCGACAAGCAGGACGCTTGTCGCTACGCAGGAGAACGCAAACAGACCCGTGGCCGAAGCCGCACAACGGGGCCATGCAAGAGGGCCTCTTTTGCCTGGTTATTGAGCGTTGGGTGTTGAGTGTTGGGTATTCGCCTTCCAGTCGCCTCACGCGGGCCTGTCTTCATTCTCCGCCACCACAACGATGGCGCTGGAGTCCAGCAGGTGCTGCTGCTTGGCCCAGGTCACGCCGCAGCGGTACTCGCACAGACCGCAGCCCACGCAGGCCTCGGGCTTGACGAACGGGGCGAGGATGCGGCTCGCCTCGTCGAGTTCCGCGGCCGACATCACGCCCTCGGGCACGTTGCCTACCTCGAGGCGAATCTCGCGCATCTCGATGGCGTGGTAACCGGCCGCGCGGCACTCGTCGTAGCAGAGCTGGCAGTCGCGCCGCCCGCTGTGCGGCAGACACGTCTTCGGGTTCACCACGGCCAGGCCCATGTGCGTCTTCCGCTTCGCCGCAATGGGCAGCGCGCGAATCGCGCCCGTGGGGCAGGCCTGGCCGCAGAAATTGCAGTCCTGGTGGCATCCCGCCCACGAGGGCACGGCGACCGGCGTCCACACCGCCTCGAGCCCGGCCGAGAGGCCCGCGGGATGCAGCACGGGACCGGGGCAGACCTTCAGGCACAGGCCGCAGCGCACGCAGCGCTGAAGGAACCGGTCCTCGCGCAGGCTGCCGGGCGGGCGCAGCAGCTTGGGCCGCGGCCCGGCCGCGATGCCCACGGCAGCCAAAGCGCCTGAGGCTGATGCCCCGAGGAGAGCGCGCCGCGAGAGGCTGGGGTCATAGGGCCAGGCACCGCGATCGCCGTCAACCGGCTCGTGAGAGCGCGGGATGCACCCCACGTCTGTCATGCTGAGCTTGTCGAAGCACCTTTCGGGGGGGCCGGCCTTCGCACGCGCGGCATTCTCCCCTGCGGTGCGCTCGCCCCCAGAGAGGTTCCTCGACTTCGCCTCGCTTTGCTCGGAATGACAAGAGGCGCGACGGCCTTGATGCCGCCACGCGAACTCGATGGCGTCCACCGGGCAGACCGCGGCGCAGTCGGGGCAGAAGGCGCACTCGGCGGACCGCGTCGAGAAATCGGGCCGAATCGCGTCGAACGAGCACGCCCTCACGCACTTGCCGCACCCGATGCACGCCGCCGTGACCCGTCGCTCGCGCAGCCGCAGCGGGCTGACGAGCGAGAAGAGCGCCCCGCTCGGGCACAGCGTGCGGCACCAGAACCGCCGCCCGAGAACCCCCAGCCCGATGATGCTCATGAACAGCGCAAGCGAGAGCCAGTAGTCCCACGACACCGGCCGCACCATGCTCGCGTGTTTCATCGCCGCGAGCTGGGCCGGGGCGAGGAGGAACACGTAGCCGCGCGTCGTCACGGGGATCGCCGCCACGTAGCCGGCGAGCATGCCGCCGAAAGCTCCCGCCGCCAGAACTGCCGCGAGCACATAGTACTTCGCATGGACCCAGGCTCCGCGCCGGCGCAAATGCAGCCGCTTCAGCCGACGGCCCACGGCCCAGTCGGCCAGGTCAATCGTCGCGCCCAGCGGGCACAGGTGCGAGCAGAACACGCGCGGCAGGACGAGCGAGACGGCCAGAATGCCCGCTGCCCACAACAGGAACACCCCCACGCAACGGCCCGCGAGCGCCGCCGCGGCCGAGGCCAGCGGGTCGAGCCACAGGAACAGCTCGGCCGGCACCCGCTCCTTGTCGGCGAAGAGGCGCGTCGAGAACCGATCGCCGTACGGCCAGGCCACATGGAGGAGGATGGCAAGGAACAGCATGAAGGCCAAAGCCTGGCAAGTCCGGCGGAGGGGGACATACAACCCTCGCCGCCTCCCTCCAGCTAGGCCATCACAGCTATCATCTTGCCTATATCGACTCAAGCAGCTGCTTCCAGGCTTGGCGATTGGCGGGTTGCGTATTCCAGGAGTCCAGGTGCTCACCGATCTTGCGGAGGAAGGTGGCTCGCATTGCTTCACCACCGAGGGCAAGCACGCTTCGAGCCAGGTCGAAGAAGTCGAATACGTACAGGTTCTGGCCTCCAGCGAATGCCTTGGCAACTCGTTCTTCGATGGCGCTCTTGTGATCGGCCTGGACCGCGCTTGCCGCGAAGAAGATATCCTTGATCGCGCGTTGACGCGACTTGCGGAGTGTGCCCTCGACGTCCGCCAGAGTCAAGATCCGATCTTTGACCTCTACGGCGATGACAACCTTGCCATCGGCATCCACACATTCCAGGTCCGCTGCCTGGCCAATGGCCTCGTCGCTGGCATTGATCCTGGCGCGGTTCACTCGCGCGTAAAGACCGAAATGGCTGCCAATGGCATCGAACAGCGCCCCGCAGAGCGCGAGGGCACGATCACCACCCGACTTCTCGCCAAGAAACTGACGCCCGAGAGCCAGGGCAGCATCCAAGCTGACACGTGGAGGCAGCGGGTAGGAAAAGCGGAGAGTCTGTTGGCGGCGGAACATCTCGAGAAGCACCTGCCGGAAGATCGACAACGTGTACTCAGGACTGCCTCGCGATTCCACCTGCTCGAGCACCTCTACCAAGACGTTCCAGCCCGCTACATCCTTCTTGCTTGAGTCATTCCGAACCATGCGCGGAATGCGCATGGGGTTCCCTACATAGGGATCGCTCGATGCGCCGAGGATGCACTCCTGTTCTTGGTTGAAGGGGGCAACCACTTTGCTCGCTAGGCTGCGGGCGTCCCAACCGGTTACGTCACCTAGGTCGCCCTTCTTCCTCTGAAGACGTAGGCAGTCGAGCGATGGGTTCGTGAGCTTCCCAAGGAGCTGGGTGGGCAGGCAGAATCTGTATGCAACTTGTCTGTGATTGATACAGGAGCGGATGGCATCCACTGCTTGAGAAGCCGCGACGTAGCGGAGACTGGCATCGTGCGCCGCGGCGGTTGTAACGACGTGCCACTGATCCCTCAGAATCGCAGCCGCGCACGCGAGATCGAGAGTGGGTTCCGTGCTACTCTTTCTTGGCACGCTTCCGCACCTTGTACTGAATTCGCTTTTCGAACAGGCACGAGGCACTGGCCTTCACCGTGCCTTCAGCAGTTGGATAGGTGAAAGGCGGGTAGTTCAGCCAGACTGATTCGGTGCGTTCCCCTTTGGAGGAATTGCAGAGGCGTGTTGGTGCATCCACGCGCCGCCAGCCATCGTAGAGCCGGTCCATGAGTGAGCAGCGGTAGCCGGAGACGGCGGCCGCTCCACGGACCCCACGCAGGACCTCGGCCAGCTCCGCATGTTCGCGGTCGGTCATCTCGAATCCGTACGCCTTCACATCCCCGCGCGCCTCGTGGGGATAGGGCGGGTCGCAGTAGAAGAGGGTCTCTGGTGAGTCGTAGCGCCGGATAACCTCGATAGCGGGTGCGTTCTCAACCTGAACACGCTGGAAGCGCTGAACGATCTGAGGTAGGCCTTCTACGCTTCCAAGCCATCGCGACACGGCCCCCGCCATTGCCGCACGCGACGTAAGAACACAGTGCGCCCAGCGTCCCTCTGAGCTTGTCTGGGCGAGTCCGGTGCGAGTCTGGCGCGCCCGTACGAAGAACCGTCGCGCGCGCTCCAGTGGACTCAGGCACGGTTCCGGGGTACATGCCTTGACCAACTCTTCGCGAGAGAAAGGAGTGAGGCTAATGAGCCTGACCAACTCCTCTCCTTGATCGCGAAGGCAGCGAAAGAAGTTCGTCACCTCCGAGTCGAGATCATTATACGTCTCAACGGGAGCGGGCGGGCGGTTGATCAGCACAGCAGCGGACCCGCCGAACGGTTCACAGAAATGAGTGAAGTGCGTGGGCAGCAATGGCAGGATGAAGTCGAGATGGGAGAACTTGCCGCCGTAGTAGCCGAACGCGATCATCTTGCTGCGCCGCGCGCTGGCGCGCGCCACGAGACGTCGGTGGTTGAACTCGACCGCCACTCGCGACACCTCGCGATCTGCACTCGGCCCCATGGCGCAGCCGGAATTGGGAACTGGGATTGCACTCACGATAGCACAACCCTCGTAATGCGCTGTTGGGCGGCCAGTCTCATTGTAGCCCCGTTTGCCGGCGGCGTCAACGGCGCGACGCTCACTTCATCCCGGCCTGCTGGAGGGCGCGGTAGACGGCCTCGACGATGGCCTGCGTGGTGACCGTGGCGCCGGTGACGGCGTCCACGTCCAGGCCCTGGCGCTCGAGGATCTGCTTCGGCACGCTCTTGGTCGCGCCCAGGTCAATCTTCTCCTCGTGCTGGAGCCTGATGTCGGCGATCTTCCCGCCCGCGAGCCTCACCGTGGCGACCACGTCCTTGACGTAGCCCAGGCTGGTGCCACGGTAGGTGCCGTCCTGGAGGGCCTTGATGTCGAGGGCTTTGCGGTTCATGAGGTCGAGCTTGGCCTGCACCTTGGCGGCGTTGCGGTGGAGCAGGTGGCGGCCGTAGGGCTGGTCCGAGGTGGGGAAGAGGCGGATGGCCTCCTCGTAGTGCTGCCGGGCCTTCGCCAGGTCGCCCATCTGGGCGTAGAGGTCGCCCAGCCTGTCGTTCAGGCTGGCCCGGCCGTTGATCGCCCACGGCGGGTCGGGCAGGTGTGCGAGGCCGTCCTGAAGCGTCTGGATCGCCTTGGCGTACTCGCCGAATCGGGCGTACAGCGAGGCGAGGGCGTTGTACTCGAAGACGGCGCCCTTGGGCTTGGGCGCGAGGCGCTCGGCGTAGACCTTCAGCGCCCAGGCATGCTCGCCGCCGAGATAGAGGTACATGGGGTACTCGTGGCCGTCGGCCGAGCCGTTCTTCTGCACGACGTGGTAGAGGTAGGTGAGCTTGATGGCCTCGCGGTTCTTGCCCTCGGCGAGGAGCTGGCGGATGTGCAGGCGCGCGTCCTTCCACGGCGTTTGCGTGTTGTAGTTGGTCTGGACCTCGTCGAGCCAGGCGGGCGGCACCCGGAGGGTGCGGAGGGCCTCGTCGAGCTTCGACTCGCCGGCGGTGGCGCCCGCCAGGCTCAGCAGCAACGCGAGCACGGGGATGCGTGGGATCATGGCCTGGGCTCCAGGGCGCTACTGCGCTTTGATGTCGTAGGCGAACAACAGGTCGCCGTGCCGCAGGTAGAGGCGCCCCCCGCACACCACGGGGTGCGGCCAATTGGGGCCTTTGCCGCCGGCCGGCACGCGGAATTGGCTGACGACGTCGTGCCCGTCGGGCGTGGCCTTCACGAGGCCCACGGCGCCGCGCTCGCTATACGTGTAGAGCATGCCGTCGGCATACGTCACCGAACCCTTGCCCACGCCGTCGGCCGTGTACTTCACGGCGCCCGTCTTGAAGTCCAGGCACACCCATTTGCCGCGGTGGGTAGAGCCGTAGAGGAAGCCATTGACCAGGACGATGCCGCCATGGTGGTTATCGAGGGCCTTGGTCTCCCAGACCTTCGTGACGGAGCACTTCTCACCCTCGACTGTGAGCTTGAGCAGCTCGCCGCCGCTGCCGTAGCCGCTGTTGATGAACACGTGGCCGTCGGCGTAGATGGGGTCGGGGATATTGCAGTCGTACGAGGTCTTATGCTCGAAGCGCCACAGCAAGGCGCCGGTCCTGGCGTGGACGCCGATGGCGGCGTTAGAGGTCATGGTCACATACTGGCGCAGGCCCTGGTAGTCTACGACGATGGGCGAGGCATAGCCGGGGTTGTCGCCCGCGCCCTTGCACACCCACAGGGTCTTGCCGGTCTTCTTGTCGAGTGCGACCATCGCGGCCTCGGGGCCGCCGGGGCAGACGATCAACTGCTCGCCATCCACGAGGGGCGACTCGGCGAGCGCCCAGGTGATGTTGCGGCCGCCAAAAGTCCCCAGGATGTTGAGCGCCCAGACCTGCTTGCCGCTCTTGGCCTCGAGGCACGAGAGCGTGCCATCGGGGTTCTCGTAGTAGAGCAGAGCACCGTCCACCGTGGGCGTGCTGCGCGTGCCGGGATGGTCCACCTTGTGCGCGGGTCCCACCTTGACCTGCCACTGGGTCTTGCCGGCCAGATCGAGCGCTGTGAGCAGCGCGTCGCCGCCCACATTGCCCACCGTGTAGATCAGGCCGCCCGCCACGGCCACCGTCGAGAAGCCCTCGCCGATCCCCTTGGCGGTCCACAGCAGCTTCGGCCCCCCGTCGGGCCACTGCTTGAGCAGGCCGGTCTCGGCCGAGAGGCCGTTGCGGTTCGGCCCGCGCCACTGGGGCCACTCTCCCGTCGCGCCTCCAAGGCAGGTTCCCGCCAGCGCCGCCGTGGCCACCAGGACCGTCACCCAGCGCTCCACTGCTCTCACGAAAGCTCTCCTTGCTGCCTCAGGGCATCCGCGGCCGGCCCGGCCACACGGCCCGGCACGAAGGCGCGCGGCACGCTCGGACGATGATAGCGGCATTCCCTGCGTCTTGCAAATCGGCGTGCGACATGTTAGCATCGCACGCAGAACGTCCGCCTTCTCGCCACAGAGGCTCACCCGGAGCCTGGGAGTGTTGGGATGCGCGCTGGCAGCGCCCGGATCGAGATCACCCCGCCCAAGGGGCTGCCGATGGGCGGCTACGTGGCCCGGGCCGATCCGGCCCAGGGCATCCACGACCCGCTCTTTGCGCGCGCGCTCGTGCTCGACGACGGCGCGCAGCGTGTGGCCCTGATCTCGGCCGACCTCCCCGAGGTGACCCCCGCCTTTGCGAACGATGTGCGCGGCAGGATCGCCCAAGAGCTTGGCATTCCGCCCACCCACAGCCTCCTGGCCGTCTCGCACACCCACGCCGGGCCGCTCGTCGCCGGCCACCGCGTGAACACCCCCGACCCCTTCTATCTGGAGACCCTCCACGACCGCCTGCTGGGGGTGGTGCGGGCCGCCGCACGCGTCCTGCGCCCCGCCTCCATCGGCGCCGGGCGCGGCAAGGTCTACCTCGGCGTCAACCGCCGGGCCGGCCGGCAAGACACGGGCGCCCCGCAACCCCAGGGTCGCCCCGGCTATGCCTCTCCCTACACGCGCGTCCTGGTCGCCGCCGAGCAGGGCGGCGGGCCCCTCGCCATCCTGTTCACCTATGGCGCCCACCCGAATGTCCTGGGACCCGAGAACCTCCAGATCTCCGGCGACTATGCCGGCTTCGCCGAGCGCGCCATCGAGGAGAACTACGGCGGCAACGCCGTGGGCCTCTTCGCCCTCGGCTTTGCAGGGGACGTGGATGCACAGCACTCGAAGCGCTCCTTCGACGAGGCCGAGACCCTGGGCACGGCGCTCTCCCGGGCCGTGCTGGAGGAGATGAAGGCCATCCGCCCCGCCGACGGGCTCGCCCTGCGCGCCCGCGTCCTCCGCGTGCCGCTGCCGCTCCAGCCGCCGCCCTCGCTCGAGGAGGCCGAACGCCTCCTCTTCGCCGAGCGCGAGCGCCTGAACGCCATCCTCGGACGCGGCGAAGACAAGGCCGAGATCATCCGCCGTCGCATCCGTGTGGACTGGGCCTCGCAGCTCGTCCAGGCGGCGCACGAGGGCCGCCAGGCGCCGCCGCTCGAGGTCGAGCTTCAGGGCATCGCCATCGGCCCGATCGCCCTCCTCGGCGTCGCCGCCAAGCCCTTCGCCGAGTACGAGAAGATTCTGCTGGAGCTCTCCCCGTTTCCCCACACGTTTCCGCTGGCGTGCGTCAACGGGAGCATCGGCTACGTGCCCACGGCGACCGCCTTCGCCGAGGGCGGCTACGAGGTCGAGGCGGCGCCCCGTCTCTATGGCACGCTGCCCCTTCGGCCCGAAGTCGAGAGCACCCTGCGCCTGGCCTTCGCCCGCCTGCTTGCCGACCTGACCGGATAGGAGGCCGCCCGATTCACGCCGCCTGCCTGCTCAGTGCCTGCCTCGCCCTCGCCGCCCCGCCGGCGGAACCCCCGCCCGAAACGGCCACCGGCCTCATGCGCCTGCCGGCCGAGGGCCAGCCGCGCCGCGACTGCTGGCTCTACGTCCCGAAGACCTACGACAGGGCCAAGCCCTACCCCCTCGTGGTGGTCCTGCACCCGGCCGGCCTCCATGGCTCTCGGTTCGTCTCCGCGTGGGGCCTCGTCGCCGAACGCACAGGGGCATTCCTGGTCGCCGGACCCGAATGCAAGGACCAGAAGAAGCGTCTGTGGGACATGGCGGATGAAAAGGACCTGCTCGCCACCATACGCAAGGTCATGGCCACCTTCCATGTGGACCCCTCGCGCGTGCTCCTCACCGGCTTCTCCCAGGGAGGCACCTACAGCTACACGTTCGGCTTGAGGAGCCCGGAGCTCTTCCGAGCCATCGCCCCCGTGAGCGGAGCCCTCGTGGCCCGACCCGGGCCCGAGGCCGACGCCATCCTGCTAAAAGCCCGCGGCATGGGCATCTACATTGCCCATGGCGCCACCGACGACCGCATCCCCGCCGAGCGCGCCCGGGCCTCACGCGCCCGCCTGGAGCAGGCGGGGTTCACAGTCACCTACCGCGAGGTGCCCCAGCTCGGCCACTTCTTCCCCGATGGAGAGCCCGATCGCATCTGGGCCTGGTTCGCGGCTCTCACTGCCCCTGCCGCGCCAGTCGGGCAGCCCTGATCCCCTAGTCACTCACCAAGGAGGTGAATCTTCGGCCCGGCGATGATGGCCGTGATCAGCGGGTGGCCCGCCTTCGCCTTCTGACGGAAGTCATTGGGGCGCATAACGATAGGCTTTATGGCCCGGCCGATCCTGCTGTCTGCCCCCGCGAGCGCCGCCGCCACCTCACCAGCGCCCACCTCCCCGATCACCATCACCTTGGCCTCGCGCTCCGGAGCCGCGTCCCCCTCCGCCAAGGCTCCATAGACAAACGCTGCCACAATCCGGTCCGCCAGTGGCGACAGCGCCTCCCGGAGCACGTCCGCAAGGCCCGCTGTCTTCCACATCATGTCCCGCAGCTCCCCGTAGATTGGACATTCAGGGTTGGCCCGGAAGTACACTTGCCTGCCGCTCACGGTCCGCGTCAGAATCCCCGCCCTCGTGAGGCGCGCCAACTCGCGCTGCACCGCACCCAGGCCCACACCTGCCGCGCGGGCGATCTCTCGGAGGTAGAACGACTGCTCTGGCCGTCCGTAAAGCATTGCCAGTACAGCACGTCTGGCTTTGCCAAAGATGGCCATGGATGGGCTCGGCGATATCGTACTCATAACATGTTCAATTGTATCCTATTCCGTAACGACTGTCAAGCCGTGTCGGGGTTCTCATGCGCTGTACGCTGGCTGCCTGATTGAGCGTGGCTCTTGACGCTCAGGGCGGCCAGAAGGCCATCAAGGGGCAGTGTGTTGAGAACATCGGCCTTCCGCACCCAACCGCGGCGCGCCGTGGCCACGCCGAGACGCATCATGGGCAGGTGCGCGGGAGCATGCGCATCAGTGTCAATCAGCAGCTTCACCCCGGCATCGCGCGCCGCACGGGCCTGTACGTCGTTGAGGTCGAGCCTGTCAGCATAGGCGTTGATCTCGAGGGCAGTGCCGGTCTCCTTCGCCACGCGGAGCACTTCGTCGAAGTGAAGGGGATACGGGTCACGCTGGGCGAGGACGCGGCCGGTCGGGTGAGCAATGGCGCATACGTAGGGGTTCTGCATGGCTTTGACCATGCGGGCGGTGAGCCGGTCGGCATCCTGCTGCATGCCCATGTGAATTGAGGCGATGACGAAGTCGAGCGCGGCCAGTGCCTTGTCGGGTAGGTCGAGAGAACCATCGCTCAGAATGTCCACCTCGACGCCTGCAAGGATGCGGAACGGCGCGAGGTCCTTGTTGAGGCGGCCGATCTCCTTGCGCTGCTCGCGCAGGCGCGCGGGCGTGAGGCCGTTGGCGATCTTGAGCGACTGCGAGTGGTCGGTGATCGCCATGTACTCGTAGCCGAGGGCGATGCAGGCGCGGGCCATCTCCTCGAGAGAGGCGCCGCCGTCGCTAGCCGTCGAGTGCATCTGAAGGTCGCCGCGGATGTCCTTCTCCTCGATGAGGGCAGGGAGCTTGTCCTCCAGGGCGGCTTCGATCTCGCCGCGGTCCTCGCGCAGCTCGGGCGGCATCCAGGGGAGGCCGAGGGCGGCATAGACCTCCTGCTCGGTCCGGCCGGCGATGCGCTTCTCGCCCTGGAAGACGCCGTACTCGTTGAGCTTGAGCTTCTTGCTGATGGCGAGGTCGCGCAGGCGGATGTTGTGGGCCTTCGAGCCCGTGAAGTACTGGGCCGCGGCGCCGAAGGAATCGGGGGACACCACCCGCACGTCCACCTGAAGGCCGCCCTCGACCCGCACGCTGCCCTTGGTCTCGCCCGAGGCGAGGACGTCCTTCACCATCGGCAGCCCGACGAAGGCGGCGACGACGTCCTTGCCGCGGTCCGAGGCGACCAGAATGTCCACGTCGCCAATCGTCTCGCGGCGTCGGCGCAGCGAGCCGGCGGGCAGCACTTGGAGGACGCCCTCGACCTTGGCGAGCAGGGCGGCAATCTCCTCGGCCACGGGCAGTGCGTTGCCGAGCAGCTCCCGCCCTTGGCCGCCGAGGTAGCTGGCGATGCCCTTCTTGAGGTTCTCGAGCTTCTTGGCGCCGATGCCGGGCAGGCCGGCAAGGCGGCCCTCGTCAATGGCTTTGGCGAGTTCGGCCACGCTGGTGACGTTGGCCTTCTGCCAGAAGAGTCCGGCGGTTTTCGGCCCGAGGCCGGGCACGCGGAGCATCTCGGTCACGCCTTCGGGCACCCTGGCCTTGAGTTGTTCGTAGGCGGAGATCTTGCCTTCGGCCAGGTACTCGGTGATCTTCTCGACGAAGGCGGCGCCGATGCCGGGCAGCTCGCCCAGGCGGCCCGACTGGGCGAGGGCCGCGATGTCCTCGGCCTGATCACCCACCACCTCGCTCGCCTTGCGGTAGCTGCGCACGCGGAACGCGTTGTCGTTGAGCACCTCCAGGATGTCGGCCATGCGGTCGAAGATCGCGGCGATTTCGGCATTCTTCATTGCGCCGCTCCTTGTTGGAATAGGACCGATGGGACGGATAAGACAGATAGGACATGATCGACTCAGAGGTCCCGCCGGTCCTATTCGTTCGTCCTATCTGTCCTCTCTCACCTTGCCAATCGCAACCCCCGCCTCACCGCGTAGTCGTAGGCCGCGGCAAACTCCTGGCGGGTCGGCGGCCGGTCCACCTTGGGGCACTCGCCGGCGCGGTAGCAGGGGCGGTACTGGGCCATGACGTTCACATAGGTGCGCGGCGAGATCTCGGCCGCCAGGAAGTCGAGAACGGCTTCGCTGCCGGCCAGGCCATTGGGCAGCACGAGGTGCCGAACCAGCAGGCCCCGTGTGGCGATGCCGCCCTCGATTTCGAGATCGCCCACCTGGCGGTGCATCTCGCGCAGCGCCGCGCGGTTCACCTCGGGGTAGTCGGGCGCGTCCGACAGTTCACGGGCCGCCGCGCCGTCGGCGTACTTGGCGTCGGGCATGTAGATTTCGATGAGGCCCTCAAGCGCCTGAAGGGTTTCGACCGACTCGTAGCCGCCGCAGTTGTAGACGATGGGCACGGCGAGGCCCGCCTCGCGCGCGAGGAGAATGGCCTGCATCAGTTGCGGGGTGACGTGGGTGGGTGTGACGAGGTTGATGTTGACGCAGCCCATGCGTTCGAGGCGCAGCATCGCGCGGGCGATGTCGGCGGGCGCGGCGGGGCGGCCTTCGCGCCCGTGGCTGATCTCGTAGTTCTGGCAGAAGAGGCAGCCGAGGTTGCAGCCTGCGAGGAAGATCGTGCCCGAGCCGCCGCGGCCGACCAGCACGTCCTCTTCGCCGAAGTGCGGCCCGGCCGACGACACGACGGCCTCGGCCCCGATGCCGCAGAAGCCCGTCTCGCCCTCCAGGCGGTTCACGCGGCAACGCCGCGGGCAGATGGCGCACGAGGCGAGGGACTCGTGCAGCCGTCTGGCCCGTTCACGCCGCGTGTCGGTCGCGCTCATTTCGCTGGCTCCACGGCGGCCTGGATGACGAAGTGCGGATTCCCGTAAACGAGCGGCAGGCGGCTCGCCGCCGAGCCGCCGAACCGTCTCGACACGAAGTAATCGACATGATAACGCCGTGCGAGGTCGAGGCGCCAGTCGTCGGTGGCTGTGTAGTAGCGCCGTTGGACTTCGGCGGCGAGGGCGGATGCCGCGTTGGCCGGCGGCTGGCGGAGGTGGTCGCTCACGTTGACGCCGAATTCGGCGACGCGCTTCAGACCCTCCTGGCACAGGCGATAGTCGGACGTGTAGTGCCACGACAGATACAGCCACTCGCGCAGGCTGCCGAACGAGCTGCGGCGCGAGTAGTCGCGCCAACCGTAGCCGGTGTCGGGGTCGAAGATCACGGGGTCCACCAGGAAGAGCGCATCGGGCGGCGTGTGGTCTCGCGCCCAAAGCTGGGCGTCCTTGTAGGCTTGAGACCAGGCGCGCAGCTCGGGCTTCAGGCGGAAGCCGGCCTGCCAGTGGAGCGCCGCGGCGGCGAGAGAGGCGACGAGCGCCGCCTGTGCGAGTGCGCGCCGCGCAAGGAGGGCCAGCACGAGCACGCCTCCGCCGATGAGCACCGGCGGCGTGCCCAGCCAGCCGAAGCCGGTGTAGGCGGCCGAAGCGATGGGGCCGGCCATTCCGAGGAGAGCGTAGAACGCCACGGCCAGCACGCCGGCCACGGCGGGCACGCCCGCCATCAGGCGGGCGCTCAATGGCCCCCGCCTCAGGCAGAAGGGCGCTGCTAGCAGGAGGGACGCGAGAAGCGGAAACCCCGGCTTCGAGAGGAACGGCGATGCGAGCGCCGCCGCGGCCGCCAGGCCGCGCCAGAGCCGGTCCGAGTCCAGTTCGCTCCAAAGCCCCGCCACCACGTAGACCAGGCCCACCGTGAGCAGGAGGTCGTTCGCGCGGTGCAGGGCGAGCTTGGTGAGCGTGGGGCTGAGCCGAAGCGTCGAGAACACGAGGCCCAGGGCCGTGAGCGCGAGCATCGTGGCCATTCCCGCGGCGGCCCCGCGGTCGCGCTCGCCCAGCGGCGCTTCACGGCCCAGGCAGTAGCCCAGAAGGGCGAGGAACGACAGAAACGGCACGAACGCCGCGCGGTGCTTCGAGGCCAGCAGGCCCTCCTCGATGGGATACCAGTGGTGGCTGAAGAGCCGGGTCAGGTCGAACCACAGCCCCGACGGGAACGCCTGGCCCGCGGCCGGCTCGGAGCCGAGCGCGTGCGCGGTCCACAGCCCGGCGACGGCCAGGAACACGAACCCGCCCACGAGGAACCCGCGCCGCAGAAGCTGCCGCGGCTCGATCGCGAAGCAGCCCGCGATGAACAGCCCGCCCATCAGGCCCATCGTCGGGTGGCTCGCGAACGAGCCACCGAGCAACGCCCCCGCGAGCACCGGCCGGCCCCTGAGAACGAGAACGATGGCGAGGATGCGCAAGGCGTCGGCGACGTTGTAGAACGTGGCCCACAGGCACGGCTGCCGGAACGCCGCGAAGTTCATGTCCCGCGCGCTGCTCGCGATCGCCAGAAGGGCGGCCACCGCGGCGACGATCGGTGGCGCCCGCGGGCGCAGGGTCCGCACCAGCACGATCATCGTGAACGCCATCAACGCGATCTCGAAGGCCAGGAACGCGGGCCAGAGACCCTCGGGCGGAATGCCCAGAACGAGGTAGGCGAAGGGATAGACGAGCATAACGGCCGATTTCGACACGTTCTCGGCGCCGCTGGGAAAATCGCGCGCGAACTGCTCGGGAGCGGCGATCTTGTAGACGAACGACATCGGGCCGAGGCCGTAGGTGGCGTAGAGCAGATCGAGGTCGGCCGCGCGGCTCCACCATAGAAACACGCACAGAGCGGCGAGGAGCGCGTAGGGGAGGAGAGACGAACGGGCCGCGCGGGTCCAGAGGTTGTGGGAATCCGCCATGGTACTGGCGCCTCTCATTCGGCCAGCGCTTCCAGCAGTTCCCTCCTCACCTGCCGGAAGGTCGCCACGTCTTTCTCGGGCGCCGCGATCTTGGGCACCAGACGCTCGGCAAGGGAGCGGGCTTTCTCGGGCGCCTTCTTCGCGAGGAGCTGGAGCAGCTCGTAGTCTTCGATGCCGTCGCGCATCGCCTCGAAGCGCAGCGAGCTGAGAAGCACGTGTTCCTTAGAGGGATAGACGATCCACGCGTCGCCGGGCGGCAGGAAGATGTTCCCCCCGTGCGGCGGCTCCACGTCGGCGAAGGGGTCCTTCACCGACCACTGGTTCCAGCCCCAGTGGAGGTAGCCGGTGGCGCCGAAGCGGAAGTTCACCCAGTGGAGCAGCCGCACCTTGAGCAGCGAGTAGTCAATCAGGCGGTTAGGGTAGGTGCCCGTGGGGGCGAGGCAGGTGTAGATCCACACCTCGTCGCCGGCCTTCTGGCGCTCGCGGTAGAAGTCGAGCGCCTGGTCGTAGTAGTTGAGCTGGGGCACCCACACGTCGAGCGAGCCGACGAGGTCGGCGTAGTGATTAGCGTCAATGCGGCGGAGCCGGGGGGCATACTTCCTCGAGAGGGCGGCCAGGATACGGTAGCTCTCGGCATTTTCTTTGATTGGCTCGTCGCACAGGTGCTGGGTGTAGATGCCCAGCCAGCCTCTATCAGCCAGGTGCTTCTCCAGCGCGGGCAACAACTGGGAGAGAAACTCCTCGACGGCGGGCTCGCCGGGGTGGCCCCACTTCTCGACCACCTTGCCGCCCTCGATGACGCGGAGCCGGATGACGAATCGGGGCGCCGTCCACTCGCCGCCCGGCCGCGTGCCCAGGTGGCCGCCCTCGATCCGGCCGATGACGCCCGCGTCCTGGAAGAGCTTTACCCAGCGGTCGAAGCGCTCGAAGCCGAAGGCCAGCTTGCCATCGGTGCCGACCCGGAAGTCAATGAGGCTGTAGATGGGCGTGAGGACGACGTTCTGGCGATAGGCGGCCATGGTGCGGGCGTAGTGGCCGAGCACCGTCCAGTGGGCGTCAGACCAATCATCCACGCCGTGGAAGCTCTTGAAGCGCGGGCCGTTGGCGGCGAACCAGTTGGTCACGGCGAGGGTTCGCTCATCGGGCAGCGTGGCCTTGACGATGCGCACGGTGAAGGGCTGCTCGAGGCGCCCCTGGTCGGCCTCGACCACGAGGCGGGCCTTGCGCACGCCCGGGCGCTGGCCCTTCGGCACGTGGAATGTGACAAAGATGGGCAGGCTCGCGTCGGCGTCGAGCTTCTCCAGCGTCGGCGGCATCAGCGGGTCGGGGAAGAGGCCGGGGGCCTTGCGCACCACCTCGTCGTCGGGCGTCTTGCGGGTGTTGGCCCGCAGGGGCACGAAACCCACGAAGCTCACCTCGGCCTCGGCCAGGCCCTCGACGCGAGCGCGCACGTTCGTGAGCGGCGCCGCGGCGCGCAGCACGAACTGCGCCGATTCGTACTCGTGGCGCGCCGCCAGGGCCTCGTACGGGGCGCCCGGCCCGGGGGGCGGCGTCGTGTCGCGGAAGACCTTCACCAGCGGGTCCACGGGCCAGAGGACGGCGGACTTCATCTGCGGCTCCTTTCGGGGAAGGAGGGAGCAGCCGCCGAGAGCGACGGCGGCAACGAGAAGCGCCCATTGCCTCGCCTTGCCCATTCAGTGCCTCCTGCGCGTCATGGCGGAGATGGCCCCATCCCACATGTTACGGCTCCGGCCGCGAATCAGTTTACATTCTTTCGTGTAGCGACAAGCGTCTCGCTTGTCGAGAACCACCGCAAGCGGGACGCTACGCTTGATGCCCTGGCCGACGCAAGGTGGTTCCGGCCACTGCAAACGGATTCGCGGCCGGAGGGGTAGTTGAGTTGTGTGGGCGGAGCGTCCCTGTCCCGCGATCCGCGGGGCGTGGGCACGCCGCCCGCCACTCGGGGCTGGCGCGCATTCTATCGCCCCGCGCACGCGCCGTCAAACCCGCGGGGTTTGACATTCCGCCGTGGCGGGGTAGACTGCTCGAAGGCACCGGGGTTCGAGAGAAGGCCCAGACAGGAGGCGAGACGTGAAGGAGAAGCTGGCGCTGCTCGGCGGGCCGAAGGCGGTGACGCTGCCTTGGCCCGTCTACCCGATCATCGGAGAGGAAGAGGTGTGCGCCGCGGTGAGGACGCTCCTGGCGCGGCAGCTCTCGGATACCGGCCGTGGCGGCCCCGTGGGCGCGATGGAGGACGCCTACGCGAAGCGGTTCGGGGTGAAGCACGCCGTCGGGTTCTCCTCGGGGACCTCGGCCATCCACGCCGCGCTGTTCGCCGTCGGCGTGAGGCCGGGTACCGAGGTACTGACGGCGAACCACAACTGGATTTCGGGCATCACGGCCATCCTCCATGCGGGCGGCACGCCGGTGCTGTGCGACGTGAAGCGCGGGGCGTTCCACATTGATCCCGCCGAGATTCGCCGTAAGGCCGGCCCGCACACGAAGGCCGTGGTGGTCACGCACATCTGGGGCCTGCCGGCCGACATGGACCCGATTATGAAGACGGCGCGGGAGCTCGGCCTGGCGGTCGTCGAGGACTGCTCACACGCGCACGGGGCGGTCTACAAGGAGCGGCTCGTGGGCACCATCGGCGACATCGGCTGCTTCAGCCTCCAGGGCAGCAAGGCCATCGTGGCGGGCGAGGGCGGGGTGCTCGTGACGAACAGCCGCCGTCTCGCCCAGCGCGCGCTCGTGCCCGGCCACCACCCCGGCCGCATCGGCTGGGCGCTCACCCTCAAGGAGACCAAGCCCTTCGCCCAGGCGGGCGGCATGTGGACCTACCGCATCATGCCGGTGTGCGCCGCCATTGCCGCGGCCCAGCTCGGGAAGCTCGACACGTTCAATGCCGCCCGGCAGGCGAACTTCGACCGGCTCCACACGCGGCTGAGGAAAAGCGTGCCCTTCATCCGCTGGCCGAAGCTCCCGCCGCGCTCGAAGCGCGGCTGGTACAGCACGCCCGCTTTTTTCACGCTGGAGCGCGAGGGCATCAGCCGCAGCCGCTTTGTCGAGGCCGTGCGGGCCGAGGGCGCGCCCGTGGGCGGCGAGGGCTACACCGACTGGAGCCGCATCCCGCTGCTCCAGGACATGAAGCTCTTCTCGCAGATGTTCGTGCCGCGGCACGCCAACGGCGTGGAGTTCCGGCCCGTGCCGCCGGGGTCGCTGCCCAACAACGAGTGGCTTCGAGCGCACATGATGCTCTTCCCCATCCCCGCGGTCGAATCGCCCGCTCTCATGGACCAGGTGGCGGAGGCGGTGGAGAAGGTGGCCGCCAACCTCCCCGCCCTGGCCCGCTACAAGCCCAGGAAGCCCCGGAAAGGAGCCCGCCGATGAAGCGCAGAGATTTCCTCGGCGTCGCCGCCGCGGCGATGGCGGCACCCCGCGTGACCCTCGGCCAGGAGAAGGCGCCCGTGAAGCCCAATGTGCTGCTGATCATCACCGACGACCAGGGCTACGGCGACCTCGGCTGCCACGGTAATGACAAGATCAAGACGCCCCACCTCGACAAACTCGCGGCCGAGAGCGTGGAGTTCACGCAGTTCTACGTCTGCCCCGTGTGCGCGCCCACGCGCGCCAGCCTGATGACCGGGCGCTACAACTACCGCACGGGCGCCATTGACACCTACCTCGGCCGGGCCATGATGCACAGCGACGAGGTGACGATCGCCGAGTTCCTCGCCGCCGCGGGCTACCGCACCGGTATCTTCGGCAAGTGGCACCTCGGCGACAATTACCCTCTCCGCCCCATGGACCAGGGCTTCCAGGAGGCCCTCACCCACAAGGGCGGCGGACTTTGCCAGCCGTCCGACTTCCCCGGCAATCCCGGCTACTTCGATCCCATACTCGATCACAACGGCAAGCCGGAGAAGACGAAGGGCTACTGCACCGACGTCTACACGGATGCCGCGCTGAAGTTCATCGAGGCGAGCAAGGACAGGCCCTGGTTCTGCTACCATGCCACCAACGCGCCCCACATCCCGCTCCAGGTGGACGACCAGTACGCGGAGCCGTACCGCAAGATGGGCCTGGGTGAGAACACGGCCAAAGTCTATGGCATGGTGACGAACATTGACGAGAACGTGGGGCGGCTCCTCGCGAAGCTCAAGGAGCTTGGGCTGGAGGAGAACACGATCGTCATCTTCCTCGGCGACAACGGCCCTTGCGGTTCGCAACGCGACAAGGGGCAGCCCTTCCGCTTCAACGCCGGCCTCCGCGACCAGAAGGGCACCGTCTACGACGGTGGCATCCGCGTGCCGTTCTTCCTCCGCTGGCCTGCGCGGGTCAAGGGCGGTCGCAAGATCGAGACCATCGCGGCGCATATTGACGTGTTGCCTACGCTGCTCGCGGCCTGCGGGCTCACGCCGCCGCCCGACCTCAAGCTCGACGGCCTGAGCCTTCTGCCGCTGCTCACCGGCGACAAGTCGCCGTGGCCCGACCGCACGCTCTACACTCAGTGGCACCGCGGGGATGAGCCGCTCCTCTACCGCTCCTGCATGGCCCGCACCCAGCGCTGGAAGCTGGTGAACGGCAAGGAACTCTACGACATGGCCGCCGACCCCGGCGAGAAGAACGACGTGGCGGCGAAGAACCCCGAGGTCGTGGCCAGAATGCGCAAGGGCTACGAGGAGTGGTTCAAGGACGTGTCGGCCACCCGGGGCTTCGACCCGCCGCGCATCGTGCTAGGCGCGCCCGAGGAGAACCCCAGCCTGCTCACGCGGCAGGACTGGCGCGGCCCCCGCGCCGGCTGGAGCCCCGAGTCGCTCGGCCACTGGGAGGTTGCCGTGGCGCGGGCCGGCAAGTACCGCATCCGCCTGCTCTTCGCGCCCGTGGCCGCCGAGGCCTCGGTGCAGTGTGGGATCGGCGCCGCGCGCGTCACCGCCATCGTGCCCAAGGGCGCGAGGGAGGCCACGCTGGACGACATGGCTCTCGAGCCCGGCGACGCGCGCCTCGAGGCCTGGGTGCAGACCGCCGAGGCCACTGTGGGCGTTCACTACGTGGAGGTGAAGCGCCTCGACTAGGGCCCCTCGACAGGCTCTTGCCCGCCGCAGCTCACTCGGTGCGCAACGAGAGGCGGTGATCCTGCACCCTCGGGTCGCGCGGGGCCTTGAGAACGAAGGTGGCCGTGGAGCCCGCCGGCACCACGCGCGGCTCGGTGTAGGTGGACTCGGTCTTGACGACCTTGCCGTCCTTGTCAAGAAGGGCGGCCTCGACGATCACGAAGACGAGCGGCTTGTCGCTTGTGTTGGCGACCACGCCGGTGATGGTGAGGGTGTCGGCCTCCATCGCCACCTTCTGGCTCCGGATGGAGGCCATGCCGGCGGGAATCGGCGTGCCCTTGACTGGGGCGGCCTTCTCGGGCGGCGCGGCGGGGCCGGGCTCCGCGGCGCCTCGGTTGGCGAGGGCCGCCACCTCCCTGCGCACGATCTCGAGTGTGGCCTCGATGAGCTGGAGCTGGATCTCCAGGCGGTCCACTTTGAGGCGCATCTGGCGCACCTGGTCCTCGAGTTCGGCCAGGCGGCGCTCGCCAGGCTTCGCGCGCGCTTCGAGGGCGCTGAACTTCGCGGCGATCTCCTCGAACGCTTTGGTGAGCGTTCCCTGGGTCCATTTGGGCTCCTCCTCTGCGGCCATGGGTTGTCGAGCGGCCGCCAGGCACAGGAGGAGGAGCAGGCTCCAGCGGGCAAGGCGCATGGTGGGCCTCCTGACTCAGTAATCTCCGCGAGGCTCCTGGGGGGGCGCGGGCGCCGCAGCCGCCTCGCCGGCGCCGTACGTGCGGTTCCAGTCTTCGGCGATGCGCACGCGGGCGAAGCGGCCTTTGCTCAGCCCATAGCGCCGGAGCCAGGGCGTGCCGTGCTTCCGAACCAAGGCGTCAATCGCGGCAAGGCGCCGGACCCCCTCGGTGCGGAGGAATCGGTGGCGGTCGGCCGGCGCGTCCGCATCGAAGTACTCCTTCCAGAAGGCTCGGCCGCCCAGGACGCCGCTGGCGCCGTGGGCCAGGGCCATCGCCACCTGGCGCTCGTAGTCGGCGAAGTCCACCCCCGCGCTCAGCAGCACCCAGGGCCGGGCGCTGGCGCGGTCGAGCGCGTCGAGGTTCGCGGCCAGGGCCGCCTCGCTGTCGCGGCCCAGCGTGCCGGGGAACTCGGCCTTGTAGACGTCGCACAGCCCGCTCAGGTGGCGGGCCGTGTCAATCGCCGTCGTCGCCTTGCGGTCGAGGTACGAGGGCGAGCTCTTCTCCTCGCCTCGGAGGGGATAGCTGAGAGTCTCGAGCAGGAACACGATGTCATGCTGGTCGCACTCGCGGGCCACCTGCTCGACGAGCGCGCGCTGGCGGGCCGCGCTCTCGGCGTGGGTCGGCTCGTAGTAGACGAGCAGCTTGACGGCGTTGGCGCCGAGGCGCTTGATCTTGGCCACGCTCCACCCCGGCTCGATCACTTGCAGGCGCCCGACGCCGTCGGGCGTGGACTCGTGGCCGGTCTGCTCGAGGCGCACGACGAGGCCCACGCGGGGCGGCAGCTTCATCGCGCAGATCGCCTGCCAGACGCCGTAATTCGAGTCGAGCAGCACGGCGCTGGCCTTCCGGGCCAGCGTCTGTGTGAGGTCGAGCTTCGCTCGCACGATCTCCTCGTAGGTGGGCGCACGCCCCTGGCCCTGGCGCCGCAGGCTCTCGCTGGCCATCTTGATGATCGAGCTGTTCTGGTCCAGGGCCAACATGGTGAACGTGCCGTTGGGATTGGTGATGCGCTGGAGACCCAGCAGCTTGCCGGGCGTCATCCCCGAGATTTCAAGGGCGGTTCGCTTGGGCATGGTTCTGCCTCCTCTCCGGTCCGGGCGTCGGGGCGGCCCTTCCTCGCCCCTACCCGCACTATAACGCGGACACGGCTCGCAAGCAAGCGGGACGCGGCCGCACGCGCCGGGCCAGGCATGTCCCCCCGACCGGCTCGCGCCGCCGAAACATTTGCAAATCAGCGCTTGCGCCAGTAGACTCGTGGCATTCGCTTCGTCCCTCTCAGGAGAAGGTGATGGCCAAGATTCCGGTCGGGTTGCAGCTATACTCGGTGCGCGAGGACTGTGCGAAGGACTTGCCCGGCGTGCTCGCGCAGGTGGCCAAGATGGGCTATGTGGGCGTGGAGTTCGCGGGCTACCACGGCCGCACCGCCGCCGAGCTGAACACGATGCTCGACGACAACGGCCTCGTGTGCTGCGGCACCCACACGGGCATCCAGACGGTGCAGGACGACCAGCTCCAGGCCACCATCGAGTATGCCCTCGCCATTGGCAACCCGTATCTCATCGTGCCCGGCCTGCCCGAGGAGTGGCGCAACTCGCGCGACGCCTGGCTGCGCACCGCCGAGTTCTTCAACGCCCTCAGCGAGAAGCTCGCGCCCCACAACCTGCTGTGCGGCTACCACAACCACCACATCGAGTTCACCGAACTCGGCGGCGAGCTGCCCTGGGACACGTTTTTCGGCAACACCAACTGCGACGTCGTCATGCAGTTCGACACGGGCAATGCGATGCACGGCGGGGCGCGGCCCGAGCCGTTCATCAAGAAATACCCCGGCCGCGCCATCACGGTGCACGTCAAGGAGTTCTCGGCCACCAACCCCAAGGCCCTCGTGGGCGAGGGCGACGTGAACTGGGCCGAGTTCTTCACCCTGTGCGAAACCGTCGGCGGCACCGAATGGTACATCGTCGAGCAGGAGAGCTACGCCTATCCCCCGATGGAGTGCGTGGCCAAGTGCCTCGAGAACCTGCGGGCGATGGGCAAGGCGTAGCCGGCAGAGGGCAGCCAGCAATCGGCAGCAAGAGGAGACCTGTGCCATGGTTTCAAGGCGTGGCTTCCTGGCGGTGGGCGCGGCCTCGTTGGCGGCGGGGAGTCGTCTTCTCGGCGCCGAGGCCGAGGCGGCGAAGAAGATCCCCATCGGCCTCCAGCTCTACAGCGTGCGTGGCGACTGCGCCAAGGACTTCCCCGGCACCCTCGCCGCCGTGGCCAAGATGGGCTACAAGGGGGTGGACTTCGCCGGCTACTACGGCTGGGACAAGAAGCCGGCCGAGTTCCGCAAGCTGCTCGACGACAACGGGCTCCGGTGCTGCGGCTGCCACACGGGCCTCGGCACCCTCCAGGGCGACAACCTGAAGCGGACGGTCGAGCTGCACAAGGCCCTCGGCAACAAGTTCCTCATCGTGCCCGGCGGCATCGGCGGCAAGACCAAGGAGAGCTGGCTCGAGGCGGCCAAGAAGTTCAACGAGATCGCCGGGGCGCTCAAGGCCGACGGCATGCTGTGCGGCTACCACAACCATGCCCACGAGTTCCACAAGTTCGGCCCCGACGACCCGGAGACGCCGTGGGACGTCTTCTTCAGCAACACCGCGCCCGAGGTGGTGATGCAGCTCGACATCGGCAACGGCATGGGCGGCGGGTGCGACCCCGTGGCCACGCTCAAGAAGTTCCCCGGCCGCGCCCTCACCGTGCACGTCAAGGGCTTCCGCGGCATCGTGGGCTCGGAGACCGACCAGGCGCCCTGGAACGAGATCTTCCCCCTCTGCGAGACCATCGGCAAGACCGAGTGGTACATCGTCGAGGAGGACGGCGCGGGCAAGCTCCCGCCCCTCGACACCGTCAAGCAGGTGATGGAGAACCTGAAGCGGATGGGCAAGGCATAGGTTAGCCGCAAGCCGCAAGCTGCAAGCCACAAGCCTTGACAGATTCGGGTTCTTGAAGCTTGTCGCTTGCAGCTTCCCGGGCACATTGCTCATGATCCCCATTGGCCTCCTCGGCGGCTCGTTCAACCCGATTCACCTCGGGCACCTCGTGGTGGCGGAGGAGGCGCGCCAGCGCCTGGGCCTCGAGCGCGTGCTCTTCGTGCCCGCCCTCGTGTCGCCCCACAAGCTGGGCAAGCCCCTCGCCCCCGCCGAAGACCGCCTGCGCATGGTCCAACTCGCCATCGCCGACAACCCGGCCTTCGAGGCCAGCGACATCGAGCTGCGCCGCGCAGGCCCCTCGTACTCGATGGACACCGTGCAGCAGCTTCGCGCGCAGAGCGACGGGGCGTGGGACATTCATTTCCTCGTCGGCGCCGACACTCTGCCCGAGCTTCCTGCCTGGCACCGCATCGGCGAGCTGGCCGACCTGTGCAAGTTCGTGGTCTTCAGCCGCCCCGGGGAATCGCTCGACGCGTTCGAGCCGCTCCGCGCCGCCCTCCGCGACGATCAGGTGGCTGCCCTCGCCGCGCGCCGGTTCGAGATCCCCCTCATCGGCATCTCGTCCACCGACATCCGCCGCCGCGCGCGCGAGGGCCGCTCCATCCGCTACCTCGTCCCCGAGGCCGTCCGACGCTACATCGTAGCCAGAGGGCTGTACCGCGAATGAGCACCGCCGTCCACTTCGGCGCCGGCAACATCGGCCGCGGCTTCCTCGGCCAGCTCTACTGGCAGAGCGGCTGGGAGACCGTGTTCGTGGACGTGGTGGACGCGGTGGTGGCGGCCCTCAACGAGCGGGGCGGCTACACGCTCCAGATCGTGGACGCCGAGTGTCGGGCGCTGGCGATTGACCACGTGCGAGCAGTCCACGGCCGCGACGCCCAGGCCGTGGCCGAGGCCGTCGCGGCCTGCGACCTGGCGAGCACAGCCGTGGGCGTCCGCGCCCTGCCGCATATCGTGCCGCCCCTGGCCGCGGGCCTCGCACGCCGGGCCGAGCGCTCGGGCGCTCCGCTCAACGTCGTCGTCTGCGAGAACCTGCTCGATGCGGCGCACGTGCTCCGCGAGCAGGTGCTCGCGGCCGCGCCGCCGACCGCGCGAGCCTTCATCGCCGAGCGCGTGGGCTTCGTCTCCACCGTCGTCAGCCGCATGGTCCCCGTCGTGCCCGAGGCCGTGCGCGCCCGCGACCCGCTCTACGTGGCCGTGGAGGCCTATTGCACGCTGCCCGTGGACGCGACGGCGTTCGTCGGCGGCCCGCCGCCCATCCAGGGCTTCCTGCCCGTGCCCAACATCGCGGCGCACGAGGAGCGCAAGCTCTTCTGCCACAACTGCGGCCACGCGCTGTGCGCCTACGCAGGCCACCAGAAGGGCCTCACCTACATCGCCGAGGCTGTCGCCGAGCCCTCAGTCCGCGAACTGGTGACCGGCGGCCTGGCCGAGACGGGACAGGCCCTCATCGCCAAGCACGGCTTCGACCCCGCCGAGCACCAGGCGCACGTGGACGATCTCCTGCGCCGCTTCGCCAACCGCGCGCTGGGCGACACCGTGGCGCGCGTGGGCCGCGACCCCATCCGCAAGCTCGGCCGCCACGACCGCCTGGTCGGCTCGGCCCTGCTCTGCCTTGACAAAGGGGTGGAGCCCCGGCGTATAATACAGGGCATTCGGGCGGCGCTGGCCTTTGATGAGACCGGCGACCCCGAGGCGGCGCGCCTCCAAGACACGCGGCGCCGCCGCGGCCTCGAGGCCGTGCTGGCCGAGGTGTGCGGCCTGAGGCCCGACGAGCCGCTCTTCGCGCGGCTACGGAAGGAATGCTCGTGACCCTCCGCCTTCCCACTCTCGCACTGCTCGCGTCCCTGGCCGCCCCGGCGTTCGGCCAGATGACCGACGCCGCGCACGCCCAGGCCGAGCTTCAGGCCCTGCGCCGGTTGCGCACGGTCGGCAGGGACCCCGAGCAGCGCGCCCTCTACGATGCCCTGGAGGCCGCGCGGGCCGACCAGCAGCGCTACTACGAGCGCGAGCGCGAGGTCGAGACCCTCACCATCGTCGAGGAGTCGCTCATCCACCGCGACCGGCGCTACGTGGCCGAAGGCAAGCCCGCGGCCCTGGCGCGCCGCCTGGCCGCCGAGCAGGCCCAGGCCGCCGCCGACCGCCGCCTGCGCCGTTGGGGCAAGTGGGCCAAACGCCGCTACCCCGTGCAGGTGCGCCAGGCCGAGATATGGGCGATTGACGCCGTGGCGGCCGATGCCTACCGCGACGAGCAGTTCCGCCGCGAGGTCTGCCGCAAGGTGCTCGAGCTGGCCGAACGGCTGGAGCGCGAGGCCGAGCGCCGCAAGAACCGCCTGACCCCGAGGCCCTGAGCCCCCCTGCCGCGTCCGCCCGCGCGGGGCTTCGCTGCTCACTTCTTCTGGGCGCACACGAGCGTCACCCACAGGGCGCCGGCCTGCTTGCTCTCGGCCGGCGCCTGCACCACGCCGAGGCCGAAGTGGTCGAACGTGGCGCTCAGCGCCACGTCACAGTTGATCACCTCCGCCGCCTTGTCGGTCACGTAATAGGCCGCCGTGTGGATGCGCCAGCGCCGGTCGTCGCTGGCCAGTTCGGCCTCGAGCCAGGCGGGGTCGAAGCACCCCAGGCGCGCCGCCCGCGCGCTGTGGGCGAGGGCCTGGCGGGCCAGCGTGTCGTCGGGCAGCAGGCGGCGCAGGCCCTTCCGGAGCCGCGTGGCGTTGATCCCCTGGGCGATCTCGTCGTGCACCGCGGCCACGTCATAGGTGGGCGTGGGTTTCAGGAACACCTGCGTGACCAGCAGCAGGCCGTCGTCGCCGCGCGCCAGCCCGATGCCGATGTGGGTGAACTCCTTGTGCAGGATGTTCTCGCGGTGTTTCGGGCTGTTCATCAGGCTGCGTTCGGCGAACTCGATCGTGTCGCCGCGCGCGAGGTTCTCGCCGGCGGCGCGGGCGGGGATGCGCGCCGCGGCCACGCGGTCCTTCACCTCGCCGGTGCGGGGCGACTGGTGGGCGAAGAAGCGGTTGGCCTTCATGTCCAGGCTGTGCGCGCGGGCCACGGCGGCGAGCGGCGGGTGCCAGGCCAGGGGCGGGAGCTTGTGCTCGGCGCGGTCGCGGTTCACCAGGTCGGCCATGCGGCGCTCGAGGGCCTCGAGCGACTCCTCGGCCTCGTTTTCCTTCGCCGGCGCCTCGCCGCCGCGCGCGCCGCAGGCGGCGAGCGCCACGAGAGCCAGCCCGATGTGCCGCCATTCCCTCATCCTGGGCTCCACGGCCTCCCCGCGCCATTATAGGGGCGGCCCGGCGGGGAATCAATCGCGGTGGGGGGCCCTCCGGCGAGGCGCCCGAGCGCAGCTCACGGGGCGTGGTTCTCCGCCATCGGCGCCGGCAGCCGCACCCGCCGCATGTGCTCGGCGCCCTCGACGAGGCGCTGCACGTAGCGCACCGGCTCGTCGTCCATCGCCAGGGCGTGGGCGATCTCGGCGGCCTCGCCGCCGTGGGCCAGCGCGGCCAGGATGAGGTCGAGGTGCTCGTAGGGCAGGCCGATCAGCTCTTCGTCGTGCAGGCGGTGGCCGCCGTCGGGCGAGGGCGCCTTGTCGCGGATGCGGGCCGGCACGCCGAGGTGGGCCGCGAGCGCGCGCACCTGGGTCTTGTAGAGCCCCTGGATGGGCAGCGCGTCGGCCTCGTCGTCTATGCCGTGGCGCGCGTAGAAGCCGATCTCGTGTTCCGTGCGGTTGGCCGCGCCCACGACGAGGCGGTTCTCGAGGTCCGACCACAGGTAGACCAGGGTGCGGCGCAGGCGGTGCTTCACGCGTCCGTAGCCCACGCCGCGGCCGAACGTCTTGGGGTCCTTGCCCTCCGGGAGGAAGCCGACAGCGGCCTCGTGGATGGGGCGGCCGGTTCGCGCGACGTGGCGGCGCACGGCCCAGCGCACGAGGCGCGCCCGCAGCGGCGGCGGCAGCGGCAGGGCGCCGGGCGTGCGGATGCGGTAGACGCCCAGGGCCTCGAGCGGGGCCGTGAGGTCGAGGAGCTTCGAGCGGATGCCGAGCGTCTCCACCAGGCCGAGGGCGTCCTCGAGGTGGCGGGGGTCGGAATCGCGGTCGGGCATCAGCAGGGCCAGCGTCCTGTCGGCCCCCACCGCCTCGCGGCAGAGGATCGCCACGGTGGCCGAGTCGATGCCCCCGCTCAGGCCGAACACCACGCCCTCGCGTCTCGCGTCGGCCACGGCGGCGCGCAGGAACTCCACGAGCTGGCGCGCCACGGCGGCTGGCTCGATGCGCAGTGCCGCCTCGAGCGCCGACCGTGTCAATGGGGGATTCATGCGTGAGCCTTTCGCTCCCGGGTTGCAGCCATCGTGCCTGCGGAGGCCGGGGGGTCAATCCGCGGGCACTGCGAGGCGGCGCTCGACCTCGCCCAGGCGCCGCAGGTCGTCGAGCGCGGCGGCCAGCGCGTCGAGGGCCGCCGCGTCCACGCCGGCGTCGGGCACCGCCTGGTTGCCGATCAGCGTGAGGGTCACGGCGGGGCAGAGCTCGAAGCGCGGCGAGGTGTTGTACCAGAAGTGCCCGGCGAGGATCAGCCGCACAGGGCGCGTGCCCGCGGCGGCGAAGCGCGGCTGCTTGGGCTCCACGTAGAACTGGCTCTGGCCGTAGTAGACCCGCCCCGCATAGTCGCGAAGGGTGATCGCGGGCTCTTCCGTGAACGTGTGCATCTTGGGACCCTGGATGGTCACGGCGCCTTCGGGCTGGCCGGGCGCGCCCTCGAGCACGAGGTGGCGGTCGCTCTGCTCGTTGTAGAAGTCGCTCATCACGATCGAGTGGTTGTCGCGGATGCGCAGGGTGGGGGTAGCTTGGGTGGCGAGGCGGGTGAGGAAGCCGAGGAAGCCGTCGCGCGCCGCGGCCGTGCCCTCGACGGTGATCGTGCCCTCGTACGAGGTGCGGAAGAGCAGGGTCGCGCGGGCGCTGTCGGTGATGCGCAGGTTGCCCTGCACGTGCAGCGCCTCGACCACGCTGCCCGGGGGCAGGGAGGCGAAGTGGATGCCGTGGGCGTCGGGCGCCTTCTGGTACATGCCGTGCGCGTAGACCTCGTCGAGCACCACGCGACAGGGCGAATCGGGCGGCGCCGTGATGCGGAGGTCGGCGCCGTGCTTCATCGGGCCGAAGTCGTGGTGGCCCACCGCGAGGTTGGCAATGGCTACGTTTCGTGCGCCGGCGACCTCGAGGATCGGCTCTCCCTCGGCGCCGCGCCAGGCGAGGCCGCAGGCGAAGCCGATGCCGCCGAAGGTGTAGGCGCTGCCCGTGAGGCGGAGCGTGCGCGAGACCAGGTAGCGCCCGGTCGGCAGATAGGCGATGGCGCCCCTGCCCGCGCCCCGCGCCGCGTCGAGCGCGGCCTGGAGGGCCGCCGTGTCGTCGGCCTTTCCGTCGCCCTTCGCGCCGAAGTCGCGCACCGCGTCGAACACCTTGCCCGGCACGGCGGCCGAGTCGCGCAGGAAGCGCTGCTCCGCCGAAGCGATCACGCCCCGGCGTGCGCCGGGGGGCAGAACGTAGAGCTTCGCCGCCGGCGTGAGCGCGACGAGGCGCTCGACGGCCTCGGGGCGATTGCGGCTCACGAAGAGCGTCTGCGCCGGGTGAGCGAGCCGCACGGGCGGGCGGTCCGAGGGGGGCCGCTCGAACGAGCAGTCGAACATCAGCACGGGCGCGCCGTGGAGGTGCACGGCGCCCTCGGGGTCGGTCCACGCCGCCACGTGGCAGTCCTGCACCGTCACGGGCGCGATGGTGCCGCGCTCGACGAGGAAGCGCCGCGAGCCGACCGAGGTGCAGCGGCGCACCGAGCTGCCGTGCTCGCTGCCGAGGCTGATGTCGGCCTCGCGGCTCGCCTCGAAGTGGCAGTTGCGTGCGTAGAAGTTGGCCTTGTGGTCGTAGATGCCCGTGCCGCAGTGGCGGAACTCGCACTCGTCCACGGTGTTGTCGTAGTCGTTGAAGGTGAGGAAGCCGAGGCCCGTGGCGCAGTTCTCGAACAGGCAGTTGCGGTAGAGGATTTCGGCCGAGGCGATCTTCTGCTCGTGGCCGACGCGGATGCCGAAGGCGGTGAAGTTGCGGAAGGCCTCGTGCTCGTGGCGCACCTCGGTCTCGAACCGCTTGCTCGCCGCGTGGTCGAAGCCCACGGCGGCCTTGCCGCGGCCGTCCCAGCTCAGGCCCACGTAGCGGCTGTAGGCCGCGCCGTTGCTCCAGAACATGCGCCCGCCCGGCGCGCCGTCCCACACGAGGCGCGTGTCGCGCCCGTGGCCGACCACCAGGCAGCCGATCGCCGGGCCGTTCAGCACCAGGGTGTTCGTGATGCGGTAGGTGCCGGGCGGCAGGTAGACCGCCTTGGCCGCGCCGCCGCTGTCGAGGGCCGTCTGGATCGCCGCCGTGTCGTCGGCCACACCATCGCCCCTTGCGGCCGGGGTCACGTCGGTTCGAACATTCACCCAGTCCGAGCGCTCTGTCCAGTCGAGGCGGGGGATCTCGGGGCCGGCCCCGAGCGCGCGCATCGAGAGCGCAGCGAGCAGCACGGCAACGGGGCGCAGCGCCATGGCGGCAGCCTCCGAGGCGTTCCGGGCGACGGAGCATGTCCTCGCGCTCAGCCTAGCGCCTGGTGGCCGGCGTGTCAACCAGCGTGGCCCGCCAGTCCTGGCCCCCCTCGCCGCGGAGGCATCCAGGCCCTGCCCGCTCCCCATCTGCGTCATCGGTGTGAGAGCAGAAGTGATGCGGATGTTACCCTCCCGAAGGGATTGGAACCTTCGGGAGGGAGGCTCCTGCTGCGGCCTCCCTCGGCCCAGCGCTCTGCCCCCTTCTCTCTCCCTCGTCCCAACGCTCTGCGTGGGGACGGGCCTCTTGGCGCCTCCGCAGCCTCTTCCTCTTCGGGGAAGAGTGGACGCGGGATTCAGGAACCTCCCGCGGGTTGCGAACCCGCGGGAGGTTGGGGTCGGGAGGTTGGGGTTGGACGCAGGAGCGTCCGGCTCATCGCCCCCACGCGGAGCGCAGGGGCGAGAAAGAAAACCTCCGCAAGCGGGACGCTTGCGGCTACTCTCCCTCGTCCCAACGCTCTGCGTGGGGACGGGCCTCTTGGCGCCTCCGCAGCCTCTTCCTCTTCGGGGAAGAGTGAACGCGGGATTCAGGAACCTCCCGCGGGTAGCGAACCCGCGGGAGGTTGGGGTCGGGAGGTTGGGGTTGGACGCGGGAGGGCTGTGCCGAGCGGCTGGCGGGCGGAGCCTGCCCATGCTGTATCAACCCTGTGAGGGGGAAAGTGATACAGCATGGGTAGATGGGCGAGAATGGGCGATTCTCGCGGTTCCGGCCATACTCGTTCATCTGCGCGATGAGCAAGTATGTGAGCCGGTATGGCGGCGGCGTGTCTGGTTTCCAAGACCGTGGCGGCGGGTGGGGGCGCGGGCGCGCCGACTGGAGGCCAGGCGGCGCGCCTGCCGCGCTCTTGACAGGGCGGTGCCCTCGGCCTACACTCACGCGATGCCGGCGTGCGACTGGCCTGGGGACGGTGTTTGAGAGGAGAAGGAACGATGGCGCACGGGACTGCGGCCTTCCTGGCGGCGGTGTTTGGGGTCGCGACGGCTGTCGGCGCTCCGACGCCGGACCCGCCCCACCCCGTGCTGAAGTGGGTGAAGCACCATCCGAGAGAGGGTGCGGCAAAGCCTTCGCCCAGATTGGGTTACGAAGGCTCCTATGGCTACGACTGGCTCACGAAGCTCCTCATTCGCCACGCGGGCCACAACCAGGGCGGCGGCGGCGAGCAGAACGCCGAGGTCTGGACCTATGATCTCGATGCCGACGCGTGGACGCTGAAGGAGCCCAACGACGCGCCCCCAGGCACCTGCTGCGACCAGCAGAACGTCTTCCACGACGCACTCCGCAAGTTCATCCGGTTCCCGGCGTTCAGCGGCAGCCACGGCTGGCAGTCGCCACGCGAGATCAACCTCAAGAACAGCTCCGTCTGGACCTATGACCTCGACACCAACACCTGGCGCTACCTGAGGCCGTGCCCCGAGGTGTGGCCCGCCCCCCTGCGCGGCGCCGCCTACGACCCACACCACCAGGTCGTCGTGCTCCACGGCGGCGAAGGGTCGAACCACGGCACCGTCGTATATGACCTGTACACAAACACTTGGACCGAGATGAAGCCGAAGCCGCCCGCCCCGGCGCCCAACCTCTCCCAGCCAGGCTTCACCTACGACGCCGCGAACCGCCTCTTCGTGCTCTTCGGCTCGCAGTTCCAGGAGGACGAGCGCACCTGGGTCTACGACCTGCGCGCCAACTCCTGGCGCACCCTCGACGTCCAAACCCACCCGCCAGGGAAGCGCACCAGCCCCGTCCTCGCCGCCGACACCCGCAACGGCATCGTGCTCTGCTCCGTCCAGCGCGATGGCGAGAAAGACAAGACCCTCGAGACCTGGGTGCTCGACGTGGCGAAGAGCACGTGGAAGCGCCTGGACCTCGACCCGCAGCCCGACCCTTCCGGCAGCCGTAACAGGATGCTTATGTACTTGCCGGACAAGAACTTATTCGTTCTCGAGAACCGAACGGACAAGGAGCAGCAACTCTGGACCTTCCGCTACGCCGAGGCCCCGCCCCCACCCCCGCGCGTGCCTAATCTGAAGGTCGTGACCAAGCCAGACGCGGTTGTGCTCACCTGGGAGGCACCCGCCGGGGCTGATAGGCCCCGCTACACAGTGCTGCGCGGCGCGGGGAGCGTGCCGTGGGAGGTGGAGGTCAAGCCCATCGCCGAAGGCCTTGATGCAACGACGTTTACGGACGACAAGCCACCCAGGAAAGCCATCGCCTTCTACCAGGTGAAGGCCGCGGGCGGCTCCTTCATCGTGCGAGCGCAACCGGCGGTGGTGAGTGATGTGGTGGTCTCGGTGCTTGGGCCGAAGCAGATCGAGGTGGCCTGGCCAAAGGCAGAAGCCGAGGATGTGGCAGGCTATCTCGTTGAGAGGGCAGAAGTTGCGGCGTATTCGACCGACGAGGTCCTGCGCGTGAAGCAGCGCTATTGCCACACCTCGGAGAACGCGGTGGGGCGGATCAAGCGGATCGGCCAGTTCCAGCGCCTCACGTCGCAACCGATTGCAGAGAATAGCCTTGTGGATGGGACGGTTGACCTGGCGACGGGCCAGAGGGAGCCTGCGGAACCGGGCCTGGGCGGGTCCGCGCTGAAGCCAGACCAGCTCGACCCCAACGGAAAGCCTTACAGATTTGCCACTTACGCCTACCGCGTGATCGCCGTCAACCGCCTGGGCGTCGCGGGCGGCCCCTCGGCCCTGGTGTTCACCTATCCGTCAGCCGTCCAGCACGTCTTCGCCAAGGAGGAAGGAGCAGGCGCCACGCGCCTCAAGTGGGTCGCCAACAGGGAGAAGGCCGTCAAGGGCTACCTCGTCTATCGGCACGACGGGCGGTGGGACAAGGACCCGATCTCGCTGCTAACGCCGGAGCCGCTTGCTGCCACTGAGTTTCTGGACGAAACCGCCGGCGGGGCGACCCGCCGCTACGAGGTGGTCGCGGTGGACGCTCTTGGCCAGGAGGGCGAGCCGTCGCAGCCCGTGTGGTCGCGGCGCGAGTGGCGGGCCTTCTACAAGCCCTACACCGGCGAATGGCACCAGTGACGGGCCGCGCGGCGGGGGGCTTGCTTTCCCGTGTTTGCATCAGTACACTGCCGGGAACTTGTGGAATCTCCAGTCCCCATGTGAGCGGGCCGAAAGGAGGTGAAGGCGAGCCAGGCCAACGAGCTGCTAACGGGTGCCGGGAAACGGGCGCCCGAGGAGTGGGCGCAATCCCGTGGGTCAGCTTCGTCTGCGGAGTTGCCCGCGCGCTTGCAGCGTGTGAACGGACAGTGAAAACCGGCGTGACGTGTGGTGAGTGAGTCGCAACTGCCCTCGGCTCCGCGAGGGCGCAATGCAGGAGAAAGACACGTGAGACCGCGGATTCTGGCTCTGATTGCCGTGTGCGTCGCTGTGGCGTTCGTGGCCAGCGTGGCGATGGCCGCTGAAGGCGAAAAGCCGAAGAAGCAGCCCGGCTGCGTCGGCACGGTCGCCGTAACCAAGGATGGCGATGCGATCAAGAGCATCACGATCACCGGCGGCAAGAAGGATGCCCCTGTGGTCTACTGCGTCGTCCTCGACGAGAACGGCAAGAAGGTCGCCGCCTTCGATGGCAAGAAGGTGAAGGCCATCGGCACCATCGCGGAGAAGGACGGCAACAAGTGGATCACCGTGACGGAGTGCACGGAGATCGTCCCCAAGCCGAAGAACAACTGATCTCGGCTCGGCCGATGCAGTCGAGTGGCCGCGTTCCGCGCGAGCGGGGCGCGGCCGCTTCATTTATGGGCGAGCGGCTGTAGCGGCGGAGTCTCAAGGCGAGCGAAGGCGCTGAACCTGCTGTGTCTCGACCAGGCTCAGGAAGCCACGCAGGCGCCCCAGCGCGGCGAGGTTGGTCGCCACGTAGGCGCCCATGACGGCCATCAGCACGAGGGCCACGATCAGCCCGAAGCCACGCTGGCGTCTGCGTCGTCGTGCCCGATGAAGCAGCATGCGCTCACCTCGCTCCCGCCGCGGTCGGCACAGCCCGGAACGTGAAGAGCGGGCGCAGCCGGGCGCGCTCTCGGCCCGTAAGCTCGACCTCCCAGCGCCACGAGGCCACGGCCTTTCCCGCGTCTCGCTCCATGCGAGATGCGTTGACCCTGGCCAGGAACGGCCTGGGCGCGGGGTCCTCGGGGCCTCGCCGCGTGACCGCCGCGCCGGCGAGCCGGTAGACCACCTCGCCCTCCGCCTGGGGAATGTGCAGGGCGCCGTCGGCCACGCGAAGCGGCGCGATGGCCCGGCGCACGTCCTCGCGCCACCGCTCGCCGGCCTTCACCGCACGCGTAATGTCGTCCACATTGCGCAGAAGGTCCAGCGAGTGGGCGACGCAGGCGTAGTAGGCGAGCCAGGCCACGGTGGTCATGACGCCCAGGACGGCGATGTAGGTCATCACCTCCATGAGCGTGAAGCCGCGTTCTCGGTTCGCTGCGTTCATGGCACGTCCGCCTCCCGCACCACACGGCCGCCCTGGCGCAGGCGGGCGGGGGTCCACTCGAGCCGCACGTGCTTGCCCCTGACCGTGAGGGTGAACGTGCCCTCGGGCAGGTTCCTGGCGGCATCGGCGCGCACGGGGTAGGCGTGAACCCCCTCGCCGAATGCCTGCCACTCGCCGGCCAGCAACGCCTCGAACTCGCCGTCCACGATCTCCATCGCCACGGCGCGGTAGTACTGCGCCTTCAGCATCGCCACGTCGGTTGATTGGCTGACGGCGAAGCCGGTGAAGACCACGGCCAGGAGGCCCATGGCCACGGTCAGCTCGATCAGGATGCTCGCTCGGCGACGCTGCCTCACCATATCATCCCCTCTCTCACGAGGAGCAGGAGGATGTGGAAGAACCCGATCGCCACGAGCGCGACGATGGCGCCGTTGCCGAGGACGAGCGCCGTGGTGACCGCCTGGGCCGCCGTCTGCTCCTGCTGGAACGCCTTGGCGTCGAGACTCTCGTGCCAGCCGGCGAGGGCATCGAGGAACCCAAGGTTCCCGTGCGCGGCATTGGCGAGCCGCCACTTCAGCTCGCCGGACCCGTCGAGCCACCCGAGGGCCTCGGCGAGCGGCGCCCCGCGCGCCATCGCCGCTGCCGCGGCCTGCGCGCGCCGCACGAGCACGCGGTTCGCGGTTGCCGCGGCGGCCAACTCGACGGCCCTCGCCTCGGGCACGCCGGCGTCGAGCAGCACGGCCAGCATGGCCGAGAAGTCGCGCTGGAGCCGCTTGCGCCGCCACGGCAGCCACACGGCCAGCCGGTCCCCGAGCCACCGCAGCCGCAGGAGCGTCGCCAGCTCCGGCCCGCCAACGTAGGACAGCGCCGAGAGGACGACGACCAGGCTCAGCGCCGCCGCCACGGCAAAGAGCGCCTGGGCGTACGGCGACACCAGCGCCCATTCCGCCAGGTGCATGTCCTCCAGCATCATCTGGAGCCTCGGCACGATGGCGAGAACGGCGAACAGGAACAGGCCCACGCCGGTGAGGAAGAAGCCCGACGCCAGCACAACCACGTAGTTCATCGCGCTCCGCATGCGAGGCGTGGCGCTGGTGAGCACTCTGCGACAGGCGGGCAGCACCTTGCGAATGTCGCCCGTCTCGCCGCCGACCCGGAGCATCTCGGCCACCTGGGGCGGCACGAGGCCGGGCACGGCGCGCAGGGCCGCGGGGAGCGCCTCGCCGCCGCTCAGCCGCCGGGCCACGCGCGCCAGGCGAGGCCCGAACACCATCCGCGCCCGATACCTGCCAACCCAGGCCCACGGACGGCTGAGCACGGGCAGGTGCGTGAACATCCAGTACGCGACGGGGTAGCAGCTCTTCAACTCCAGGCGCTCGGCCTCGGCGAGCGACACGAGCGCGCGCTCCACGCTCTTGCCCTGCGCCACGCACGTTTCCACGATGTCGAGCAGCAGCCGCCCCCGCTCCTGGCGCCGCAACGGCAGGCTCAGCGCCCAGTAGACCGCGTACGGCACGCCCAGGACGAAGAAGAGCCAGATGCTCCAGGCCACTAGCTCGGGGAGCGGCTCCCGCATGCCGGTGGCGGGACCGCCGAGGGATTGCATCGAGGCAAAGGTCAACATGACGTGCTCTGCCTAGGAGCCTGCGATCTGCTGCATCAGCGCCACCAGGGGCGCCGCGATGGACGACAGTTGGAAGAACAGCATGCTGCCGAGGACGAGGATGGACGACGGCAGCGCGGCGTAGAGCAGCATCTCGGTGCCGTGGTCGGCGCGCGTGTGGTAGAGCTGCGCCGCGCGCTCGAAGCCCGCCGCCATGTCCTCGCCGCCCTGGTCCACCATCCAGGTGAAGAGGGCGGGGAACACGCGGTCGCCTTCCGCCATCTCGGCGAAGCGCGCGCGGCCGCCGGCCAGCCGGTCGCGCAGGCGGCCGAAGGCCGGGCCGGCGCGGGTGTGCTTCTCGAGCTGTTCCATGAGCTGGAGCGCATCGTCGAGGCGGCACCCGCCGTGAAGCATCAGCGCCAGGGCCGAGGCGGCCTGAGCCAGGCTCGCCTCGCGGAACGGCGACACGCTCCACCGCAGCCAGCGGCGAACGGCTGGAAGCGATAAGGCAATGGCCACGGCCAGCAGCACCGCAGTGAGCGCCGCCGGCGCGCCCAGGACCCTCACGCCCCAGGCCCCCGGCGTGCGGTAGATCAGGCCAAGGGAAATGGAGTGGAAATCAGCGGCGAACTCGCGCAGCAGCGGCCCGAGATAGAGCGCGAGGAACAGCGACACGCCGAGCGTGGCCAGCAGCACGACGATGGGGTAGAACAGGAGCCCCTTGAGCCGCGTCCACACCGAGCCGACGCGGCGGTAGTGGTCGGCCAGCATCTGGAGGATGGCGGGCAGGTTGTTGCCGGCGGCGCCGACGCGGACCATGTGAACGTAGAGGTCGGGCAGGCGCTTGCCGTCGAGCGCCTGGGCGAGCGGCACGCCGCGGGCCAGGTCGGCGGCGACGGCCTGGAGGTCGGCCGTCAGGGCGCCGCGGCCCAGCCCGAGGCAAAGCTGTTCCACGGCTCCCTCCAGCGGAATGCCGTCCCGCAGCATCTGCGCCAACTGCTCGTTGAAGAACGCGAATTCATCGTGCTTCATGTGCCCAGAACCCTCGTGCACTCGGCCTCGTTGGTCACTCCGCTCTCGACGAGCCGGCGCGCGGCCTCGGCGAACGGCGTGGGAGCGGCCACGGCGTCGGCGCCCTGCGCGCGCAGCCGGGCACGCAGCGCGTCGTCCAGCCGCAGCCATTCGACGATCGGCACGCGCCCGTGGTAGCCCGTGTGCAGGCAGCGCGCGCATCCCGCGCCCCGGCACTCGCGGCAGACGGCGCGGAGGAGCCGCTGGTTGATCACCATCTCGGCCGCCGCAATGGCCGCGTAGCGGTCGTCGCACATGTCGAACAGGCGGTCGAACACGCCCCGGCACGAGCCGGCGTGCAGCGTGGCGATCACCAGGTGGCCGGTGAAGGCGGCGCGGACCGCGATGTTGGCCGTCTCTTCGTCGCGAATCTCGCCGATCACGAGCACCTGCGGGTCCTGCCGCAGCAGGTGGCGCGCCGCCTTGGCGAAGGTGAGGCCGAGTGCGGCGTTGACCTCGGTTTGCATGACCCCCGGGATCACCTGCTCCACGGGGTCCTCGACGGTGATGATGTGCCGCCCGCTCCGGGCGGCCAGGTGCTGGAGGCAGGCGTAGATGGTCGTCGTCTTGCCGCTGCCCGCCGGGCCGGTGAGGAGCAGCAGGCCGGAGGTCTGCCGCAGGAACTCCGTCAGCCGCGCGCGGGCCTCGGCGGGGAAACCGAGCTGGTCGAGGGTGCGGACCTCGGCGCTGCCGAAGAGCCGCAGGACGATCTTCTCGCCCGTCACGGTGGGATACGTGGCCACGCGGATGTCGCTGCGGGCCCCTACGTCCGCTTTGTCTATCCGGCCATCCTGAGGGAGCGATTGCTGATAGGTCTTCAGGCGGGCGAGGTACTTGATGCGGCCGACCACTCGCTCGGCCAGGCCGTCGGCAAGATCGAGGGCGGGCGTCATCACGCCGTCGAGGCGGAAGGCCACGTGCGCGCGGGCACCGTTCATCTGAAGATGGATATCGCTGGCGCCGCTGGCCTCTGCCTGGCGGACCAGGCTCTCCAGCGCGGCCGGCGCCGAGTGTTCCGCCGGCTCCGAGCCCATCGCCTGAGCCCCTCCCTCCCCGCTATGGTATCGTATCCCCCCGCCCACGGCATGTCAATGGTCCCGTGGGAAACGCGCCCCGCCTTTCCCCTGCCCAGCTTGCCGCTGCGCCGAGGGCTCGCTATAATCGCAACGGACAGAGGACAGCCCATGGGTGCAACCGCACTGCTTTTCCGCGGGCAACGGCTCCTCCGCGCCGGCGAGGCCGCGCAGGCGCTCGACACGCTGGGCCGCGCCGCCGAGCGGGCGCCGGGGTCGCCTCACGCGGCCCTTCACCGCGCGCTCGCGCTCGGCGACGCCGGCCGCCTCGACGAGGCCCTCGAGGCCCTCGCGCGGGCGGCGGAGACTTGGCCGGGGAACCCCGCCTTCCCGCTCTTCCGCGGCGCGCTGCTGGCCGAGGCCGACCGGGCGGAGGAGGCCCTGGCCGCGCTGCGGGCCGCGCTCGCGCTCTCGCCCGGCAATCTGCTCGCCGAGGCCTACCTCGCCCTGGTGGCCATGCGGCGCGGCGATGTCGAGGCCCCGCTCCGGCGCCTCGGCGCCGTGGGCCTCACCGACAATCCGCGCGCGCTCGCCGCCCTCCTCGCCGAGGTCGAGGCCGCGCTCTTCCGCCGGTTCGGCGCCGATACCGACGGCAAGCCGCCGGACGCGCGCGTCATGCCCGATGCCCCCGCCGGGTGGAGCGCCCGGCGCCTCCTCGCCCGCGGCCGGGCCTGCGTGGAGCGGGGCGACCCCGTCGCCGCCTGGCCCCTGCTCCAGCTCGCGGCGCGGAAAAACCCCTCGCTGCCCGACCTCTTCGCTTACCTGGGCTTCGCCGCCTACGACCTCGGCCGCTACGGCGAGGCCCTCGGCTATCTCGACCGCGCGGGCACCTGGTCGCAGCAGCCCGAGGCCATCCACCTCCACCGCGGCGCCTGCCTCTACAAGCTCGGGCAGTTCGCCGAGGCCCTCGACGCGCTGCGCCGCGCCGAGGGCGCCGACGAGCTGGGCGACTACGCCACCTGGGTGCGCCTGTTCCTCGCCCGCACGCTGGTGGCCCTGGGCCGCCCGCGCGAGGCCGTGCCGCCCCTGCGCCGCCTCGTCGAGATGGAGGGCGACGTGGCCCTCGCCCGCCTGCGTCAGGCCCGCGAGCTGCTCGGCCTGGCCCTGCCCGCCACCGCGCCGCAGGGCTACGACGTCCTCGAGGAAGGCAAGGCCGTCCTCGTCGTCAAGCCCCCCTGCGCCGAAACCATCCGCGAGCAGAGACTTGCGGGCGGCGCGTCCCCACGCCGCGAGGGTGGTCCGCGGGGCGGGGACGTCCCGCCCACAGTTCTGCCGCCGAGGGCCGGCCGGGCGCCGATGGAGCGCCTCGCGCTGCCCGATGGGGGCACGGCCCTGGTGCGCCAGTGCCGGCGCGGGGGCCTCTTCGGCCGGCTGCTGGGCGACAGGTATCTCGACGGCGGGCGGTTTCTCCGCGAGATCGCCGTGTCGGACGCCCTGCGCCGCCGAGGCATTCCCACCCCAGAGGTCATCGCCGGCATTCGCCGCGAGATCCTCCCCGGCGTCTACCGCGCCGAGATCATCGTGCGCGAAGTGCCCGAGTCTCTCGACCTGGCCGCCGCGCTGCGCCGCGATGCTCATTCCCCTGTTGGCTCGGGTCACGCATCACGCATCACGCATCAGTCTGCTCTCGCCGCTTCGGCGCGCCTGGTTCGCCAGATTCACGACGCCGGCCTGTGGCACCCCGACCTGAACGCGAAGAACATCCTCCTCGGCGCCGACGGCTCGGCGATGATCCTCGACCTGGACCGCGCCGAGCTGCTCGACGAGTTGCCATTGAGCGCCCGCTTCGCCAATCTCGCGCGGCTCTACCGCTCGCTCCACAAGCTCGGGCTCGCCCCCAAGCCGGTCAGCGACGCGGCCTGGGCGGCCTTCCTCGACGCCTACGCGGGCGACGACCCCGTGCTCCTCGCCCACACCGACGCGGCGATGGCCCGCTGCCGGCGCGACCTCGGACGGCACAGGCTCTGGTGGCGGGTGACAGGTTGAGTCGCCTCTTCCGCCGTCTTGCACGCTACGTCGCTATGTGGTATAGTAGGCAGCGGAGGCGGAGCCGGCATGATTGTGTCGTTCGGCGACCGGGCTACCGAGGACATCTACCACGGCCTGAGTTCGAAACGGACCCGGCGAATCCCGGCGGTTCTGTGGCGGACAGCGCGTCGGAAGCTGGACATGCTCGAGTACGCCCAGAGCCTGCGCGATCCGCTCGCGCTGCCAGGGAACCGTCTCGAGGCGCTCAAGGGCGGCCTGAGCGGCTTCCACAGCATCCGCATCAACGACCAGTGGCGCATTCTGTTCCGCTGGCACGAGGGCGCCGCCCACAAGGTGACCATTGTGGACTACCACACGGGATAGGAGGCAGGGCAGATGATCCCGAGACATCGCATCCCCACATCACCAGGGGAGATCCTCGATGAGGAGTTCCTGCGGCCGTTGGGGCTGACGCAGACGGCCTTCGCCCGACACCTCGGGGTGCCGGTGCGGCGCATCAATGAGATCGTGCGGGGCAAGCGCGCGGTGAGCCCCGAGACGGCGCAGCTCTTCGCCGCGGCGCTCGGCACGTCGCCCGAGTTCTGGATGAACGCGCAATCGAGCTACGATCTGGCGACCCACAGGATCGAGGTCGAGATCGAGCCACTGGTCAAGACGGGCTGACCGAGGGTCCTGAAATCGCCAATCGCAAGCCGCAAATCACAAGTCTGGCGGACGCGCGGCGGATCGCGATCTTCCGCCTGAGCGCGCTGGGCGACGTGATCAACACGCTGCCGGCCCTCTCGGCCCTGCGGCGCGCGCGGCCCGAGGCGCACCTCACCTGGATCGTCGAGGCCGCCTCGGCCGGCGTGCTCGAGGGCCACCCGCTGCTCGACGAGGTGCTGGTCTCGGGCCGCAAGCAGTGGGAGGGCGCATTCAAGCGCCGCCGCGGCTGGTGGCAGGCCTCGCGCGAGTTCTTCGGCTTCTGCCGCCTGCTGGGCAGGAAGCAACTCGACGCGGTGGTGGACTTCCAGGGCAACCTGCGCAGCGCCGTGGGCGTGTGGCTCACGCGCGCGCCGCTGCGCATCGGCCCCGCCCGCGGCAGCGGCCGCGAGCGCAGCCACTGGTTCTACAACGTGCGCCTGCCGCTGCCCGAGGGGCCGATGCACAGGGTCGAGCGGGGCCTCGCCCTCCTTCGCGCCCTCGGCATCGAGACGGCGGACGCCAGGCCCGTCATCCCCGTGAGCGATGCGGACAGGGCGAAGGTGGATGAGTTCCTGTCCGCCAGCGGCCTGGGGGCGGAACGGTTTGCTCTGATCCACGCGGGGACGAGCCCCTTCGGGCAGTACAAGCAATGGCCGCAGGACCGCTGGGTCGCGGTGGCGAAGCGTCTCGCCGCCGAGCTGGGGCTGCGTGTCATCTTCACCCGTGGGCCGAGCCAGTCGGAGAGCGAATCAGCGGAGAGTATGGCGCAAGCAGCCAACCGAACTGCGGGTGGGGGGTCCCAGGTTGTGGGCGGCGTGTCCCCACGCCGCGTGTCGCGGGAGGAGGACATCCCGCCCACAATGAAACAAGAAGGGGACGCCACGCCCACAGCGGCCGTGGCTCCGGTCTTCTCGCTGCGCGAGCTGGGCGAGCTGTGCCGCCGCTGCCGCGTGTTCCTGAGCGTGGACACCGGGCCGATGCACCTGGCCTCGGCCGTGGGCGCGCCGGTGGTGGCGCTCTTCGGGCCGAAGGACCCGCGGGTCTACGGCCCCTATTTCGGCCCGCGGGCCATCGTCGAGAAGCCGCTCGACTGCCGCCCGTGCCGCAAACGCTCGTGCGACAACCCCCGCTGCATGCTCGCCATTACGCCCGACGACGTGCTGGCGGCAGCGACCGCGTTGTTGAGGCAGACTTGGGGGGAAACTTCTTGAAAGCAAGTTTCTCCCCAAACCCCCTTTCAGGAACTTCTGAGCTGGACTGCGTCGCGTGCGGCGCAGCCCAACCCAGGAGTTCTCTTGAGGGTGGGGGAGGGAGCCTTTCTTGCAGGAAAGGCTCCCTCCCCCGTTCATCGAACGTGGAGACGCAACGATGGTTGGCAAGCATGTAACGGTAATCGGCGATGGCGGCTGGGGCACGGCCCTCGCCCTGCTGCTCCTGGGGAAAGGGCACGCGGTGCGATTGTGGGGCGCGTTCCCGGACTACATCGAGGAGATGCGCCGGCGGCGCGAGAATGTGAAGTTCCTCCGCGGCATTCCGCTGCCCGAGGCGCTGGAGCTGGCCAGCGATCTGCCCGGGGCCGTGGCGGGGGCCGAGTGGCTTGTGATGGCTGTGCCCACGCAGTTCATGCGCGGCGTGCTGCGGCGGCTCGCCAGGTGCTACCGGCGCGGCACGCCGATCGTCAGCGTGGCCAAGGGCATCGAGAACCGCACGCTGCTGCGCCCCACGCAGATCATCGCCGGCGTGCTCGGACCCGCGCCGGTGGCGGCCCTCTCGGGGCCGAGCCACGCCGAGGAGGTGGCGCGCGGCCTGCCGGCCACCGTGACCGTGGCCAGCCGCCGCGCAGCGCTGGCCCGCCGCGCGCAGGCGCTGTTCATGACCGACCGCTTCCGTGTCTACACGACCACCGACGTGGCGGGCGTGGAGCTGGGCGGGGCGGTGAAGAACGTGGTGGCCATCGCGGCCGGCATTTGCGACGGGCTGGGCCTGGGCGACAACGCGAAGTCGGCCCTGCTCACGCGCGGCCTGGCCGAGATGACGCGGCTGGGCGTGGCCCTGGGCGCGCGGCGCCACACCTTCGCGGGGCTGGCGGGCATCGGCGACCTGATCACCACGTGCGCCAGCCCGTTCGGGCGCAACCGCGCCGTGGGCGTGCAGATCGGCCAGGGCAAGAGCCTGAACGAGATTCTCGCCGGCATGGCCATGGTGGCCGAGGGCGTGCGCACCACGCTCTCGGTCCGCGCGCTCGCCCGCCGGCATGGCGTCGAGCTGCCGATCACCGAGCAGGTCTACCAGGTGCTCTTCCGCGGCAAGGACCCCAAGGCGGCGGTGCGCGACCTGATGCGCCGCGCCGCGAAGGACGAGGTGAGCTGATGGCCATCGAGATTCGCGCGCCCATCTTCATCCTGGGCTGCCCGCGCAGCGGCACGAGCGTCTTCTACGAGAAGCTGGCGCAGCACCCCGACATCGCGGTCATCTCGCGGGCCATGAAGAAGATGCCCAGCTCGCTGCTCGCCACGCGGCTGCTGCTGCTGGGGCGGCGGAACTTCCAGCCCACCGAGGCCGAGAACGTGTGGGGCCGGTTCTGCCGCGGCGACGACCACGCCCTCGGCCCCGACGACGCCACGCCGCGCGCCCGCCGCTACCTGCACGCCGTCGTGCGCACCCACCTGGCCCTCTTCGGCAAGCCGCGCTTCCTGGCCAAGTGCCCGCGGAACTCGGTGCGCGTGGGCTTCCTCAACGCCGTGTTCCCCGACGCGGTGTTCGTGCACATCGTGCGCGACGGCCGGGCGGTGGCCTACTCGATCTCGCGGTCGCGGGCCAAGGAGGCGGGGGCCTACTGGGGCACGCGCCCGCCCGGCTGGCGCGACCTGCTGGAGCTGCCCGTGCTCGAGGCCTCGGCCCTCCAGTGGAAGCTCATCACCGAGCACACGCTGCGGGCCGCCGAGGCCCTGCCGCCCGAGCGGTACATGGAGCTGCGCTACGAGGAGTTCACGGCGCGGCCCGCCGAGGCCCTCAACGCCGTGGCCGCCAAGTGCGGCCTCGCGTGGGACCAGGCGTTTCTGGCGACGCTCGTGGGCGACATCGAGAGCCGCAACTACAAGTGGCGCGAGAGCCTCGCCCCGGCCGAGGTCGCGCGGATGAACGAACTGATCGGCGGCCTGCTCGTGCGGCTGGGGTATGAACTGTAGGCGGGGCGGTCCGATCCAGAACAGCGAGTTGCCGCCTCTGCTGAAGCGGCAGCTCAACACGTCCCGGTTGTCAAGGCCACACGTGGTTCAGCGGCCTACGAGGTCTGCACGACTTCGCTCGGGAAGTTCTCGAGAACCAGCCGAGGAAGTGCGCCTGAGCCGAGCACTTTCCTGGCATCGAGGACCTCGATGCCCACCAACAGCTCGCCTTCGCCGATGTTGAGGGCGACCTCGTCGGACAAGCGCAGGGTGCGGCATTGGTGCGGCCCCTCGACCAGCCGGATATACAGGGCGTCACATTCCCGGTCGTAGCGGATGGTCATCGCGCGCCCCTCTAGAAGTAGAAGACGTACACAGTGATGACGACAGTCTCGTCAGCTTCCTCGGCAATCACAGGGGCTACCTGCTTAACGGCATAGTGCTTCCCCTGCCAGAGCGCATCATACTCGAAGTTCTAATGGCATATCAACCGCCCATGCTTGGCCGGGGTGTGGGCCGGAATTGTAGGTGGCTGCGGGAGCTCCGAAGGAGCGAAATGGGATAGCCCAGGGCAACGCCCTGGGAACAAGACCGCCCCGTGGCAGCCCTGACAGGGCGGAATCGAGAGCTTCTATCTCGCCCCTTCAGGGCTGGACTCGTGGATCCCGCTGAACCCAGGGCGTTGCCCTGGGCTATCCCATGCGAGCCCTTCAGGCTCCAGAG
>Ga0116146_1000473_pt1 | contig 50450 bp, 47 predicted proteins | sample AD_JPNHG2_MetaG_FD_89748 | JGI IMG/M metagenome (GOLD analysis project Ga0116146, IMG submission 89748) | Active sludge microbial communities of municipal wastewater-treating anaerobic digesters from Japan - AD_JPNHG2_MetaG | ecosystem: Engineered > Bioreactor > Anaerobic > Digestate | place... | reverse complement strand
TAAATCCTAGTATTGGATGAGCAGTAATTGCTTTTCGTTCATTGGTGTTCAATGCACGATCGGCCATATAAATTTGAGGTGGAATACGGATCATTCCAATTTCATGAAGGCTTGCAGCAATACCTAATTCTAGTAGTTTATGTACTTGAAATTTAAGTTGTATACCAATAATGAGTGACAGAATTGTTGTTCGAACTGTATGGTAGACAAGGTAATTTTTAGAATCTGTAATTTCAGAAATAATGCGAAGTAAAGCATATCGGTTTTCTTGAACAATAGTCATTATTTTTTTTACATTATCAGATAAATCATTATAATTAAGTTCATTTCGTGTGACATATTTTGTAAAGATTTTGTCTATATAATCAATAAATTGAAGGTATGTTTGTTTAAGTCCTTCATAATCCCCTTGTTCGATAGTAATCTTGCTTTCAGATTGTCCAGAATTAACTTCTTCTATTAATTCTTCTATGGTGCCAGATTTAGACTTGAGTTGATTTGCTGGATCAATCTGTTCGCCAGCTGTTAGTACTGTTCTATAACCCCAGTCAGCTAAATGATTGATAAGCGTAGGCGGTACAGAAGTTTCTGGAATGAGCAATATGTAACCAGGATCAAGAAACACTGGCTCTGAGTAATACATACCTGGTTTGAGCTGATTAATAGAAATCGGTATAGGTTCTTTCATTACATCACCTTACTACAATAAAGTAGACAAATCTTCTGTAAAAGCATACACTACTATCATATTCTATTATTGGAGTTTTTTACATGAAATTTAGAACTATTTTTATAATTTTCAATATTGTTATTCTATTTGCATTCCTGTTTGTTTTTTTTATTCCATTTTTCTTATTTTCATTTAATGAATCGGTTAGTTTTTGGGTACAAAACTGGCCATTTGTCATTTTTTTTATAGTAATTTTATTAACATTTAATTTGTATTTTATTAAAAACTGGAAAATCTATACATATCTTGAACATGAACAGTGGGAACAATTGGCTGAGCTGCTTAAAAAACAAATTTATGAGCAACATAACTTTTCAAAACGAGTCATTAGACTATACATCAATTCAGCACTGTTATCAAATAATGTTCAGGCTGTTATCAATCTTGAGGAGTATGTTAAACAGCAAAAACCTACTGTTCTTGAAAAAAATCGAATTTATTTTATTGTGACGCGAGTATTAACAAATAATTATAATGCTGCGTCACAATTGCTCGAAGGTGTTACGCATGATACTACTGGTGAATTTAATGATTGGCTTGTATTTTATAAAGGGTTTATTCCTATTATGCAAAAAGAATATTCCAAAGCACTTGATCCGCTAAGAAAATTATTAAAAACGAAGGATCCAATTATCAAGCTGCTTGCTCTATATCTGCTTAAGAATATTTGTTTGTCTGCACTATCTGATGAAAATGAAAAAGCTACTGTACAGCAGGAAGTATCAGTAATGACTGAAATGCTAAAAAAACAGCTTACACCTAAACGCTGGAGCATGGAAACTGAAAGGGCAAAAAACGAAATTCCCGCTGTAATTATTTCAAGTCTAATTGATGAAGCAGGAAAGTGGATGTTCCAAACAACTTAGAGCCTATATTTATATGTGTGCATAAATGATTAGTTTTCATTGCAGGAGATTTTCCTATTTAACAATTTATATTTTTCTCCCGATATTATAAACGATGAAACAGCGTTTTGTACTTTTTTTTACACTTTTACTATTAGTTGCGCTAATTGTGCTTTCAGGACAGGAACAGTATACGATTTATATCGTGCAGAAAGGTGATACTCTGTACAGCATTGCAAAGCAATACAATACAACAGTTGAACTATTACTAAAACTAAATAATCTTTCAGATGCTTCAAAAATTGTCGTAGGTTATAAACTAAAAGTTCCAACAAGTTCAGGAATGACGATTTCCTACACCGTGCAAAAGGGTGATACTCTCTTTAGTATTGCGAGGTCATTTGCAGTTTCAGTCGATACCTTGCGGACACTGAATAAATTAACAGGTGATACAATAAAAATTGGCCAGGTATTGGTAATACCAGCTACTGGAGCTCAAGTTTCCAATAAACCGACAAATGCTGCAAACGGTTCAGGACCTATCCCTCATGATGCAGCATCATCAACTGGTACAAAGCCATCAGTTTCAGTTAAAAAAGACTCAGGATGGCCTTGCGAGGGTCAAATAGCGTATTTGCAGGGTAATTTACAGGGTGTTTTAATTACTGCAGGACCGAGAGTTCAGGTCAAAACTGTACGGGCAGGGATCGTTGTTTCTCATGGACCATTTCGAGGGTTTGGAACAATGATTTTTGTAAGAGCATCCGATGGCCTTATATATGTGTACGGCGGGATTGCCCGTTCACGTGTCAAGGTTGGTGATACTGTAGAATTTGGGGCTGTTTTAGGCGAAACTCCTTCAGATGATGCAAATGATGTTTTCTTTTTTGTTTTTTCGGGTAACAAAGCACTTGATCCCGCTAAAGTTCCTCGTGGTTGACCTGTAACTGATATTGCTTCAATTTTTAGTTAAATTTTAGCTAAAAAAACAAAAAATGCGTAAAAAAATGTCGAAAAGATTTGACATCTTAAAATAATGCAGTATAGTATAGAAATGCTATGTAAAATCAATCACGGGAGGTGCTATGAGTGCTGTTTATAGAAAACATGAAAATATTTTGGAAAACAAACCAACACATAGTGCTCACCGTCATCCAAAAAAAAGTGAAGACGCATGTGCAGATGATTTTGATCCGCTTTCAGTATATTTAAAACAGATATCGCAGTATCCTTTGCTTTCATCTCAGGAAGAGATTGAATTAGGGAAACGAATACAAAAAGCAAAACATGCGCTTGCTGCACTCGATACACTTAGAAAAAATGACAATATAAAAGAAGAGGATTATTTACAGCAATATGAGCAATATAAAAATGAATTGTGTGCCTGTAAAAAACAAATGATAACTTCCAATTTGCGTCTGGTTGTTTCTATTGCTAAAAATTACCAAAACAGAGGTCTTCCGCTGCTTGATATTATCGATGAAGGAAACATAGGGCTTATTGAAGCAGTAGAGCGTTTCGATTATCAGCGTGGTTGCAGATTCTCAACATACGGAACATGGTGGATTCGCCAGGCAATTATCAAAAGTCTTGCCGATAAAGGGCGTGTTATCCGAATTCCTGTACACATGCTCAACACGATTAAACACTGCTACTATATGGCAAAGCAGCTAACGCAGGAACTTGGAAGAGATCCTAATCCAGAGGAGCTTGCAGAGCGTCTCAATATGGATGTATGTAAAGTTCAGAGCATTTTGCAATTATCACAGGAAACAACATCGCTCGATACTATTGTAGATGACGAGAGTGTAACATTCCTTTCTGAGCTAATTAAAGACGAGGTGACAGCCGATCCAGTAGAACAGCTGTTTACTTTAACCCTTCAGGAAACATTACGTAATGTTATTGATCAGCTCAGCGAGAGAGAAGTTACCATAATAACTTTGCGGTATGGTCTCAATGGAGAAGCTCCACTCACGCTTGAAGAAACAGGAAAACTGCTAGGTATAACACGTGAACGCGTGCGGCAAATACAAGAAAAGGCTTTGCTCAAGCTTAAAGAGTTAAAGCCACTCTCTGAGTATAAACAAAAAGCACACTAAGCGTACCATGTAAATCTACCCAAAAAATAGTTACTGAGCTCATATATTTAGAAAATTGTAAAGTACTACCAGTCTTGCATGTTTTACAAAATTTTGTTATTGTTTTGCCAGTTTATGCTCCTTATCCTCATTGTTAATGAGGATCATAAGCCCGAAAGGAGGAATCATGAGATCCTACGAATTAATGGCAATCTTCCGTACAGAGGAGGATGCGTACCAGAGTGCTCGAGAAGCGCTCAAAACCGAAATTACCAAACATCAGGGAACAGTTTCCAAGGAAGAAGAGCTTGGTGAACGTCTACTCGCGTATCCAATTAATAAAATTGGGCGCGGAAAATATGTTTTATACAATGTAACATTAAATCCTGATCAGGTTACATTGGTAAGCCGGAATTTAACACTCAATAAATCAATTCTCAGGCATCTGTTTGTTGTAACAGATAAGTAACCTGGAGGATAGTATGGCGGATTTATGTATTGCTGTCATCATTGGCAGGCTTACACGCGATGCAGAATTAAAATATACATCAAATGGCCAGCCCGTCAGCCATTTTACTGTGGCGACATCTTCCCGAAAAAAGAAAGGTTCTGAATGGGTTGATGAATCAAATTTTTGGGATGTTGATTTATGGGGCAAACAAGCTGAAAATATCAGCCAATACTTGACCAAAGGCAAACTTGTTGCAGTTGAAGGAGCGATGCGACAGGACCGGTGGGAACAGGACGGCCAGCAACGAATGAAAATTGTAATTTCTGCTAATTCTGTTAATTTTGTTGGTGGAAACAATACAAGCCAGGGATCACGACCAGCAGTAGCGCCATCACAAAATACAACGTATCAACAGCCTGTTAGCGATGATATAACACCGCCAGGAGATGATTTTACTGATGATATACCATTTTAATGTTTGTAATGCTAAACAAACATAGCGGTATGATTTTTTACAAGAAGGAGAAACAAATGTCAGATATTAATGATATAGAACTTGAACGCCAGAAAGTGCAGGATGAAACCGACAGAACAGAAGATGATAAAACAGGAAGAGGGCAGCGTAAGCCCTTTTTTAGAAAAAAGGTTTGTCGTTTTTGTTCACAAAAAGTCGTAATTGATTATAAAGATGCAGATCTCTTAAAGCGGTATATAACCGAACGTGGGAAAATACTTCCCCGTCGAATTACTGGCACCTGTGCACGCCATCAGCGGGATCTTGCTATAGCAATTAAGCGTGCTCGTATTCTTGCACTTTTACCATTTGTGCTTAAATAAACAATGAACGGGCAAAAGAAAAAACAAAACTCTCTCATACTTGTAATGGGAGTGCTATCATCAGTACTGCTTCTCTCTGGATTTGGCTCATTGTTTTTTCTTTTGCCAATAGTATATGTTGCAATTCGATTTGGAAGAAAAGCGCTCTTTTTAAGTTCACTCATTTCAGTAGTGCTATTTTCTGGCATTACATTCGGAATTGCTGGGTTAACAGAGCTAGCTACCTATTCTGTGATTTTAACAATCGCTCTGTTACTCTGTTTTAATATAATTGCTCAGTCAAAGCTTCGTAACTTTGTTTATCGAATTTTACTTTCTGCAGTACTGTTAATTCCTGTTGCTCAGATTGTAATACCGGCTATTCTTAACAATGAAACGCTTAAATCGACTATTATTGAACAGCTTAATGCATTACTTGTTACTAATGAGTTAGAACTGTCAGGTAAAACACTGTACAATGAAGCAATTGCAATATTTGCAAAAGTAAATGGTGCTTCATTAGTTGTTTTTTTATTTCTTAATGCCTGGCTTGGCGGTGCATGGTTTATTAACCGCAGATATCGAAATTTTATAAATGTAATTGTTGGTGCCAGTGAGGCAATCAAGAGTAATATAAATGACATTCCGTCTGAACAAAATGGAAAAGAGTCCGTTAATAAATCAGCAAATGAAGAATTACTACGGCTTGCACAAAAAATTAATGAAGAACAGCAGAACGGTGCAGACTTAATTTTTCCATATGATCTTAAAACATATTTTGTTCCACAAGTATTGATCTGGCTTTTGCTTGCTGTATGGGCATTTTTGCTCATTTCACTTAAAGTACAATTTCCTATTTTCATTCTAAATCTTGCATGGAATTGTGCTATTGTTGTTTCATTTAGTTATTTATTCCAGGGTCTTGCTGTTGTGTATACAAGGCTTAGTCTTTTACCAGCAGCCCCTGCCGCAAGATTAGGCTTTACAATTATACTTATTTTGCTCGTCGTTGGCGGTGCAGTAAGTTTGGTTGTAAGCATTCTACTAATCTTGATTGGCACCCTCGAGACCTGGATACGACTACGACCTATCAAAGGAGTGTAACAATGAAGGTCATACTTAATCAGGATGTCCCTAACCTTGGGGAAATTGGCGATGTGAAGGACGTCGCTAACGGCTATGCTCGCAATTATCTGTTACCACGGGGACTCGTAGTACCCTATACACCGGTAACTGTTGCGATGTTTGAAAAGCGAAAAGCAGAAATTGAAGCGCGTAAAGCTGAAAAGCGCAGACTTTCTGCAGATCTCAAAACGAGGTTGGAAAGTGAAGAACTCGTGTTCGATGTGGTTGTTGGCACAGGAGGAAAACTCTATGGTGCAATTACCAGTACTTCACTTGCTGAAGAGCTTCATAAAAAAGGTTATGAGATTGAACGCAAAAAAATTGAGATTCCCGGCAGAATAATTAAAAATGTTGGGACTTACAAAGCCACCATTCATCTCTATGAAGGAGAACAGGCTTTAATTAAATTTACTGTAAAAGGCCATGAAGAGAAAAAAGAACAGCCGAGTACTCCTGTAAAAGAAAAGCGAAGACGAGAACCTAATAATAAAAAAGATGCTGAAAAAGGTTCAGAAGAACAAGCTTAAGCATAACTAACGCGTTATGGTACCCAGGGAAATGCAAGATAAAGTACCTCCTCATGATTTGGAGGCTGAACAAGCAGCCCTGGGTTCCGTCTTACTTGATCCTGATACTATTTCAGAACTTATTCATATCGTAAAACCTGATGATTTCTATAACAATAATCATAAGACTATATTTACAGCTATGCTGTCCTTGTATGAAAAAGGACAAAAAATTGATCTCATTACTCTGGTAGATGAATTACGAAGTCTCGATACACTGAATGTAATCGGGGGCCCTGCATATCTTGCAAAGCTTTCTGAAATTGTTCCATCGAGTGCTAATATTACCAATTATGCTTTAATCGTTCAGGAACATGCAAAAAGACGAGGTGTTATTAAACTTGCTGCAAAGCTTACACAGCAGGCGCACGATCTCAGTATTGATATCAATCAGCTGATGGATCAAGTCGAAGAAGAAATGTTTGCACTCACCCATAATAGAGAAGAACTGGGATACCGATCAATGAATGAAATCGTTCCTCAGGCAATGAATACTATTATGGAAATTGCAAAAGATCCGCATCATTTTGAAGGCATAATGTCAGGGTTTGAAGATCTTGATAATCTCTTGAATGGTTTTCAAAAATCAAGTTTTGTTGTTGTTGGTGCACGGCCAAATGTTGGTAAAACTGCATTTGGATTGAATATTGCTACACATATAGCACTGCGTTCAAAAATTCCAGCAGCCTTTTTTTCTCTAGAAATGCCAGATCTTGAATTGATGTATCGTATATTAGCCAGCGAATCTAGAATCAGCTCTGAACGATTTAAAAAGGGTATGTATAAGAACAAAGAAGAGATTTTAAAATTGACTGATGTTGCTGGTCGCATTTATGAAGCTCCGCTCCATATAATTGATCGACCAGGATTAAAACTGCTCGAATTGCGCTCATTGGCGAGAAGACTTAAAGCGGAAAAGAATATTGGTATCATTTTTATTGATTATCTTGGTCTATTGGTACATGAAAATAGTTCACTGCAACGGTGGGAACAGTTTTCTGATATTAGTAGATCGCTTAAAGCTCTTGCGCGAGAACTCAATATTCCTATAGTTGCTTTAGCACAGCTCAGACGTGAAGCTGAAGGAAAAAATATCCCAATGCTTGCTGATTTGAGAGATTCTGGATCAATTGAACAGGATGCAGATTTAATCTTATTTTTGCATCGGGAACGAGAAATAGAAAAAGATATCAAAGATCAGAGCGATTTTGTACCAACCGATTTATATATAGCTAAAAATAGAAATGGCCAAACAGGTAAAATAACACTTATGTTCTTTAAATCAATTACTCGATTTGAAACGCTTGAAAAGTCACAATAGTAATAGTACACTTACAGTAAGCACTATTTATTCATTGCAAAGGACACTAAGTATGGACATAGAAAAAGAATATGATCTGTCGCTCTTGCACAATGATACATTAGGATTTGTACTTAAAGAGATGGGAGAACGCTTGGAACATGCACAGGAAGAGGGATTTTGTTTGTGTCAGGATTGTGTCCTGGATGCTATTGCACTGGCAATGAATATGCTAAAACCATACTATCATGCATCATTACTTGGAAATATGTATGCAAACGCAGCATTGGAAAACACGTATGCACGAGAAGTTAAGATAGCGGTACAAGAAGCTCTGCAAAAAGTTAAAAACAACCCCTCTCATGATTAATCTTCATCATCGGTATATGCAAGCTTTTTAATAGATCGATAATTTCCACTAAATATTGTTGCAAACGGCTGCTGCTTTTTTGTGGTAGCGCAATCACGTAATACTTGTTCATAGGTTGTTAGCGGTACAGGGACTTTTGCAGCCTGACCATTCGAAAAACCATATGCATAAAAATTAAGTGTCCCATTTTCTAACTTTTGGAAATAAATAGTAATTTCAGCTTCCGGGTCTGAATCTTCTGCTTTGCATTGAAGGTAATACTTGATAATTTCTATTGCATCTACATCAAGTTTTGCATCGATTACACGTATGCGTTCAAAAAGCTCAGAAAAACCGATAAGTACTTCGCAGCCTTGTGGTACGGATACTTTATTTCTATAAAAGCTTAAACGATCTAATTCAGGAATGATAAAGTAATCGATACCCAGTGTAGCAGATTGAATTCGCAGTGTAATTTCAGGTTTAACAAGTGATCCGCAATGCGGGCATGTAATTGAAAGAAATTTATTTTCTTTCATTTGATCGATGAGTTCAGGATGTTCATCGAGATTGATAACATCATCTATTCCTAAATCAATTTCTTTTTCACAGTGACAGATAAATGTACTCATACGTGCAGATTCCTTTATTTATATTATTGTTTCAGAAAAAACAAGAAATCACTAAACAACGATAATCCAAATAGTAATACAAGCATCAGAAGACCAATTTGCTGGTATCGAACTATTGTTTTTAATGATACAGGTTTTCGAGTAAAAATTTCAATGATAAATAGAACTATCCACCCGCCGTCTAAAACAGGAATAGGAAGTAGATTCATTACAAAGAGTGCAATAGAAATTAAAGCAAGCAGATTAAGTGCAGATAAAAGTCCATTGCTAAACCCTTCTACTGCAATACTATCAGCAGTAACTTTCCCAACTGTCCAGGTAATTCTGGCTGGGCCTGCAATTGCGTTAAGGATATTAGTGCCTCTAAATAGAGAAATGATTCCTTTATAGGTATCAATAATGGTGCCTATTGCCTGGTTGTAACCTTTTGCAAAAGCTTCAAAAATATTGTTAGCTTTATTAAAGATTCTTATAGATTCCCAGTAAATTCCCAATTCTTCAATATTTCCATTAGTATAAAGAGGGATTAAAGTGGTTGTACGTTCTTCGTTATTACGTATGAATTTGATAGTACATTTCTGTGGCCTTTTTAAGCTAAGAAAATTATAAAGTTCCTGTGTGTTTTTTATAAATGTATCATCTATTGCTATAATAATATCACCTGGAAGTAATCCAGCCAATCCTGCAGCGCTGCTCTTTTCTACTCGAGCAATAACCGGATCTATCCAGGGATAAATACCAAGCTGACCAGCTCCTGTTTCTTTATTAAGAATTGGGGAGGCAATAATTGTCAATTGGTTATCACCACGTTGTACTGTAAAATCAAGTGGTTTATTTGGTGATGAAGCGATCATGGTATATATGTCAGAAAAAAATTTGGTTTCTTTTTTATTGATTGCTATAATTCTATCACCAGTCTGAAATCCTGCTATTTTTGATGGATAGAGAGGTTCGGAAATGTAATCGTTTATCAAAATAATTTGGTTAGAAAAACTGTGTGTGGTATATCCAAATAGTTCAATACAGAAAAAAATGAGTAATGCTAAAATAACATTAAAAAGGGGGCCTCCGAGTGAAATGGCAATTTTTTTTAATGGATGAGCTCCTAAAAAATCATCTTTTTCAAAGGATACAGCCTCTTTTTTTTCAAGCACCGCAGTCTTATACGAATCTTCACCCTTTAGTTTGCAATATCCGCCAATAGGAAGCATTCCAATTTTATAGGTAATGCCGTTTCTTGCAAAAGAAGCAAGACGAGGTCCCATTCCAATTGAAAATTCAAGAACCGGTATGCCTGTTAGTCTTGCCATTATAAAATGGCCTAATTCGTGAAAAAAAATTACTATTCCCAGGCCAAGCAGCCCAAAAACTATAGTCAGTAATACACTCATGTATGAGCTCCTTTATACATGCTAAACCATCAGAGCGATATTTGATACAATAGTAAAAAAAGTGTAAAAGTAGGTACAGTTGCAAGGATACTGTCAAAGGAATCTAAAAATCCACCCCGTCCAGGAATGCTCGTTCCAGAGTCTTTGATGTTTGCATTTCGTTTTAAAGCAGATTCAAAGAGATCTCCAATAACAGCTGAAATTGCACAGAAAAATCCTAAAAGTGCTAATGACCAGAGTGGAAACGAAAATACAGTATGAATCGGAGTGATTGCAGGGATGATAATAGCTGCAATAATGCTTCCGGCAAGCCCGGCAATAAAACCTTCAAGACTCTTATTTGAAGAAACGACAAATATACCTCGGTGTTTGCCTAGTGTAATTCCAATAAGCCATGCAAAGCTATCATTTGCAAACACAATTGCTGCAAACCAGAGTATTATAAAGCCTGCTAACTTGTACGTAAGGAGAGCAATAAGCATGGCACTGAGTAGTCCAGGATAAATTATAATAAATAAAAAGTATTTAATATTTGATAAAATATAATCAATAGAATCCTTATTTCTGGTAAATACAATCATTGATGCAATTGCAAAAAACAGTGTCATTGATGCAATGCTACTAATTCCTATAATGAGTAGTCCGGCGTTTTCTGTGCTAAGAAACAAACCGGTTAAATATGCAGAAAGCGGTGGTATTATACCACAGAGAACACTTAAAATATGATAGAATGGTTTTTTTGGTAACTGTAAAAGAGAACTGAGCTCATAAGCAGAGCCTCCAGAAAATAGTAAGATTATTGCAGCGAGAGGAGCATACAGGAAATGAGGGAAAAAGAGTGCAGCCGCAATAATGCCTGGGACACCTATGAAAAATAACAAAAGCCGTGCAATTAAGTTTTTCAAGAATTTCCTCCAAAACGCCGTTCTCGCCTTGAAAAGTCATATATTGCATTGTAATAATCTTCTTTAGAAAAATCGGGCCAAAGTTTGTTAGAAAAATATAATTCTGTATATGCAGATTGCCAGAGTAAAAAATTAGACAATCGAAGTTCTCCACCTGTTCTGATAATAAGGTCTGGATCTGGTAGATCTGGATGATCTAAAGCTGATGCAATAGTTTCTTCGGTGATTTTGCTATTCTGATTAATAAGTTTTTGTACAGCTCGTACAATTTCATTTCTTCCACCATAGTTAATCGCAAGGTTTACTGTTAGTGCTGTATGGCTTTTAGTAATTTCACTTACTTCATCTAGTGCTTCTTTAACGGCTTGAGGCAAATTATCTCGTATACCCGAATGAATAACTCGAATCTTATGCTCGTTATAAAAAGGGATTTCATTTCGAAGACTACCTGGAATAAGGTTCATTAAAAAACCAACTTCATCTTGAGTTCTTTTCCAGTTTTCAGTACTAAAAGTATAGAGCGATAAAAATTTAATTCCTAAATTGAGGGTGTCCAACACGATTCGCCTGGCTATTTTAAGTCCCTCTTTATGCCCTTCAGTACGTGGCAAGCCGCGGGCTTTTGCCCATCGGCCATTACCATCCATAATTATTCCAACATGAAGGGGAACGTTGCTGATATCCATATTAGACTTCCATTATTTCTTTTTCTTTTTCTTCTAATATTTTATTGATTTGGCTAATATAGTTATCAGTTAATTTTTGAAGTTCATCTTCAAGTTTCTTCAATGCGTCTTCAGAAAGACCAGAATCTTTTTTCTTTTTTATTTCTTCAATGCTGTCGCGTCTAATATTGCGTATGCCAACACGGGATTGTTCTGCGCTTGCTTTTGCATTTTTGACTAATTCTTTACGTCGTTCTTCAGTTAGCGGTGGAACAACAATACGAATTACTTTTCCATCGTTAGAAGGATTTATACCAAGTTCCGATTTTTGTATAGCCTTTTCAATTTCGGGAAGCAATGCTTTATCCCATGGCTGAATCACAATTGTTCTGCTATCCTGAACTGAAACAGAAGCAACCTGGTTAAGTGGTGATTTTTGCCCATAGTAATCAACACGAATTTTATCAAGAAGGGCAGGGCTTGCACGACCGGTTCGCAAGCTGGAAAATTCATCTTTAAGCGCATTGATAGTTTTTTTCATGCGCTCTTCACAATTTTTCTTAATATCTTCCATTTCTTTGTCCTTTCATTTCGATTAAAACAGGAAAATTAAAAGCAGACAGAAGACATCTGTCTGCTTTTTTAATTTACCAGTTAGTTCGAAACGCCAACTTTAATATAAACAAAATCGGTTATAGAAACTTCACAACTATTCTTTTTCCCGAAATCTGCTAAAACTGCTGATACTTTTTGTTTTTCATCGTAAACATATCCCTGTTCAAGCAGACAAATTTCGGAAAGCAATTTATTAACCTTGCCTTTTACGATACCTTCGATCACATTAGCAGGCTTGCTTTTCATTTTTTCATCATTTTCTGTTTGTTTATGGAAAATTTCTTCCTGCTCTTTAACCCAATTTTTATCAGCATGTGCAGGAGAGAGGAAAAGCGGATTAAATGAAGCTACATGAATAGCAAGCTTATGGAGTAAATCAGTAAATTCTGGATTTGTTGCAATGCTCGGATTGCTTACTTTTGCTTTCACTACAGTGCCAATAGTACCATTGTGAATATAGGAATTGATATATTCGTCATTGTTTGCAGTGACTAATTTAACAGCTTTGAGTGTGATATTTTCTTTAATTACACTGGCAATATCTTTAACCATATTTTCAATATCAGCATTTGGAGCAGACCAATTTTTTTCAAGGCAGGTCTCTGCAATTTTCTGTCCCTGTTTAATAAAGTCAGCATTACGTGCCACAAAATCGGTTTCGCAATCAATTTCTACAAGAGCAATTTTTTTGTTGTCTCCAGCAATAAAGATTCTTCCTTCATTAGTTGCTCTTCCTGCACGTTTCTCTACGCCAGCAAGACCCCATTCTTTGAGTAATTTTTCAGCTTTTGCAAGATCGCCATTTGATTCACCCAGCGCTTTTTTGCAGTCAAGAATGCCTGCACCTGTTTTTTCACGAAGTGTTTTTATGTCATTAACATTGAATTCCATAGTTCTATCCTTTATTTTGTTTCGTAGAATTTGTCTTCATCAAAATTGTCATCTGCTATTGCAGCTGTGTCTTCCTGTTTGTTCGGTACATAGTTTGCAGGATCAACTTCAACATCTTCATCTGCAAGAATAGCTCCACCTTCAATAGTTTCATCTTCTGGAAGACTCTCAATAATTTTAAGGCCAGTTTCGCTTTCTGCTTCAATTACTGCATTGGCAATTATTTGTGTAAAAAGAGAGATGGATCTAATGGCATCATCATTACCAGGAATTGGATAATCAATACCTTCAGGATTGCAATTGGTATCGACTACAGCAATAACAGGAATACCGAGCTTTTTTGCTTCTGCAACTGCAATGGCTTCTTTGCGGGTATCAATAACAAATAAAACACCAGGAAGTTTGGTCATTCCTTTGATGCCTTTAAGATTTTTTTCTAGTTTTTGTTTTTCTTTCAGAAGCTGCGCCTGTTCTTTTTTTGTAAGTGTTGAAAAGTCTTCTTTTTCAAGCTTTACATAACGATCAATTGATTTACGAACTGTTGCAAAGTTGGTGAGCATACCGCCAAGCCATCTATTGGTGACATAAAACTGTTCACAGCGTTCTGCTTCTTTCTGAATAGCCTGCTGTGCTTGTTTTTTAGTTCCAACAAACAGCACTGATTTACCTGAAGCTACAGTTTTTCGGACAACTTCATAGGCATCTTTAATTGCTTGAATGGTTTTCTGAAGGTCAATAATGTGAATACCATTGCGTTCAGAAAAAATAAATTTTTTCATTCGTGGGTCCCAGCGTTTAACCTGGTGACCAAAATGAACACCTGCTTCGAGCAGGCTCTTCATGGTTACTACAGCCATGATGTTCCTCCCTTGTCCTTGTTTGGACTTCCTTCGTTATTTCTCATTGCCAGAGGCAACGGAGTATTGGTGCTTATTGCACCGATAAATTAGCAGTTCCTATGTTTGACTAGGTAACTTACTGTGCAGCATTTCCCCACTGTTCCATGGATGGATAACCGCTCTGCACAAGAATGCCATAAAAATCACAGATTGGCAAGCCCATGACACAGCTATATGAGCCTTTTATGTGATGGATGAAGCAACCACCTTTTCCTTGTATTCTGTATGCTGCTGCTACACCTTTCCATTCGTTGGTAGCTAAATATGCATCGATCGTTGCTGGTGACATTTGTGTAAAATGTACTTCTGTTCTATTTACGGTTGTATGTACTGAGTTTTCAGTAACATTAATAATCGCAATGCCTGTCCATACAAGGTGCATTCTTCCCGAGAGCTGTATGAGCATTGCTTTAGCTTCGTTGTAGTCTGCAGGTTTCCCAAGAATGATTGGGCTTGTATTGGTCTCTGCTGGAATTTCAACAAGTGTATCTGCTCCTATAATCCAGCCACTTTGTATGCCATACTGTTGCGCTGCAAGCTTTGCTTTATGAACAGCCAGGAGTTCAACACGTTTCGATACTGATTCATGATCAAAAATTGATTCGTCGGCATCTACAGGACATGTTATAAAATTTAATCCAAGAGTGCGGAGCAATTCTTCGCGACGGGGAGAAGCACTCGCAAGGTACAAATCAAATGTTTCCATGTTTAGCCGAATATTCCTCCAAATTGACATTCTCGTGAAAGCTCATCAAGCTTTTTAATGTCATGTTTATCAAGCTCAAAAAGCATGGCTCTGCAGTTTTGTTCTGCATGTGAAAGCTTAGTAGCTCCAGGAATTACAAAAACTGTATCTCCATTATAGTGCAAAAGCCAGTTGAGAGCTATTTCACCCGGAGTCACAGAGTATGATTGCGCCATTGATTTGAGTGCGGCTATGAGCTTTTCAGTTCGCTTAAGTCCATTTTTTGAAAACATTGGCATGTATTTTCTAAAACCAGGTCGGTCATGAATAATGCCAGGGTTGTCATGGAATTTACCTGTTAATAATCCCTGTGCTAGTGGTGAATATGCAATAATGCTGATACCCAGCTCCTTAGCTGCCGCAATGGTTCCATCAAAATCAGGAAAACGTTGTACAAGATTATATCGAACTTGATTTGAAACGAGTGTGAATCCCTCATTCTTTAGAATGGTATGAGCTTTTCGAAGCTGTGCAGCGCTAAAGTTTGAAACACCGACATTTCTAATGTCACCACGGCGCATGAGTTCAGCCATTGCTTTCATCTCTCCCTTGCGGGTCGAGAATCCCCATGGCATATGAACCTGGTAAAGATCAATTGGCCAGTTTTTTAGTGCCTGTTTGCGAGCATCAATTGTGGTTACGATTGATCGGGATGTTCGACCAACGGGATACCATTTTGTTGCTATAATGACATCACCAGGTTTTTTATTATTAGCTTCAAGTGCGGTTACAAGAGATGTTTCACTTTTACCCCAGCCATAAATCTCGGCAGTATCAAACCAGGTTATACCGCCCCTCAGACTTGTTGCAACGATGGCATTGATATCTTCTTGAGGGAGACTTGTCCAGAATTTTCCTCCAATACCGTTTCCTTGCGAAAACTGCCAGCATCCTAAGCCTATCGGGCTCAGCATTAAGTTGCTGGCTCCAAGTTGACGTAATTGTATGCTCATATTTAATAACCCTTAACTTTCTTGCCAAAAAGCATGTTTTGATAACACCGCACACAACCCGGGAAAATGCCTTCTGGTGCATTTTTTAATTCGTTTCGGAACTTTTGTGCGCGTTCTCCGTTCCATATAGTATAAAAATCGCTCTCCATAATATTACCAATAATATAATCAGGATAGTCAGCACAAAAATGAACATTGCCGTTATAATCAAAATTAACCTGGCACCATGGTACTCTGCATTCATGTCTGACAATCTTTTCGAGATCTGCATAGTATTCAGTTGTTTTATCGGGATTGAGAGCAGGTACGGTAATTATTGGATAACCTGGTTTCAATGCATGAACTTTTTTGAGAATTTCTGAAAATTTGTGTCCATCAATTCCCTCGTTAAAACCTGTATTGAATCCTTCAAGACAGCGGATATCGCAATCAAGATGTTCTTTCATGTATGCTCGCTGCTTGGCGATAATTGTATCATTTGTATAGGTACCAAGATTAATAATGTGCCATGCAAGATTAAATTCTTTCATTGCAGCAGTCAATTGATCGAGATACATATAATTCATGTTAGAGACAGTTGTAACAATTCCCATATAGGGAAGATGCGATTTGTATTTCTTTTTCATTTCATTGATAGCTTTAAAACCTGCGATGACCCTGTCATATGAGCCGTCACCACGGATTTTGTCATTGACATCTCTAAATCCATCGAGGGACACAAACAGTGCATGCCATTTGTTTTTTACAATGCGTTCTGCGTTTTTTTCCAGGAATGTACCGTTCGTATTAACAGAAAGCATAGAACCTTTTTGTGTTATATATTCAGCAAAGTCCATAAAATTAGGATATAAAAACGGTTCGCCTCCCCATATATAATACATTGGGTTATCTTTTTTTAATTCATCTACGAGTTTGAAATATCGCTCAATAGGAACAAGCTTTTTTGATTCTTCTGCAGCATACGATCCTTTGAGTACTCCACTAACGCCACGCTGGTTACACATGAGACAGCGCAGATTACAGAGCGGGGTTATGCGGAAATACACAAGAGCTAACTCTTTTGTTTTACCTTTATAAAAGTTTCTGTCTATAATATTTGATTTATACATTTTACCAAATGAATAAGCAGTATGTAATGCAAAATCAGGGTTATGGAAAAGCATTTTCCAGACAATGGAAAAATTAGTTTTCATAGAAAATTCCTTTCGGTACATAATGAGTTCTGAAAACTCCCAGAACAGCTTAAAAAAGCGTTATACATAATAATATGATGAATGATAAATGGTCAACTGTTTCAATTTTTAACACTATTCGCAAAATAACTATTTAAGCTAGAAACACCTCTTGAATTTTTTTCTTTTTTCATGGTAAAACTATACATGCAGTCACGTAATATTTTTGAGAACTTATCCCCCCTCGATCATCGATATTGGCTTTCTAACGAATCGTTATTTACAAAGCTTTCCTATTATCTATCTGAAGATGGAGCTGTGCGCTATTGCGCACGTGCTGAGCTTGCGCTTATCTGTGCTCACTGTGCTATGCGAGGTATCGACATTGCTCCTTATAAGACACAGCTTGATTCACTTGTAGATGAACTAGATGTCGATGCAGTCTATCGTGAAGAAGAAAAAACAAAACATAATATACGAGCACTCGTTAATGTTCTTCAGAAACTCATTCCGGAATCATTAGCTCCTCTTGTGCATCTTGGTGCTACGAGTGTTGATATTTTAGATACGGCATTTTCCTGTAGAATTCGGGATGCTGTACAAAATGTTGTTCTCCCACTTTTAGCAGAACTTGTAGAGAGTATTAGTACCCTTGCACTACGAGAAGCCGACACACCGCAAATAGGTAGAACGCATGGACAGCATGCAGTGCCCATTACCTTTGGTTTTGCGCTTGCAGAATACGTATCACGGCTTGGGAAAACGCTTGAACGCATTGATATAGCGTCAAAAAATCTTCGCGGTAAACTGGCTGGAGCAACGGGCTCATATAATGCTTTATCAATGCTCTATAAAGAACCGGAGCGCATTGAAGCACTCTATCTTGAACAGCTTGGGTTATTGCCAAGTGAACATGCAACACAGCTTGTTGAGCCGGAGTACCTCTTGCATGTACTACTGGAGATAAATTGCGCTTTTGGTATCATTGCAAATCTTGCAGACGATTTTAGAAACCTTCAGCGCACCGAGATTGATGAAATCCGTGAAGGATTTGCAAAGACACAGGTTGGTTCTTCCACTATGCCTCAAAAACGAAATCCCTGGAATTCCGAGCATGTAAAAAGTCTCTGGAAAACATTTGCTCCTCGCGTTACCACATTTTTTATGGATCAAATTTCAGAACATCAGCGTGACTTAACTAATTCAGCCAGTCAGCGTTTCATTGCTGAGTATATTGCTGGTTTCTGTGCAGCATGTAATCGCATGTTGAGTGTCATAAACTCTCTTGCTGTTAATCGGGAAAAGATGTTCGAAAATATTAAGGTTTCGGGAGGGGCAGTACTGGCAGAACCTTCTTATATTCTTATTGCCGATAGCGGGAACCCTGAAGCTCATGAACTCGTGCGACGCATCACTCTGGAAATGGAAGAAAGACATTGCTCTTTTGAGGAAGCATTGGAAACTCATCCGGATATTAAAGAAATATTACATAAGCAGCTTGAAAAGCTCGGATATGAACCACGCTCTTTTTTTGCAAATCCAGCAAACTACAACGGCAGAGCAAGCCAAAAGGCTCAGACAATCGCCCGGAAATACCTGGATATTGCAGAAAAATACAAAAGTAAAGAGGTGAAATAGATGGAAATACAGGAAAGCCTTTCATATGACGATGTGCTGTTGCTGCCGGGTTATTCGGAGGTTTTACCTCGCGAAGTTAGAACTACATCAAGACTTACAAGAGCTTTAACACTTAATGTTCCAATTATCAGTGCAGCAATGGATACAGTAACCGAATCGGAAATGGCAATTGCGCTTGCATTGCAGGGAGGTGCAGGAGTAATTCATCGCAACTTATCGCCTGAGCTTCAGGCTGATGAGGTACTTAAAGTAAAGCGATTTCTTAATTGGATTATTGAAAATCCTGTAACTATCGAAGAAGATAGGACACTCCGTGATGTTTGGGCAATTATGGAGCGCAAAAAGGTGAGCGGTTTGCCTGTTATCAATAAAGATGGAGTGCTCGTTGGAATAATAACGTCACGAGATTTGCGTTTTAGAAAGGATGAAACAAGCCTCGTGCGAGATGTTATGACTCGTGACCCGGTTATCTGTCATGGCGCACCGAGTGTTGAGGAAGCTCGAAAACAATTTGATACGCATAAAATCGAAAAGCTTCCCATAGTCGATGCTCATGGCAAACTTCAGGGTATGGTAACAGTTAAAGATATGGAAAAGCATGAACTGTATCCAAATGCAGCGCTTGATGCAAGCGGTAAACTCTTAGTTGGAGCTGCTGTATCGCCACAGGATTTTGAAATTAGAATTCCACTGCTGCTTGATGCTCGGTGCGATTTTGTTGCGCTCGATACAGCTCATGGAGATTCCAAAAATGTTATCGACGCTGTAAAAGCTATAAAGAAACGCTATCCAATTCAAGTAATTGCAGGCAATGTCGCAACAAAAGAGGGTACACGACGCCTCATTGATGCTGGTGCAGATGCGATAAAAGTTGGAATAGGTCCCGGTTCTATTTGTACAACACGCATTGTGGCTGGAATTGGCGTTGCGCAGTTTAGTGCCGTATACGATTGTGCAGAAGAGGCTGATAAGTCGAACATTCCTGTTATTGCTGATGGTGGTATAAAATATTCGGGGGATATAACAAAGGCAATTGGCGCAGGCGCTAGCACAGTAATGATAGGAAATCTTTTTGCTGGTCTTAAAGAAGCACCTGGTAAAGAAATTATTTTTGATGGCCGCATTTACAAAGCATACCGTGGCATGGGTTCTCTTGGAGCGCTCCAGGATGGTGCTGGCGATAGGTATCAGATAGGAAAAGATGAAACTCCTGTACCAGAAGGCATTGAAGGAAGGGTTCCCTATAAAGGTGAACTCAAAGACTTTCTCCATCAGCTTATAGCAGGGCTTAAAAAGGGCATGGGCTATACAGGATGCAAGACAATCGACGAACTCAGACAGTATCGTAGATTTGTTAAAATATCACCAGCTGGTCTCCGGGAAAGCCATGCGCATGATATTACAATTACACAGGAAGCTCCTAACTATAGCAAGCAGTAAGAAAGAGGGAAGCAATGAATATTGTGGTGATTGGTGCACAGTGGGGTGATGAGGGCAAAGGAAAAATTGTTGACTATTTAGCAGGTGATGCCCAAATCATTGTAAGGTTCTCAGGTGGAGCAAATGCTGGCCATACAATAGTGTTAAAAGATGAACAGTTTGCTCTCCATTTGGTTCCTTCTGGTGTCCTGTATCCAGATAAAATTGTAATTCTCGGAACAGGAATGGTTATAGATCCGGAGGCTTTGCATGCAGAACTCTCTATGCTGGAAAGCAGGGGAATAAACTGGCAGGGCAGAGTATTTATAAGCGATCGTGCTCATATCGTTTTACCTAAATACCGGCAAATTGATAAAGAGATGGAAGAAAAACGCAATAAACCAATTGGCACTACAGGACGCGGTATAGGTATAGCATATGGCTTGAAAGCATTTAGAGATGGTATCCGTCTTGCCGATGTCTTTGAAGATGAGCGGCTTGTTAACCTGGATGCAGAAGACAGGGCATTCATTGCTCATTGGAAAGATTGGCTCAAGCAGTTCCCGATTAACCTTGTTGATTATCTTGATAAACATCGTCATGCATATGTGCTGTTTGAAGGCGCTCAAGGTGCATTGCTTGATATTGACACAGGCACCTATCCGTTTGTTTCAAGCGGTATGTCTTGTGCTGCAGGAGCTGCTGCTCAGGGTGGAATTGGTCCCCGTTCAATCGATAAGGTACTGGGAGTTTTTAAGGCATATACTACACGTGTTGGAAACGGACCGTTTCCAACGGAGTTTAATCCAGAAAATCAGGGAGCACTCGAAGACTACATACGCAAAACTGGACGTGAATATGGAGTAACTACCGGTAGACCGCGGCGCTGTGGGTACCTTGACCTTGTTGCTTTGCGCTATGCCTGCCGTGTCAATTCAATTGATACATTAGTGCTCACGCACCTGGATGTGTATGATACGCTTCCCTCATTTGAAGCTTGCATTGCTTATAAAATCGATGGAAAATTAATTGAACATTTTCCATCATCAATATACGAGCTTGAACATGCAGAACCAGTTTTACGAAAATTTAAAGGATGGGAATGCGAGCTTAAAGGAAGAAGCTCATATGATGAACTTCCAATAGAAGCTAAAGATTATATTTCCTTTATTGAAGAATATACAGAAACTTCAATTGATATGATTTCAATTGGTTATGAACGAAACGAAACAATAGTAAGGAAAAGCCCTTGGATACGATAGCGATACTCGATTTTGGCAGCCAGTATACTCAGCTTATTGCACGAAGAATCAGAGAATTACAGGTATATGCAATCATTGTGCCTGGGACCACTCCGTTTTCTCAGTACTATACAGCCGAAATAAAAGGTATAATCCTTTCTGGATCACCATACAGTGTCTATGATGAAAGAGCGCCACAGCCAGATTCTGCGTTATTTCAGACACATATTCCAATTCTCGGTATTTGCTATGGAGCACAGTTTATTACCCAATTTTATGGTGGTAATGTTCAAAGACTTCCCGACAGGGAATATGGACAACGTCCTGTTAGCAAATTACAGAGCGATATATTGTTTGATCAAATCCCGGAACATTTTATTTCCTGGATGAGTCATGGCGATTCCATTGAAACAGTACCACATCAGTTTTCTGTTCTTGCAAAAACTGATAATGGAATACCAGCGGCTATAAAACATAACGATGCAGCTATGTATGGTGTTCAATTTCATCCAGAGGTTACTCATTGTGAATATGGCATACAGCTCTTAGATAATTTCATTACAAAAATATGCAGCTGTAAAAAAGAATGGAATATGCATGCGTATATAGAAGAGATAAAAAGAGCAATTGTAAAAAAAGTAGGAGAGACTCCGCTCGTACTGTTAATTTCTGGCGGTGTCGATTCAACTGTTGCAGGAGCATTACTATTAAAGCTGTTTCCGGCGGAACAGGTACATCTCCTCTATATTGACACTGGACTCATGAGAAATTCTGAAACCGAAGAAGTTATAAAAACATTAAACCTTCTTGGAGCAAAACATATTCATGTCATGCATGAAGAAGATAATTTTTTAAATGCATTACAAGGAATATCAGATCCAGAAGAAAAACGTAAAATTATTGGAGATAAGTTTGTAACAGTTCAAGAAAAAGCTGTTGCTGGTATTGGGTTACAAGATTATATCCTTGTGCAGGGGACACTCTATACCGATTTAATTGAATCTGGAAAAGGTGTTGGGACTCATGCTCAAGTAATTAAAAGTCATCATAATGTTCGTTCACCACTTATTGAAAAAAAACGTAATGAAGGAAAACTAATTGAGCCACTTGACAGGCTCTATAAAGATGAGGTTCGAGAATTGGGTAGAACGCTCGGTTTACCAGAGTCAATTGTTTCACGGCACCCATTCCCGGGCACTGGTCTTGCAGTTCGAATATTAGGTGAAGTTACAAAAGAATCATGTGATTTACTGAGAAAAGTAGATGAACTCTATATCAATTTTTTGCGAGAACATAATCTCTATTCTAAAATCTGGCAGGCTTTTGCTGTATTGTTACCAATACGGAGTGTCGGCGTAGCTGGTGATGAGCGCAAGTATGGTTATACTGTAGCACTTCGAGCTGTTGAATCACGAGATGGAATGACTGCAGATGTTTTTGAATTTGATATAAAACAACTTAAAGCATTATCATCGCTCATTACTAATAAAATTTCTGGTATTGGAAGAGTTGTTTATGATATTTCCAGCAAACCGCCAGCAACCATTGAATGGGAATGAGCTGCTATTCTTCTGGATAGAGAGCAGTTTTTCCATCTGGAGTTTTTAGAAACCAGTTCCCATCACCATTTTGTGTACAACCTTCGGGTAAATATATTTTACCTAAACCACCTGGAGCATCGACTGCATAACGAGGAAGCTCAATTCCGGAGAGGTTTTTTCGTAATTCGTTATATAGAGATAACCCTTTCGAAAGTGGTGTTCTAAAATGCGAAGTCCCCTGTGTGAGATCCCCTTGAAAGAGATAGTATGGCAATATACCTAGTCTGTAGAGTTCGGTAAAGAGATTTATCAAAGCAGAAACTGAATCATTTATGGATTTGAGCAGTACTGTTTGACTCACAACATAGAATCCATGCTGTCGAATTGTATCAAGCGCAGTACGACTCTGCTTATCAAGTTCATCAGCATGATTACAATGTACTACAAACACAAGTGGTCCAAACTCTTTTAGAGTGGCGAGTAAGGAGTCAGTAATGCGTTCAGGTAGTACAATAGGAATTCGTGTACATATGCGAATAATGCTCTGCTTGCTTGCTGTTCTGATTCCACTGAGAAGCTTATAGAGCCATGTATCAGTTCCAAAGAGCGGATCACCGCCTGAAATGAGTATTTCACGAATGGATTTATGGCCCTGTATGTACTCACACAGATTAGCAATTTCGGTATTCGATAAAAAACCAGAGACTTGTGTTTGAATAGCGCGTCTATAACAGAAACGACAGTACGCAGCACATTGATCGGTTGCACGAATGAGCACTCGAGAATTATATTGATGTACAAGCCAGGGCATTTTTCTGAAGGTTTGTTCAGATAGCGGATCCGGGCTTTCATAGGGAAGTATTACTGTTTCTTGGGGAGAAGGAATAAATTGGCGTATTACTGCATTGTTTTTTTCTGGAAATCGTTCTGCTAAAGAACGGGGTATTCTAAAAGGAAGTCCTTGTCCCTGGGTATCCGGTGAACCTGCATGATTATATAGAGAAAATAATTCTTTCTGGCTTATAAAAACATTAGTATCGTTCATATACATTTGAAGCTTATATCAGGACCATGAAGCCAGTCAATCATTGTATTCTTGTGGATTTAATTTGTTTTGATTGAATACTACCTTTTGCTTTATCCAGATAAAAAGAAACTGTTTTTATTTCTTTTTCAATAAGACTTTCAATTCTACAGATTCGTATTGTTACTCCACCATATGCTATTTGAGTAGCTATAATTTCTGCTGTGTCAGAAATATCAATCATATCAGCGAGTTTTGTAATGATTAATAAGTATCGATCAACAATGGCCTGCAATTTTTGAATTTTTTCCATTGTCGCTTTTGTTTGTTCTTGTTTTTTTAAATATTGTAACTCGAGCGAATATTTTTGAAGATTGCTAGTGGCTAACTTTAGTTTTTGGTCATTAATAAAATTTATTCCAGCGATAATCGAAGTAGGAGTTCCAATTTTATTTCCAAGAAAAGCACAGATAATACCTTTCCCGGACCATATTTCTCCTCCAACAATTTTTCCATGGTCACCCATTAAAATTTTATCGAGACAGTATACTTTTGATGCAAGAATAGCGGATTCAACTTTTAAAGTACCTCTCACAGCAATATTCATATGTTCTATGAATTTAGCAGAGCAGTTTCCTCCAACCTTGCAGTAACTTTCTCCATGCCCAATGATTCCTTGGTCACATACTAAATTCCCTGCACATGATACATACTGAGCATCTATGTTTCCTTTGACCACTATTGATTTTCCTGACTGTACGGTAAATCCTTCACATATATTACCTTCGACAAATACATCACCAGGGAAAATAATATTTCCTGTATGATAGTCAACATCCCCTTTTACAATAAAAACTTCTTCAACATCAAAACAATTATTCGCAAACGTAATTTTTCCTGTAACAGCTGCTTTGTATTCTTTTCCATCGAGTACAATATTTTTTCCAGATTTATAAATTGGCATTGATTGAACAGGGAAAGGTATTTCTTTTCCAGTAATGGTCTTCCCGTTTACTCCTGTGACTTCAGGAATGATACGTGCTAGTACGCTTCCTTTTTCTACAATTGTGTAGGATTTTTGTTCTTTCCAGTCTATTGAACCTGTGAGCTGGTCTGCATTTCGTTTTGTTGAAAAAAAATCCGAATTTAATTCAATATGTTCTGCAATTGCTGGAATTGGTTTTTGTCCTTCAGCAATTATAAGTGTTATAGGTTTATGATTTAAGTTAAATTCCAGAATAGCATTAGAAATGGTGTCATCATGTATCCCAAAAACTATTCCTGATTTTGTCAGAAAATCAAATATTTCTGCTGGGTCAAGTACAATAGTTTTAATTTTCCCAGGATATAGCTTTAGTTCAGCAGATAGCTCATCCAGAGCTATGAGTAGTTCTGCTTTCGGTCCTTGAGGATTCTGAGTCAGATAATATAGTATATCGCTCTGCGATTCCATTGCCTTAAATACATACTGTGTTCTATCTGAAATTATTGCTTAATAATAAAATTTCTGCAATAATATTGTTATGCGCTTAGCCTATGATGATTATCGGCAGGAACGACTAAAAGTTATAACACGAATACTTCGGGAACAAAAAATAGAATCACAAGAAGAGCTCATTAGAATTCTTGAAGACCATGGATATTTTTTGACTCAGGCAACGCTTTCTCGCGATTTGAAAATATTAAAAGCTAGCAAAGTCAATGCTGGAGACAGTGGTTATTTTTATGCGCTACCTTCAGAAGATGAACTTCAAAGCCGAGAAGAAGTTTATAAACAGGACTTTTTACGTGGTTATGTTTCAATTGAATGGAATGATTGTATGGTTATTATAAAAACCTATTCAGGACATGCTGCTCCTGTAGCGCTGGCAATTGATAATATGCGGTTGCCCAGTGTTATTGGTACCATTGCAGGTGAAGACAATAATGTGCTTGTAGCGCTCAAGAAGGGTAGCTCTGGAGAACAGTTTATCGAAGAGCTCAAAGCATTAATCCCTGAAATAGACTAGATAGTATTTAAATAGCTTTGGTGCAAATGCTATCTGTGTAAATCGCAAATTCTTAGAAATAAGCAAACTACTAACTAACTAACTAACTAACGGTCCTTTCCTCACCATTCTTGATTCTAGATTGTTAGCCGTGAATATCTGACGAGGTTTGGCTCTGCAGCTCAATAATTATGTGCGGTGTGTTTCTTGCGCCTTCATATACGTATGTTCTTCCAGCACATGCGCAATGAGCTCTTTGACAGGCCATTCCATTACGTTATCCACAGTCATGGAACACGCAATTGTTCGTTCAGGATCAATCGATGATCGAATAAAGTTAATGATCGCTTTGATTTCATCCTGTGAAAGTCCATGAAACAAAATCATTTTCCCATTTGTATCTGTATCCATAGCTCTCACTATACTCTAAATTTGCTGGTTTGTGTACTGTATTGTGTTTGTCAATTTTTAAAAAAAATAGTATTTTTTTTAGTGATTAAAATTTATACAGTAAAAACGAGGTGTAAAATGGATTATGATAAACTAACCGTTAAAGCTCAAGAAGCTATACAAATTGCAAATACAACGGCTCAAAAACTCGATCACAGTCAAATAGAGCCCTGTCATCTCTTAAAAGGTTTGCTCGATGTAGATAATTCTGTTGTGCGCGATGTATTTGAGCTTATTGGGATACCAGTATCTGCACTAGAAGCTGAAAATGAAAAAATTCTCAAAAATAAACCAAAGGTGTATGGCAGCAATGCTCAAGTCTATTTATCACCGGGAGCATCAAAAATCCTTGCAAAGGCTGAACACGAGGCACAGACACTTAAAGATGAGTACATAGCTGGTGAGCATATTTTATTAGCTATGCTCACTGATGAGGGAGAAACAGGGACCCTGCTAAAGAATTTTGGAGTAACAAAAACAGGGATTCTTGAAGCCTTAAAAAAAATTCGTGGCAATCGCAGCGTTTCAGACCAGGAGGCAGAAGAAAAATATCGTGTACTAGAAAAATACTGCAAGGATTTAACAGCACTTGCTCGCCAGGATAAGCTTGATCCAGTAATTGGACGAGATGAGGAAATACGCCGTGTTATGCAGGTGCTTCAGAGAAAAACAAAAAATAATCCAGTCTTAATTGGTGAACCAGGTGTAGGTAAAACCGCCATTGTAGAAGGTCTTGCTCGACGGATTGTTGCTCGCGATGTACCCGATAGCCTGAAAGATAAAAAGCTTTTAGCGTTGGATTTAGGATCCCTTGTTGCAGGAGCTAAATTTAGAGGTGAGTTTGAAGAACGGCTAAAGGCAGTAATCGAAGAGATACAAAAATCAAATGGGAAAATTATTCTATTTATTGATGAACTTCATACACTCGTAGGAGCAGGTGCCGCAGAAGGTGCAATGGATGCTTCAAATCTTCTTAAACCGGCACTAGCACGCGGTGAGCTCAGAGCTATTGGTGCAACGACACTCGATGAATATCGCAAACATATTGAAAAAGATGCAGCGCTTGAACGTCGATTCCAGCCGGTATATTGCAATGAACCCTCAGTAGCGGATACCATTGCAATTCTTCGAGGTCTTAAGGAACGGTATGAAGTGCACCATGGGGTACGCATAAAAGATGAAGCATTAGTTGCAGCAGCAACACTTTCAGATAGGTATATTACAAGCAGATTTTTACCTGATAAAGCAATCGATCTTGTTGATGAGGCAGCAAGCCGAATCAAAATGGAAATTGAGAGTCAGCCAACCGAGCTCGATCAAATTGAACGTAAAATAATTCAACTTACTATCGAGAAACAAGCGCTCGATAAAGAACACGATGATGCCAGCAAAGAACGAAAGGCCAAAGTTGAGCATGAGCTAAAGCTACTTTCAGAACAACGTGATCACCTAAAAGCGCAGTGGCAAAAGGAAAAAGAACAAATAATAGCGATTCGTAAGCTCAATGAAGAAATTGAGAATTTAAAATTAGAAGAACAGCGATATGAACGTGAAGGAAACTTCAATAAAGCAGCGGAAATAAAATATGGAACCTTGCTGGAAGCTCAAAAAAAATTAGAAACAGCAATTGCTTCAGTACAAAAAGCGGAAAATCGTGTGCTTCGCGAAGAAGTATCTGAAGAAGATATAGCAAGAATTGTTTCAAGCTGGACCGGTATTCCTGTTTCTAAAATGATGGAAAGTGAAATTCAAAAGTATTTACAGCTTGAATCGATACTTGCAAAACGAGTAGTAGGGCAAAAAGAAGCAATTACTGCAGTAGCTAATGCGATTAGAAGAAATCGTACAGGGCTCAATGATCCACGGCGTCCTCTCGGAAGTTTCTTATTTATAGGACCGACAGGTGTTGGCAAAACTGAACTAGCTAAAACGCTTGCAGAATTTCTTTTTGATGATGAAAAAGCGCTCACGCGCATCGATATGAGCGAATATATGGAAAAATTTTCTGTTAGCCGACTCATTGGTGCACCTCCAGGTTATGTAGGGTATGATGAAGGAGGACAGCTCACAGAGGCAGTACGCCGTCGACCGTACAGTGTGGTTCTGTTTGATGAAGTAGAAAAAGCTCATCCTGAAGTGTTCAATGTGCTTTTACAGGTACTTGATGATGGACGGTTAACTGATAGTCAAGGTAGGGTAGTTGATTTTAGAAATACTATTATCATTATGACCAGTAACCTTGGTTCAGAGATTATTCTCGAAGAGACAGACAGTACTGTTATTCGAGAAAAAATACACCGATTGCTCAGAGCATCGTTTAAACCCGAATTTTTAAACCGGATTGATGAAACAGTAATATTTGAGCGCTTAAAGAAAGACCATATTTTCGCGATAATCGATATTCAGTTAGGATATCTCATCGAGCGTTTACAAGAGCGAAACATTTCTTTGACAATTACTGAAAAAGCAAAATCGTATCTTGCTGATCAAGGGTTTGATGAGCAGTTTGGAGCTCGTCCATTAAAACGAGCTATACAAAACCTCATTCAAAATCCATTAGCACGCCTGCTGCTTGCTGGCGAAGTGAAAGACGGACAAAAGCTAGTAATTGATTGCAAGGATAATACAATAACGTTTATGGTAAAACGTAATGAATAATGTTTATACCGATACCCATGCGCATCTCACCTACAGTGAAGATGCGCAGTTACTCTCACGCTTACATGCGCTCTATGCTGATTCTTCTGCAGTAATTATTGATCCTGGAGTAGATTTTGATGATTTTGATGAACGCTATGAGCGCTTAGGCTCATACCCGTGGGTAAGATTTGCTGCTGGTATCTGGCCAGATGAGTTTCCATTGCATAATCAGAATGAGGTGATTAATTCATTAGAAGCTACACTCAAGCATCCTGCATGCAAACTTGTGGGCGAGTGTGGGCTTGATTATTACTGGATGAAAGCAGAGCCTCCGGTGCAACAAAAGCTTTTTATCGCTCAGCTGGATTTAGCTTGTTTCTACCAAAAACCAATCATTGTTCATTCACGAGATGCCTGGCAGGATACAATAAACTGTCTCAAACCGTTTATAGGTAAAATACCAATTATTTTTCATTGTTTTAGCTATGGACGCGATGAACTTAAAAAGTTAATACATAATGGTATTTATGTGTCCTTTTCAGGAAATATTACATATAAACGAATGAAACAGGTTTTAGAGGAAATACCACATATACCAGAGGATCTACTGTTATTAGAAACTGATACACCCTACCAGAACCCTGAACCAAATCGTGGTAAACCTTCAACCCCTTTTGATATTGTTCGCACGTATGAAGCTGTGAGCAGTATTACGCAAAAACCACATGCATTTTGGCAGGATCGTGTAACAAAAACGCTTAAAGCAATACTACATGAGGTTTAATAGGTAATAAAAAAGGCTGCTCTGTCAAACAGAACAGCCTGATAGCATCAATTTACAAATATTACCGATTACCAGCCGTCAGCCATATCATCTTCGTCACGATAATCTTCAGCGAAAAGGTCTGTTACAGCACGGAGATCATCGAGATACATGTAGTATGTGCCGTAAGATTCCATAAGATCGCATTCTATTTTGAACCCGATAATCTTAATGCCCATGTAATTATTATAGTGGAAATTTCGCTGGATTATACCAGAAGTTCCATCGGGATTCTGTGGGGGTACTGCAACCTGCATCTTTTTCCAACCCTGGAAATTGAGTTTACCGAGTGTCAGCTCGAACCTATTGTTAAAGAAGTCTTGTATTATAACTTTTAAGGTGTGGTTATAATTACGTCCTGCAACCCATACACTGATAATTTTAGTTATACCTTCTATTGGAATTGGTTTTTGAGCAAGTATATAAATTTCATTGAAGCCGCGGCGATAAAAATCGACACGCATACCGTATACAAATCTGTCTGCTATTTTAGGATCAATTCCAGTATAGCGTTCCTCTGCCTTTGGTTCATTTTCTTTACCCTTTGGACCGCCTTCAAATAAGCGCCCATACGCAATACCTTCATCTGGAGAAATATACACGCTCCAGAATCCAGCATTTTCAAATTTATCAAGTGATACAACTTGTAATTTTTGTTGAGCAGTGTCAACACCAACTGCATTAGGATCGGGGTTTCCAACGGTTTCCTGTACAAAAAGCAAAACAGGAACAAGGAAAACCACTGCTAAAAGCGCAATATATCGAATCTTTTTCATAGCTGCTCCTTATTATTTACCATCAGTCTGAGAACCCCATGTTTCTTTCATGAAATTGGGGTCAGCAAGTGCATCACCATCAAAGAGAGTTTCAAACGTGTCGGTTAACACTTTGAGCTGGTCAAAATAGAAATAAATAGCTTTTTCGTAGTTTGGAGCATCTGCACTCGTGGGTATAGCAGCAACTTCTGTTGGCCGAGCCCAAATGCGTAATTTAACTAATCGGAGTCCTTCTCGTTTTGGTAAGTACGACTTGCCTTGAGGGATACTTGAAGGAATGTTGATTCGGAAGTTCTTCCACCCAACATGCGTGAGATCTCCCATTGGCAGCGTATGTACTACACCTTTATAATCACGAAGGTACGCTTCAATGTAATAATTAAGGTTACCTGACCATATCCAGATATCAATCATCTTGACTCTACCTGGAAGATCAAGTTCTTTTGGTTCATATGTTACGTTATCTCCGCTACCTTTTTTTACACCTGGGATTAAATCTACCCAATTGTATTCTTTACGGTCAAAAAGCATGGCAACACCAAGCGCTTTGAGATCCTTGTTGGAAGGATTTGAGCCAAAAACTGCAATGGGCCACGTTTTAACATACTGAACAATGGGGAAACCTTTTGTAGCAAACTTACTGCCAATGGCAAACCAGGGTTCAGCTTCAGGATCATCAAAAGTCTGAATGACTCTCGATTCCAAATTGACCGTGTTTTCATCAGCAATGAGTAGCGGTGAGACTACCAGTGCGATAAATAGCAAGGACAGGCAAAATGCCTTTATAACATGCTGTTTCATGCGGATTACTCCTTCATGGTCTAGATTATGGACCTGTCTTCTTTTACTTTCAATTATATTTTCACAAACCATATTTGTCAAACCTTTTCATGCAAATTTTTGCATAGAAAACAATAAAATTGGTCTATGACCAATCAAAAAACACTACATTATATTATAATATCGGTAAATATAGAAAATTTCCCGGTAAGATAATTTTAATTATTTACCAATTTTCCATACTCCTTCTATGTGAATCCATCTATCAATTGTTTTTGAAAATTTAACCGTTCCCAGGGTTTTAGCTAAATCCCAATACATATAGGTGAATCGAGTATTCAGTTTATTGTTAGTTTGTGGTGGTTCACCCTGAATAATGGCTAATAGTTCTGGTTTCGAAACCAGGGCATCAGCAAGTGATACGAGGCGTGAATCACCTACGCAGATAACTGCATATACAATATTTTTTTGCTTCAATTGTTCGAGCGTATTTCCAATTGCAGTATCTTCCGCACTATAGAACTCAATTGTTATCGTGCTGGAAGATACCATAGAAAGTTTGTCCAGCATTTCTGCTTTCAATGTATCAATACTGGCAAGGTCAGTTATAACGGCAAGTATACCAGGTTCAAGTGTGTTATATGATTGTTTATAAAAGTATAAAACTGCTTGTTGGATAGCTTGTTTGCTGTCAAAAATAATTGAATACCCTTTTTGTGAAAAGCTCTGTACTGGAGTTGCAGCATCAGCAATTATGATAGGAATTATTCCAGGATACGTTTTCAAAAGCGATGGTAATTCTCCAGTAAATAAGGGACTAAAAAAAGCAAATATAGGTTTTGTTTTTTCAAGATTTCTATAAAAATCCAATGATGTATTAACATTGCTCAAAGTAATAGTGGAAGAAAAATGTTTCTTTAGAGCCTGTGTACCAGAAGGGAGTAGGGTGGCAAAGTTTTCATCTAAAAATGCAGCTGATCGCGGAAGAGCACATGCAGTGCATATGAGAGAAACAAATATCAGTTTGCAGATTGCTTTTTTCACTAGCGCAATCATACTCAATGATAACAATGCTATGCAAGGGGCTCAAACTATTTTGATTACACATTTATTGAAAAAAATTATGTTTTCGGGTACCTTGTAAGTATATTTATTGAGCAGGAGGAATTATGACAAGTTATAAGGAATTAGGACTTGTAAATACTGTTGATCTCTTTAAGAAAGCTGTAAAAGGTGGTTATGCAATACCAGCATACAATTTTAATAATCTCGAACAGCTTCAAGCAATTATTCAGGCCTGTGTTGAAACGAGGAGTCCGGTAATTCTGCAGGTTTCTTCTGGTGCACGGAAGTACGCAAATGCTAATCTTTTGCGCAATATGGCACGAGGTGCAGTTGAATATGCAAAAGAGCTTGGTTATGCCATTCCCATTGTATTGCACCTTGATCACGGTGATTCATATGAACTTTGTGTTGATTGTATTGAGAATGGTTTTTCCAGTGTAATGATTGATGGATCGCATCTTCCATACGATGAAAATGTAGCTCTCACAAAAAAAGTATGTGATTATGCACATTCTCGCCCTGATTATGTCTCAGTAGAAGGGGAACTTGGTGTACTTGCAGGTGTGGAAGATGATGTATCAAGTGAACACTCGCACTACACACGACCTGAAGAGGTTGAAGATTTTGTTAAAAAGACAGGTGTGGATTCGCTAGCAATTTCAATAGGAACAAGTCATGGAAGAACTAAGTTTAAGCCAGAACAATGCACTCGTGATGCAAATGGAATACTCATTCCGCCTCCGCTCCGTTTTGATATTCTAGAAGAGATCGAGAAACGCATTCCTGGTTTCCCCATCGTGTTACATGGTTCTTCGAGTGTGCCACATGAGTATGTTGCTCTTATTGAACAGTACGGTGGAAAGCTTAAAGATTCTGTTGGTATTCCAGAAGATCAGCTCAGACGAGCTGCAAAAAGCGCAGTGTGCAAAATCAATATTGACTCAGATGGTCGTTTAGCCATGACCGCTATGATTCGTAAGGTTTTAGCAGAGCATCCTGAAGAATTTGATCCGAGAAAAATTCTTGGTCCGGCACGTGATGAACTTAAAAAACTTTATATGCATAAAAACAAAGAAGTTTTAGGTTCAGCTGGCCAGGCATAACCCTTGCTGTAATACATAAAAAAAAGAGATACATACCGTATCTCTTTTGTTGTATTATAAATCTTGTTCTAACAATTTCTTAATTGCAGTTCGCGCAAGCTCATCACAACGTTCGTTTTCTTCATGTCCTGCATGCCCTCGTATCCAATTAAACTCCGGTTGTAGGGTAATCGTTAATGTGTCCAGTTGTTCCCATAGCTCTTTATTTTTAACAGGTTCTTTTTGGGAATTTTTCCAGCCTTTCTTTTTCCAGTCATGAATCCATTTAGTTATACCGTAAAATACATATTGTGAATCGGTAAAGATTCTAATATGAAAGTTTTTCCCATGTGTCTGCATAATGTATTCAAGTCCACGGATAACTGACAGCAGTTCCATGCGGTTATTAGTAGTTGAAGGCTCTGCGCCTGAAGCTTCAAAGTATAGAGAATCGTTTTTTACAATGAATCCCCAGCCGCCAGGTCCCGGATTCCCTGAGCAAGCCCCATCCGCAAAGAGATATACTATGGGCATACTATCTCACAAAAACTAGGGACAGTGCAGGGATCCAGGTAACTAAAACAAGTACAACGAGCTGCAAAAGAAAGAAAGGAACTACTGATTTGTATATTGTTAGTACTGGTTTATTAAATGCATAGCTGGCTAAAAAAAGATTCATACCAATAGGCGGAGTTAAAAACCCGATTGTAAGATTTGTTATAAAAATGGCAGCCAGATGAACGGGATGAATGCCAAAATAGTTGCCTAATGGAATAATAAGCGGAACAATTACCAGTGTGGCTGAGAAAATATCCATTAAACAACCTGTGATGAGCAGTAAAATATTGAGTAGCAGTAAAAAAAGCACTTTCGAATGCACTATATTTTGTGTCCAGGTAACAAAATATTCTGCTAGACCAAAATCAATTAAGTAGTTAGATAGAGCTCGAGCCATTGCAATAATAATTAAAGTACCGCCAGCAATTGATACTGCATCTGATACAGTACTTACCATAAATTTAAAATCATCTCCAATCGCATTTGATATTTGCTCTTGTTTTTTATCTTTATATGTAAAAAGACCTTCTACTATTAAAAGGTATAATATCAGCAGCGATGCAGTTTCTGTAAGGCTTGCCAGACCTGTAAACGTAAATAGTACTATAATGAGCGGTATGAGTAATTCGGGCAATGTATTGAGCAGTGCTGAACCAGCTTCTTTAATATTAAATTGATGTCGTGGTGCTTTATTTTTAATACTTATCCATACTGCTGATCCGCCCATAGCAAGTGAAAAAATAATTCCGGGGACAATAGTTCCTAAAAATATGTTTGTAACGGTGAACGATTCACTGCCAACAAAATCAGGATTGTTCTGATAGATAAATGTTCCAGCAATAAAATACACAATAACTGCAATGCTCGGAGGAAATAATAATCCAATGGATGAAGAAGCAGTAAGCAAGCCATGAACTGTTTTTTCTTGATATGCTCCTGTGTCTAATAGTATACCTGCCAGTAAACTGCCCATAGCAAGGATGGTTACGCCATTGGCGCCAGTAAATGTTGTAAAAAAGACACACACTAGAACAGCAGCAAAGGCTTCGCCTCCAGGAAACCAGCCAAAAGCTTCTCGAAATAATTTAACAAGACGTTTGGTTGCACCAGATTTACTTAAAATAAAGCCTGCAACAGTAAAAAGCGGTATTGCGGGCAGTGAACTATCACGTAATAGGTTATATCCTGTATAGGTTATAAATGTAGGAGTCTGGCCTCCTCCAACATACAATACAAGCGCAATCCCAGCAATGGTCATAAAAAGTGGTAGACCTAAGAGCGCCATGCCGATTAATCCTAAGATTAAAAATATTCTTAAAAAATCCATAGCCGCATGTACAAAGTTAGCAGCTTTCATGAGTACTGGAATATCACTATTAAATCGAAAAATTGCTAATTCATTGAATGCTGGCAATGATAAAAATAGTCCAATAATTAGTCCGGCAAGTAATGGAATGATATTTTCTTTTTTAACCTCTGCCGTAATAATGCCTAGATAGCCAAGTATCATGGGAAGTGCAAAAACTTGTATTGGAATTCCATATATTGGTTCAAATGGCTGAAGTGTTAGTATAATGGTATTACACGATGCAGAAAACAGTGTTAGTGCTATCGCTACTGTTATTGTTGTTATAATTTTTGATAAAACTGTAACCTTATCCTGATTTCCAAAATTAGTCAGTGTTAAATGTTTTTTTTGATAGCTTGATTTTGCAGCTGAAAAAAACGTTAAAGCAATCATGCTTTGCTCAATGATACGAATTGAAGAAGGTATGCCGGTTGTTTGAAAGATTCGGCTTACAATAAATTCTATCGAAGCTACGAAAACAATAACAAAAACCGAGAAAAACGATGCAATATCAAAAATCTTAAGAAGCCAGGAACGTTTCATGAAGTGCTCCAGTTATTTATTTTTAACAGCATTAATTAAAACACTTACGGTTGATGGTGTGAACATTTCATTTAATAGTTTTTGCGCTTGAACACCTGTAAACAATTCATTCCAGGCTTCAAGCTGAGCACCTGTGAGTGCAGGAATTTGAAGACCATTTGCACTCATCATGGATATTGCTTCTTGCTCTTTTTGTAATGAGAGTGCCGTAATTTCTTGAGCAACTTTTTCTGTAACTTCAATAATAGCCTGGTGAAGTTCTGCAGGTATTTTATCCCAGGCTCGTTTTGTAAGAACTATGCCTCCAAAAAATGGAGCTACCGTAAATGATGACATATATCCAACATTAGATTTTAGCTGATTCCAGAAAGTTGCGACTAATAGGGGGCTCGAATACGCAACATCGAGAGCTTTTGATGAAAACTGTGATACAAAGCTTGTTGAATCAGATTTTACCGTTTTAGCACCTAAGAGCTGTATCTGTCGAATTAATGCTTCCTGATTCTTATTAACACCAATTCTGATGCCAGTAAAATCGGAAGGTTCTTTTATGGGTTTTATTGAGAAAAATCGAATCCAGCCTCCCTGGCTTAATGTTATAATTTTATATTTGTCATTAAGCTTATTCTGAAAGATAGGAAGCAACGCTTTTGCAGCTTGATTAAACTCATTAGTTGTTTTAATGATTCCAGGCATAGAGAGTAAAAGCATGTCTTTATCGAGAAGAAACAATCCACTCGTTTCTAAAAGTGCTCCATCAATGCCGAAGGTAAGCTGCTGAACGATTGCTTCCTGGTTTGCGCTAGCTAGGCTCCGTGAAAACACGACTTTAATTTTTCCATTTGAAACCCGGGACCATTCACTTGCAAGCTTTTTCATACCAATATCCCAGGGGCTATTCGGTGGTACTGAAGCAGCAAGCTGAAGTGTTATTTCCTGTGCCCATAATCCTATAGTGCATGCCAAAAATATTATTATTAACATTCGGTGGTTGGTTTGTTTCATGATAAACTCCCTCGTTTAATCGGTAAAATATAAATAAATATCTGCTTGAATTGCAGCAGCTTTTTGCATAGCCAGCATATTCATGAGATTTTGCTTTTTCTGTGCGATATCAATAGCATGTGTAATATTTTTGAGGAATAAATCCTTATCATTGAGGGGTAATGCAAACAGCAATGCATAATCAACATACAATCCTGCATTGGTTTCACTATAATACATACGAGCTTTTTCAAAATAGTCTAAGGCTTTATTTTTATCGCCACCTAATGTTTCTGGCATTCCTGCATAGACTGAGTAGGCAAGTGTAAGAATGCGTCCGTTTTCGCCATACGGGTCGAGTTGAAGCGCTCGATCTAATAAAAGAAGAGCTGCAGGAATGAGATTGGCGGTTTCAAAATCAAGTGGATTTCCGCTAAAGACTGCAAAAATGGACGCAACTGCAGTATACAAAAGCGTTGTATCTTTTTTTGTGAACATTGACACAAGTTTTTGAGTGCTTTTATCATTGAGAGCAGTGATATTGATTTGAGAAGAAAAAAGTTTTGGGCTTTTTTTGGTAATAAATGGGAGCATTATATTTTTTGCTTTTATAGCGTATGTGTTTGCGCGGCTACTTATTTTTGAACTTTCAAGCGGATCGGTATTTTGAAGGAGAAACGCTTTAGTTCCAAGAATCATATTGCTGTATAAAAGATATAAGCTTGCAAGTGTTTTAGCATTGGTTTCGTTAGAAGGATTATCTCTATAAAGAATTTCAACAGTTTTAATAAAAGCTGGTAGCGATTCTTCGACCAGAAGCGGATCAGTTTCATCAAGGATTGAGGAAGTTGCAAGATCGCCTATTCGAAATACCACACATGATGAAAAGAGCAATACAATCAAAAAAGAGCAAAGTATCTGTTTCATAGTTACATTATTGTTTTTGAAGCATATTTTGTCAATGTAAGTATGATTATTTATTTTGCTAAACGATTGTCTAAAACAAATAATAAGAGTAACATGGCAGCATGTGGAAAGAATTACGAACACTCAAGCCATTACTTGCAAAACATTGGTGGCGTTATACCTTAGGTTTACTGTTTCTTATTACGATTGACTATGCACAAACCGAAATACCACAATTTATAAAGAGAATTGTTGATACTATACTTGCCAGCGGTGATGAAACACTATTGCAGAGCTATCTAATTTTTATGCTTCTCACAGCAGCAGGTATTGCCATTGGAAGATTCATGTGGCGTTTTTTTATTCATGGTGCATCGAGAAGAATAGAGCGTGACTTGCGAGCTCGTCTCTTTGAGCATTATATGGTTTTACCAATGAAAGCATTTCAAGATAATCCAACTGGCGAGCTCATGGCCAGAGCCACAAATGATATGCAGGCAATTCGTATGCTTACGGGAATGGCAATTGTTGCATTTATCGATGGGTTTTTTATGTCAACCATAGTGTTAGTGCGCATGTTTACTGAAAATCCATCGGTTGCTTTGCGTGTCATACTTCCTCTGCCAATAGTAACGTTTATCATTATTTTTTTTGGTAGCAGAATTGGTAAACGATTTAAAAAAATACAGGAAATTTATGGCAGAATGAGTACACTCGTACAGGAGGTGTTACAGGGTATACGAGTAGTTAAAGCGTTTGTAAAAGAAGATTTTTTCAAAAATCGATTTGAGAAAGAAAATGATGCCTATCGTACAGCAAATATGTCGCTCGTGCTTTTATTTGGTTTCTTTTTCCCACTCATTAATTTTATAGCTGGTATCACCATGCTCATTTTGTTTATTGCTGGAGGAAATGCAATACTTGAAAACTCTATGAGTGCTGGTACCTTAACAGCTATGATAGCATATCTCGAAATGCTGTTGTGGCCAATGATTGGGGCTGGTTTTACGGTGAATACAATCCAGCGTGGTCTTGCCAGTCTAAAGCGTATTAATGAAATTCTCCAAATACCTCAAGAAGAAAAAACAAGGAATGGTGCAGGTGCAGTAACAATTCCGCAACGAGGAAATTTTGTTTTTAATAATCTTTCATTTACCTACCCAGGAGCTAATAAACCTGCACTTGATTCTGTCACGTTTACAATTTCATGTGGAACAACATTTGGTATATTAGGTCGTATTGGAAGCGGGAAATCTACATTACTCAAACTGATGACACGAATTTTAGAACCCGAACAAAATCAAATTTTATATGGTAATGTCGATATTACTACTATTGATATTGATCAATTACGAAAATTATTTGGATATGTTCCGCAGGAAAGCTTCTTGTTTTCAGATTCTATAAAAAATAATATTTTATTTGCTAATCCAGATCTTTCTGATGATGAGTTGCAAAATATAATTCAAATTGCAGGGCTTGAACCAGATTTAGCGCTTTTTCCACAGGGTATTGATACCATAGTGGGTGAAAAAGGTTTAACTTTATCTGGAGGACAAAAACAACGTGTTTCAATTGCGCGTGCTCTTGCGGTAAATCCTGAAATTCTTGTTTTTGATGATGCACTTTCGGCAGTTGATACCGAAACAGAAGAAAAGATACTTAAAGCATTGTGCATGCTCCGAAAAGGGAAAACAAACATACTTGTATCGAATCGTGTATCAACACTACAAATTGCTGATTGTATTGGTGTATTTAGCAACGGCGAATTAATACAGCTTGGAACGCCTGAAGAACTTCTTAATCAAGAAGGATTTTTTGCAGAAATCGCACACATGCAGAGTTTGTCTAAAGAGAAGGATAGTTACTATGAGTGATTTTTTTGATTCGGATGAGATTGTAAAAAACTATGATAGTGCTATAATTAAACGTATTTTTTCATATACAAAAAATCATAAAGTACTACTATTACTCATAGTTATTTGTTTGTTAATTTCAACTATAGCTGAGTTAGCAATGCCAATTATTTCTCAAAAAATTATAGATGATGTTCTTATTGTTTCGTATGTTTCAGTTGGCAATAATTCAATGTTGGTTAAAGAAATATCAGATGAATTTCCTAAAATTAAATTATTGAGTATCCATGACACCTATTTCATCAGAAAAAAAGATTTTATGTTATTTAGTAATGCATTGCAGAAAAAAATTGAAAGCGAAGTAACAGTATTTAAAGGAGAATACTATATTGCATCAGTAAATCAAGATTCTTTAAAAATAGTTAAAAACTATAACGCAGAATTGATACTGGACAGTAATTTATTAGCTATACAATTAGACAAACTCAAAACATTTTCTAAAAGTGACTTAAAAATAATACGCAGCAATGATTATAAAAAGCTAAATTTGTATGGGGTTTTGTTTTTTATTGCTGTTTGTGCTGCATTGTTTGGAACATTTTTTCAGACATGGTCTACTAGTCTTACAGGCCAGTATGTTATGAAGTCAATTCGTATGCAGTTGTTTGATAAAACAATTCATCAGAGCCTTAATTTCTTAACTCGTCAGCCTGTTGGTAGATTGGTAACGCGTTTGACAAGTGATGTTGAAACAATAAATGAATTTTTTACCGACGTCGTTGTTGCATTCATAAAAGATTTATCAGTAATGATAGGTGTTATCAATGTTTTAATAAATATGTCTTTAAGACTTGGTTTAGTTGCTATTTTATCGATACCACCAGTGCTCATTATTACCAGTATTGCTAGAAAAAAAGCACGTGATGCTTTTAGAAAACAGCGCAAAATACTTTCTAAATTAAATGCCTATATTGCAGAACATATTTCTGGTATTTCAATAGTAAAAATATTTTCACGACAGAATCATGTTGTAAAAATATTTAAAGAAATCAATCATGATTTAATGAAAGCAAATCTTGGTGAAATGTATGTCATGGCTACTTTTAGACCTGTTATCGAATTTTTTTCAACGACTTCAATTGCAGTAATTCTCTGGTATGGTTCTGGTCTTTACAAAAGTGGTTTTGTAAGCCTGGGTACCTTAGTAGCATTCGTAAATCTTGTGAGAATGTTTTATTCTCCATTACAGGACATTTCGGAAAAGTTTACTATTCTACAAAGTGCAATGGCTGGTGGTGAAAGAGTATTTAAATTGCTCGATGTACAAGAAAACATACCAGATACTGGTAATAAGACATTGCAGAACGTTCAAGGAAAAATTGAGTTTAAGAATGTCTGGTTTTCCTATAAAGAAAATGAATGGGTTTTAAAAGATATTTCATTTTCTGTGCAGCCAGGACATGCAGTTGCTATTGTCGGATATACGGGAGCAGGAAAGACAACTATAACTTCGCTTTTGCCTCGATTCTGGGATATACAGAAAGGTGAAATTTTACTTGACGATATACCGATTAGAGAATTTTCATTGAAAGCATTACGGAGCTATATCAGACCCGTTATGCAAGATGTTTTTCTCTTTTCTGGTACAATAGCTGAGAATATTGATTTAGGACTTGGATTAAGCCGTGAGAAAATTGTTGAAGCTGCAACTATTGTTCATGCAGATGAGTTTATTCAAAAATTACCACAAAAGTATGACACAGTATTGGGCGAAGGCGCTTCTAACTTATCAGCAGGTCAGCGTCAGCTCCTGTCATTTGCCCGAGTAGTTGCCCACAATCCCGAAATAATTATTCTTGATGAAGCAACAAGCTCAATAGATTCTGAAACAGAACATCTCGTTCAACTTGGACTGGAAGCACTAATGGAAAATCGAACGACGATCTTAATTGCTCATAGACTTTCTACTATTCAGCATGCTGATGTTATTCTGGTACTATCGGAAGGCAGGCTAATTGAAAAAGGCACACATAATGACTTGATACAGCTCAAGGGTGTTTATTATAATTTGTATAAATTACAGTTTCAAAATCAAGGAATATAAATATGAATCACCAAACACAGGTACTATCAATTACTGCCCTGCTCGATACGAGCGAACAGATCTTATTGAACGAAATAGTAGAGCAATTCCCTGATATTATACTACACTATGTTGATAATACGTTTTGTAATAATATTAACCAGTCTACTCAAATTTCACAGCTTTTTATTATCGATATTGAGCAATGTGCTGACAGACTTTATACTATTATCACAGGAATAAAAACAAATTTTCCAAGCAGCGATATTGTACTTATTCATACAACGGACGACATAACCCTCGATATTGAACTGATGAAGTTAGGTATTCTTGACGCAATTAAAAAGCCTATTGAAAAAAACAAAATGGCATCATTACTTAATAATATACGAAAAAAAGTAGTGATGAGTGCAGAAAATCTTGAACTCATTCAAGTGTTGTATAATTACAATGCTCAGACTATTATTTCACATAGTCCGGAAATGGAAAAAGTGCTCTCAATGGCTTCACGAGCTGCACAGAGCAATTCAACAGTACTAATCACAGGAGAAAGTGGAACAGGAAAAGAGCTCATTGCACGTGCAATCCATTTGGCTGGTAATCGAAAGCATGAACCCTTTATTGCAGTAAATATTGCAGCATTACCAGAAAACCTCATAGAAAGTGAGCTTTTCGGTCACATAAAGGGTGCATTTACCGGAGCACTTGCTGATAGAAATGGAAGATTTGCACAGGCAGCAGGTGGAACGCTTTTTATCGATGAAATTGGAGAAATTCCACCAGGGATTCAGGTAAAATTATTACGTGTACTGCAGTTTGGTGTATATGAGCGAGTTGGCGAAGCAACACCTCGTGAGGCAAATGTTCGAATCATTGCTGCGACCAACCGAAATCTTGAACAGGAAGTAAAATCAGGCAATTTCCGTGCCGGTCTTTTTTATAGAATCAATGTTGTGCCCATCGAAATACCTCCGCTCAGAGAACACAAATCGGATATACCATATTTAGTGGAATATTTTCTTAAAAAGTATGCCCGAAAAAATAATAAAGAAATAGACGGAATTACTATAGAAGCAATGTCAAGAATTATGCGATATCCATTTCCTGGTAACATTCGTGAATTGGAAAATATCATTGAACGTGGGGTTGTTCTATGCCGGAGCAAATATTTAACTGAACACGATATTCTCTTACCATTTCAATCGCAAAATGAAAAACCAATTCAACATTTAGGCTCCTATGAAGATATTATGCATAGTTTTGAAAAAGATTTTTTAATGCAGGTGTTGGAACGTAATAATTTTAATAAGAGTGCTGCAGCACGAGAGCTTGGTATTAATGAGAGAAGACTTCGCTATCGTATTCAAATACTTGGTATCGAAAAAGAAGCTTAGAATTGATTCAAAAAATCATCAAGTAGCATTTTTTCATACGATTCAAGCTGCTGCCCCTGCAATAGTAATTGATTATATACAGCAAGATCGATGTATTTTACCGCTAATGGGCGCTCAATAGATACACGTGTACTTTCATCCTGCCAGATTATCTCAGATGGAGAAAAGCTTGTAAATTTTCCATGTTTATTTTGAAAATTAGTAAAAATTGTATAGTGATCAATCATTTTTTCATTCATTATAAATATCATAATAAAAAGCTTTCCTTCATAAAATTGAAAAAATGCTCGTTTTATATATGATAATCCGGTAACTTCAATCAATGTTTCATTAGGACGAGGAAGCAGGCTAACATCTGCTTCACCTCGATACCAGAATAATCCATTGCCTTTTAACAAATTTTGTACTTCTTCCATGCTCATTCCAAGACTAATACCAGAAAACTCACGGGGATCAGCCTTTTTTTCCGTTTCGTTTGTGTTGGTACCTTTGTCTTGTGCTATAATACAAAAAGTAAATAATGCGAGCATTATAGAAAGTGCGGTGCGTTTCATATACTATTTATCGGTTTAATGCCAGTGAAAGTGCAGTAGAAAGCTTTAAAACATCTTCATTGCTTTTTCTGAGCCTGCTGCTCAATATTGATGCAATTCGTTCAAGTATAATAATACCTGTTTCAGGTTTTTCTCTGCAGAATTTTTTGAACTCATCGCGATGAATCTCAAATAATTGACATTGTGTTATTGCTGTAACACTGGCGCTACGAGGCTCTGTTTGAAACAGTGACATTTCTCCAAAAACCCAGGCTACAGAAGCTTTAAGTCTATTCATTGATTTTTCAACTTGACCAAAATCTTTTGATGATAGCTTTAGTGTAAGGTTTTTGCTGACTTCTACTTCTCCGTCAATAAAAATAAACATTGAATCGGCTTTTTCACCTTCCTGCATAATGATATCACCATTGTTAAAAATAACAAACTTGCCATGTGAAGCTAATAATGCAAGATCTGCATCGGAAATACCCTCAAGAATCACTGCTCGTTTTAAATCAGATGCCTGTAAATGCGTAATTCGTTTTTGTTTCATGCATTGCCTCCTATAATAAAGGCAGCATCATTTTGAGTTATAATGTATGAGGGGTCTGGTGCAAGTTTAATTTTGGTTTGTGTAGTTTCATCATCAACAGAAATATTTGCTTCTTCAAATTTTCTTTTGATAAATCTATCGATTGCACTTGAATCATCAGATAACAAATCATCAAGAGTTACAGATTTTTCTTGTGAAAGAATGCCGACAAGTACCGCTTTTTTATTTGCTAAAAACCATTGAACTGCTTCTTGAAATGTCTTACCAATCAATTCAATAGGAAATGAAGTTTTATGTAGAGCCTGTGCAGATTTATAATCGAGCATGGCAGTTACAGCTTCTGAAACACCGGAATTACATCCGCTTGCAGTGATAAGAAATGATATAAATTCATCTTGCAGAATGATATCATCGATATGTGTTCGTAAGAGGTGTGACCTGCTTTCTGGTTTTACAATACATGCAGTGATATGAATGTCGGGTGTAAGCGATCGGATTGTCAAACATGCTAGAATAGTCTTTTCATCAGCATTGGAAAAACCAGTTTCTCTATTATAATCTGGAATGATGATACATGACCGCGCTGTTTTAATTGATGCCATATTTAAGAGTTTATCCTGTGTAAAATCACCCTTTACAAATTTCAATACAGCACCGGGAACCGATGCTTGCAATGATTCAAAATCGTTACTATCCATGGAATTAACTAAAATAATTGTGGGCTTTTCCAGAGCATGAGTAAGCCCTTCAATGACTGACAGAATATTTTTATTGTAACCACATACAACAATATGGTCTTTAGCTTTTATCATTTGCAACCCTTTCCCTTCTCGTATTCTTCGTTCAACAAATATGGATGCTATGGTACCTGAAATCAGTGTTGTAAGAGCGATGCCTGACAGCATAAGCAACATTGCAAAAATTCGTCCTGCTACACTTTGAGGAAATTTATCACCGTAACCCACTGTCGTGATAGTTACGAGTGACCACCATAAACCGTCAAAAAAATTGGTATACATTGAATTGTTATTAATTGCTTCGATACTGCTTACAATAAAACCAATAGAAGTGACTACAAGTATAAAAACTAAAAAAATTCTTATGAGCGTACTGTGAAAAATAGAATAGAGAAGATGATGCAGTTTCGAAAAAATTGTTTTTTTTTGCTTGTAACTTTGCTGATTTTGTTTATGTTTCATACTGTCATAGTATCGGCTAACTTTGTTTTTTAATTGATAACCATGTACCTGATACAACTATGCTTGCCGCACGTGTATTTCTATTCCATATTGCAATCACCATACAAGTGAGCATACTATAGTGCTATGCATGAGTATAGAGCAGTACCAGACTATCCATTTATTCTCGCATCACATAGCGATTGGATAGTTGTGTACAAACCGAGAGGTATGCATAGTTCTGCCCATGGCAGTGAAAATCATAATATTCTCATTACGTGGGCAGTATCAAAAATACCTGAACTTAAAGCAGTAAAAGGATACTGGGAACATGACTTTGGCTTACTGCATCGGCTTGATAAGGAAACCGCAGGCTTATTACTTATAGCAAGAACACAGGCATTTTTTGATTTTCATGCCCAACAGAAAACCGCTTCATTAACTAAATTGTATACATTAGTTGCTGTACCGCAACCCTATGGCTTACCAGGTTCATTCCCCAGATTATATGCTCCGCCTGGTTTAGACTCAGAATGGCTAGAAGCTTTGCATGGAAACAACAATGAGCGTATTTGTTCTTTGTTGCAGGATTCTATTACCTCTTATTTTAGAGCCTATGGACCAGAACGTAAGGCTGTTGCCTGCTGTGCTCCTGAATATCGTTCTCAACATAAACAAAAATGGACTCATGAGCTTTATGCAACACATATTGTTTCCGCTCTGCATGATAATGGCCATATAGTCCTCAATGTACGTCTCGATCGCGGTTTTCGGCATCAAATCAGGGCTCACTGTGCATGGGTAGGCCTTCCGCTCATCGGTGATAAACTCTATAACCCGAGAGTATGGGCTTCTGATGAACTTTCACTGGTTGCGTACGGTTTAGAATTTATTGATTTAGAAGGGAAGATGCATACGATTGTACTCTAGCGCTATCTGAATGTTATAGGTATGTGCGCTTAGGTTTTGTATTCCAGTAAAACAGCTTCGATTGGCAAAACTACAATCACAGGGGTTTGATTAGTTGTTATACTGACTGTATCATCAAGAGCATAATTTGAGATTCCAAAATATCCAGGAGCAAATTGAATATCGTTAAGAGGCCACTTGAGTCCCGTACTCTGCATGTTCGAAGCACCTCGAGGGTCAGGAAAAACCGATACAAGTGAATGACAGGGAACCTTGCATATTACTGAATGTTTAACTAAAACAATTCTCTCTTTATCAGTAATCCACTGAAAAGGTGTATTGCTTGTTCTGTAAAAGAGGTACAGGAGTGCAAAAATGTGATCAATGCGGCCGCCGCCACCGCCAATAATGGTTATTTGATTGTAGCCTCGCTCATATAGTATATTGATTCCAAGCTCAGTATCAGTGTAATCTTTATCGCGAGGAAAGCGGAGTACTTCCTTCGATGAACTGAGCCTATCAGCGTGTACAACGGAATCCATATCCCCCACTACAAGGTCAGGAACAAGATTCCACGCTAAACAGGTATCAAAACCAGAATCTGCAGCACAGATATATGAAGAATCAATATCGTTTTTAATTGATTCAAATGATGGAGCGGTTCCGCCAATGACTAAAACTGCATTATTCATAATCCGCATGCTACCAGAGCATAACACTTCTTACAAGCAGGTACGGTAACTATGAAAATAAGAATTCCTGATGATGTAAAAGCAATTGCTAAAATCTTTAAGGTTCATGGTTTTCAATGCTATGCAGTTGGCGGAGCGGTTCGTGATAGTCTACTCAATAAGCAGCCTGTGGATTGGGATCTGGCTACCGATGCTTTACCCGAAAATGTTATTGCGATGTTTAAGGCAGTTATTCCTACAGGAATACAGCATGGAACAGTAACAATTCGCTGGAAAGGCAAATCCTTTGAGACTACTACGTTTCGCATTGAAAGTGATTATTCGGATTCCCGGCATCCTGACACTGTTTCTTATACCGATTCATTGCAATTGGATCTTGCCCGGCGCGATTTTACCATCAATAGTCTTGCAGCAGATCCATTCAATGGCACTGTGATTGATTATTTTAATGGTATAGAAGATTTACGTTCACGAATTGTGAGAGCGGTTGGCACACCGCTTGAGCGATTTAATGAAGATGTATTGCGTACTTTGCGCGCTATACGGTTTGCTGGTGTTTTACAGTTTACGATTGAACCAGAAACATTTCATGCAATTTCATTGGCTTTAGAAAAATTTCCCCTTGTTTCTGCAGAACGAGTTCGTGATGAATTTTCAAAACTGCTATTGGCACCAAGACCTTCCTATCCATTACAGTTACTCGATGAATCAGGACTTTTAGAGCATATACTACCAGAACTCAAAGCATGTAAATCGGTTGCCCAGGGCAATATGCATCGATTTGATGTATTTAATCATTTACTAGCTTCGTGTGATGCCAGCCCATCTGATCTTGTTACGAGGCTTTCGGCACTGCTCCATGATATAGCAAAACCGCTCTGTAGGAATAATAACGAGCAAACATTAACATTTTATGGCCACGATATAGAATCAGCTCATATGACAAAACAAATCCTTACCAGGCTTAAATACCCTAATGCTGTTATTGAAACAGTGTGTGCTTTGATTGCTAACCATATGATTGCATATGATGACAGTTGGACCGATGGCGCAGTACGAAGATTTATTCGAAGAGTAGGTACGGAAAATCTTGATAGGTTTTTTTCTTTAAAAATTGCTGATGCTTCAGGAATGACAGGTTTGCCACCTGATTTTAGAACAGTGCAAGCTCTATACGAACGCGTTCAAGCAATTATTCAAAATCAGCATGCATTATCCTTAAAAGATTTATCGATAAATGGTAATGATTTACAAAAAATCGGTTACCAAAAAGGACCAATACTTGGCAAGGTGTTACAGGAACTTTTAGAAACAGTACTTGATGATCCTTCGCTCAACACAAAGGATAGACTGCTCTATATTGCAGAACGGCTTAAGAATAAGTATTTGCAGCCATAATCACATATTACAGCATGAAACTGATATTTGAGAAAATAACTGGATAGTACAACATTACTGCAACGGTGCAAAATATCCAGTTTCTTCCTTGCCCGATTTATTTCTGAGGTACACCTCTATACCAATGGGAAGATAATTCTGCCCAAATAGTGGATCTGCGGTCGAGGTAAACGAAAGCCGGTAAAGACCAGACTTTTGCTGCAGTAATTGGTTTACAAGTGGTGCTAATCCAAGAGGTGAGTCAGCATCAATTATAGTTCCCTGAGTGTTGGTACACAGATATGTCAACATTTGATCAGATGCCAATTTTGAAAATGTTATAGCATACAGTGATGTACGATTATTTGAAAGCAAAAGTAAAAGCTCTCGTACTCCACTTTCTTGAAAAGATTGTTCACGTATTGAACCTGATGTAATAAAAATTATTGAGCGATGTTTTGAATGTTTAACGAGATCATTAACAGCTAATTTTAAGGCTGTATCAAACCGCCAATTATTGTCTTGCGGCATTGAAAGAATCGATCGTAATATTTCCTGTCTGTCCCCTGAAACAGCAGGATGAGCAGTTTTACCTGCATAAATCAATGAAATTTCAGCTTCTGCAGGAAGATTATTCAATAATGATGTTAGACTATCACGTACTTTTGTTTTTTGTACTGCAATAGCAGGAGAAGCCTCTATAATAAGAATAATTCGATGATCTTTTGATTCATCCAGTGAACCTTCAAAGGTTAAATTTGTTACAGGCTTTATAATTTCATTTTTTTTATCAATTGGAATTCCGTTTTGAATTGTCCGTTCAATTTTGGTAATCATTTCTGTGAGATAAAAGTTATAAATATTTAAGCCAATAACCGGTTTGCCGTATCTATCACGTACAGAAACATCAATGAATATTTTAGGGAAACTACTTGTTATAATCTTTTCTGATTCTACAATTAGACCGGAGTATTTTGTAGTTTCATCCGAAATAATCAATATGCGGGATTTGTCAAAATCTGTAACGAGTAAATCACCATTTATATCATATACAGCAGAGGTAAAGCGGGAAGAAGTGTCTTCATCAGAATATAATACGCGTATTTCATCTGATGCAAGATCAAGCTGTAAAATAGTATTACTATCGGCAATAATAAGCGAATCGTCTTTCCATAAGAGACTTTCAGGTTTATGAAGTCTGCCTTTTGCATATTCTGTTATGTAATTTCCAAAAAGATCGAATGCAATAACAGATTTGTAAACTGCATCAGCAACATAGATTCTGTCATTATGAACAGCTATTCCGGTTGGAATTTTTAAGCCGTTAAAATTTATTGATTTTCCAGTAAACGATGCTATGAAATTACCATTTTTATCAAGTTTTACAATAGAGCTGTCACCTACAGATGTTACATATAAAAACCCGGTGGTGTCTTCAGCAATGAATTGTGGGCCGATAATTTTACCTGCTGCCATATACGCTGTAATTGCCCCTGTTGGAGAAAGCTTTGCAATTCGATTTGATTGAAATTCTGTTACAAAATAATTCCCTTCAGTATCCTGAATACAGGAAAATGGTCTATCAAATCCCCCGGGGTTACCAGGATTTTTTTCTATAATTACGCCATTGGGGTTTACTGTGACGAGCTGATTATTCCCATGACCAACAACTATAAAGTTACCATTTGGTAAAGGAAAAACTGCGGAAGGTCTCAGGAAAAAATCCTGATTTTTCTGTCTTCCGGGAATAGTAATTGCTATGGAGTAATTCTGTTCCAGTGGCTTAATAAATATATTAGTAAAGAGCTCAATATAAGAATTTACGAATATAGATGGTTTAATTGAAACTGCATCTTTCCATCGTGCCAGTGCTGTGTTGTTAAATCCAGCACGCATGTAAGCTTTGCCTAACCAGAAGAGCAATAGTGGATCACGAGG
>Ga0116146_1000470_pt1 | contig 50522 bp, 48 predicted proteins | sample AD_JPNHG2_MetaG_FD_89748 | JGI IMG/M metagenome (GOLD analysis project Ga0116146, IMG submission 89748) | Active sludge microbial communities of municipal wastewater-treating anaerobic digesters from Japan - AD_JPNHG2_MetaG | ecosystem: Engineered > Bioreactor > Anaerobic > Digestate | place... | reverse complement strand
GCTGGTGATCGCTCTGGTCGCTCCACATCCTGGGGAAAACAGTTTCAAACCTTTCATCGTATTTCCTCACCAGATCGTGGCTGGTAATCTTGTATTTTCCGTCAACAACACTGTACCGGGGTTTGCCGTCCTGGTAATCTGTTACAGGCGCATTGAAGTAAGGCCCGTGAAAAAGAGGACGCGAACCGTATTGCTCCCTGTTAAGGAAATAGAGAAGATTAAAGGGATTTTCCGGATTGTTTTCGTCAAGCGGAGGATTTGCCGAAGAACGAATAACAATAATTGCTGTGGCTGAATATCCTATGTAAATTACAGCGATGGCTGTAAGAACCGTATTCAGAAGGCGCGGGTTGCCGGCAGCGGTATAAAATACGAATGCTGCAAGCAGCCCCAGCACGAGAATATTCAGAAAGAATGAACCTGAGATAATCCACATCCCTGAAAAGAAAAGAGCCCCCATGGCATAAACCGAAATCTTGCTTTTTCCCCGCGAAAAAAGTGTTGACCTTATTGCAAGTGTAAAAAACAAAACTATCAGGATGGCCAGGAATATCATTCCGCTGTTAACGGGCAGGCCGAGAGTGTTCACAAAGAAAAGGTCAAATTTAGAAGCAAGCGTTACAACTCCCGGTATAATTCCGTAAAGCAGCAATGCAAGGAGGATAAAGGAGATGCCTGTTGAGATGAGGAATCCTTTCCATGAAAATGGGTATTTCTTAAAATAATATACAAGGACAATTCCCGGCAGGGTAAGAAGGTTCAGGAGATGTACTCCTATGGAAAGGCCCATAAGGAAGGCAATGAGTATTATCCACCTGTCGGCCCAGGCTTCTTCGGAAGATTCTTCCCATTTCAGAATTGCCCAGAAAACAGCTGCAGTGAAGAGTGAAGAAAGAGCATAAACTTCTCCCTCAACGGCCGAGAACCAGAAAGAGTCGGAAAACGTGTATGCAAGCGCGCCAACAACCCCGGCCGACATTATCGCTGTAATGCGCCCCGGAGTATAATCCTCTTCACTCCTGATCAGGATCTTCCCGGCAAGATGTGTTATTGTCCAGAAAAGAAAAAGAATGGTGAACGCACTTGCAAGAGCCGACATTGCATTAACCATTGCGGCAACCTTCGATACATCACCTCCGGCCAGAAGGGTGAAGGCCCGCCCGATCACCATAAAGACAGGGTTTCCGGGAGGGTGCCCAACCTCAAGCTTAAATGCCGAGGCAATAAACTCGCCACAGTCCCACAGACTTGCGGTAGGCTCGATTGTAAGAAGGTAGGTTGCAGCTGCGGCCAGGAAAACCACCCAGCCGGTTATCAGGTTTATCTGCCTGTATTTTATCATGATAAAGGGTTTGATCTGTATCCGTTTAAAAACAGGTGTCGAAATTACTCAATTTTTCTTAAAGATTATGCCCGGGAGTAAGTGGTAAGTAAACCTGCCCGCCATGCCGGAGCAGGTATAATTTTACAAACATTGCTCAGGGTAGGTTTAATTCTTTATTTTTGAGTAAAATATTCCCATGAGAGTTGCTCCGGCCGGTTTAATTCTGATTCTTTCCCTTGGCTTCGGCTTCAAAGCCGCGGCACAGTATTATGATACAGGTGAAGATCCGGCATCAGTTAAATGGCTTCAGATAAAAACCGACAGGTTCAGGGTGATCTACCCGGAATCATACGGAAAAGAGGGGGTGAATTTTGCCAGGACTCTTGATTATGCCTACTCAGAACTTGTAAATTACTACGGTGAAAGAAAGTTCAGAATACCGGTAATTATTCACAACTACACAGTGAAGTCGAACGGATATGTGGCGTGGGCTCCCAGGCGGATGGAGTTATTTCCTACACCGGAACAAAATGCCGTTCCGATGGACAATGCCCTGCAGCTTTCACTTCATGAAATGACCCATGTTATGCAGATGAGTTCGCTCAGGCAGGGTATCTCGGGGATTCTGTCTCTGCCTCTCGGAGAACATTACATCGGTGCAATTGCAGGGTTTCTGCCAATGTGGTTTATGGAGGGTGACGCCGTGCTGATGGAGACAATGATCTCTGAATCGGGCAGGGGAAGGTCTCCTTCTTTTAACAAAGAGGTTAAAGCCCTTGCGGTCGAAAGGGGTAAATTTTACAGTTACGACAAAATACTGCACGGATCATACAGACACTTTACACCCGACGAATACAAATACGGCTACCGTATGGTTGAATGGGTTGCCAGGAACCACGGGTATAATATATGGAACAAAGCCCTCGGATTTACGGCAAAATATCCTTTTACATTTGTGCCCTTCAACATCGGCTTATCTTCGGGAGCCGGCCTTACAAAACAGAAAGTATTCAGCCAGACTTTCAAATCCCTTGCCGGGGAATGGAAGAAAGAGGATGAAAAATTTCCCGCTGATTCTTATTTATCGGTTAACACTCCCAAAGGCAGGAATTATATAAATTATTATTCGCCGGTTATTGCAGGCAGCGGACATATCGCAGCGATAAAGGTCTCAATGTATGATCCTCCGGGGATAGTACTGATAAATACCGAAACCGGGGAGGAGAAAAAACTTGTTACGCCCGGGTACCTTTATCCGTATTTTATTTCAGGGGCTGCCGGTAAAATCGTTTGGGTGGAGATGCAACCTGATCCGCGGTGGGCAAACAGGGAATATTCTGTAATAAGATTATATGATATTAACCGTGGCTCCGTGAGACAGTTGTCATATCGCAGCAGATACATGGCCGCAGCTCTCTCTCCCGACGGACGGTTCATAGCTGCAGTCGGAAACAGTGTTTCGAATGAGAACAGTGTTTCCATAGTTGATGCCTTTAACGGCGATATTTTGGAAAAATTTAATGTCCCCGGCAACCTCTATCCCCAGCGTCCCCAATGGTCTCCTTCCGGCGACAGGATAACTTTTATATCTCTCTCCGGCGAAGGAGAAGGGATCATCTGCCTGGATACGAAGAACGGAACATGGCAGACACTCCTGAAACAGGGAAGAAATGATATTCAGTCGGCATTTCTGAGAAATGATTCGCTGTTTTACATCAGTTCAGCCTCCTCTGCCGACAATCTCTGGCTTCTTACTCCTTCGGGGGAGGAGAAGAGGCTGACCGGTTCAAGGTTTGGAATCTATGACATTACCTTAACTGGCGACACTCTTTTCTTCACCGATTATAAAATGTCGGGATATGATATCTGCATGCTCAGTCTGAGAAAGGTCTCCATTCGCGAAGCCCATTCTCAATTCGACACAAAGCTTCTTCCTGATATTCAGCGGAACAGTGTTAATAAATTAACAGAAACCGGAGGGGCACCGGAATATACGCCAAAGCCTTACCGGAAATGGCTACACCCTCTGAGGGTGCATAGCTGGTTGCCTTTTTACGCCGATATTGAACAGGTTAAGAGTGATCCTCTGGCTCTGTCGCCGGGCCTGACATTATTTTCCCAGAATGACCTCAGTACACTGGTAACCACGGCCGGATATGAGCGGTCGAATGGCTTTGATTATCTGCACCTTGGGTTAACATGGAAGGGATGGTTTCCGGTCATTGAAACGGGTGCAGACTACGGAGGTTATCCCGAAATACTGAAATTTTCCAATAATGTACCCGATCCTTCATTTGTACCTGTGGCTTTGAAATTCAGAAATACAGTTTCACTGCCGTTATCGTTCAGAAGAGGAAACCTTTCGGCCTATATAAGACCTTCAGTAACGGCCGTTCACAACACAAGTTTAATCTATATAAAAGAAAGCAATGTTTATGACAGGGGTCAGACGGAGATGACAGGCAGGGCATTCCTTTCATTGTACTCCGCTTCGGGGATGAGAGACATTTACCCCAGGTGGGCGCTGGTGGCTGATTATTCATATACGTCCTTTCCGTGGGACCGTGATATTTATGGCACTATGTCGACCTTCAGTACAACTTTATACATGCCGGGCCTTGTAAAAAATCACGGGCTCAGGCTGAGATATAACACAGATCATCAGAACCCCGAAAAACTGGTATTATACAACAGGGCGGAATGGCCGAGAAGCTACAGTAATATAATTTCAAAGGAGCTTAATTCTTTTTCGGCGGATTATGTTTTCCCGCTGCTTTATCCTGACCTGAATATACCATCGTTTTTGTATGTGAAAAGACTCAGAGGAGGTTTGTTTTATGATTATGCAACCGGCACCGACAATATTTATCTCCAGAGTTCAGGTAATATTTATGTAAACAAGACCGAGACTTTCAGGTCGTTTGGAACGGAACTTCTTGCCGACTTTTTTGTGCTGAGGATTCCGTTTATGATTTCCGGAGGAGTTGAGGCCGCATGGCGTAATGTAAATGAGGCCCCCTGGTTCAGGCTCATTTTTAATATTGACATTTACGGGATGATGGTTGGCCGTTACAGAATGTAAAAGAAAAATCATCGGGGGCTTTCAACGGGGGGCCATACTCCTGGCGGTTTCTTTTATCAGAGTCCAGGAATTTTCAACGTGTTCCATGGTAACGTTTGTCTGTGCAGTAACCATGCGGAGAGTGTATCTGCCGTTCACTTTTGTATGGGTAAGATACATTTTGCCGGAGTCGTTCAGCGCATGATTCAGTTTCTCATTTATTTTATCCGTTTCTTCAGCGTTTGCGTTACGGGGCCTGTACCTGAAACAGACGGTGTTAAGGGTAACCGGTGCCGCGATCTCAAAATCAGGTTCCCGCGAAATCATTCCGGCAAGTCTGCGGGCAATATCTATGTGATTTCTTACCATTCTTGCAAGACCTTCGCGGCCATATATCCTGATTACGCACCACAGCTTCAAAGCTCTGAATCTTCTGCCCAGCGGCACCCCCCAGTCGCGGTAATCATTTACCTGTCCCCTGGTTCTTGTTTTCAGGTATTCGGGCAATATCTCAAATGTGCGGATCAGCGCTGCGGCATCCCTTACAAAATATGCACTGCAGTCGAAGTTTGTAAACATCCATTTGTGCGGGTTAAAGACAAAACTGTCGATATATTCACTGCCATCGATCATCCACCTGTATTCGGGGAGTATCAGTGCCGTGCCTGCAAGAGCAGCATCGACATGAAGCCAGACACCGTGGCGGTGACAGATTTCGCCGATCTCCCTCAGGGGATCTATTGCCGTAACACCTGTTGTGCCAAGGGTTGCGACCACACAAAAGGGCTTAAATCCGGCCTTCAGATCTTTTTCAATGGCTGCCGAAAGTTCCTCAGGGTCCATTGAGAAGTCGGGCCGGGTTTTTATTTTAATAAGATTTTTAATGCCGATCCCTGCTATCTTAACTGCTTTGTCGACCGATGAGTGGGCCTGAGTGGAGCAGTAAATACGCAATACGGGGTTTCCTGTAAAACCATTCTCATTGATACTGTATTGGGTGGTTTTTTCCCTGGCTGTCAGAATTGCGGCCAGTGTTGAAGTTGAGGCCGTGTCCTGGATGACGCCCTCGAAGGTTTCGGGAAGGCCTGTCATATCGCGAAGCCAGTGCATCATCCTTTCCTCGAGTTCGGCTGCGGCAGGCGAGGTCTCCCATATCATGCCCTGGACAGCCAGCGTTGAAGTGAGCATCTCGGCGAGTATGGATGGCGGGCTGGCATTTGCAGGAAAGTATGCATAAAAGTTCGGGCTCTGCCAGTGGGTAATTCCTGGCATTATGATATTCAGAAAATCATCGAAAAAATCGTGAAAAGATTCAGGTTCGTCAGGTGGATTGTCAGGAAGCCGGCTTAAAATTTCACCCGGTTTTGATTTTGATTTTACCGGGTAGGAAGCCACATTCTCCATGTAGGAGGCCATCCATTCCACAAGGTCGTGAGCATGCTTTTTAAATTCTGACGGTTCCATTTCAGGAAGCCACGGCGATTGATTCGGCCAGGAGGATAATGTGATTCATTTTAACTTCAATAACTCCGCCCGTTATTTCGTAATTAAGCACGTTGCCGGCCTGGTCAACAACTATAACGGGGCCTTTATCGAGAGTGGAAACGATCGGGGCATGGTCTTTCAGTACCTGGAAAGAGCCTTTACTTCCCGGGACTCTTACGGACTTAATGTCTCCCTCGTACACCTTCTGGTCGGGAGTTATTATTTCGATTTTCATCTCGTTCTATTTCGATTGGGCGAGAAGTTTTTCTCCTTTTTCAATTGCATCTTCAATGGTTCCGACGAGCATGAATGCTGCCTCGGGGTAATGGTCAACCTTTCCGTCCATTATCATGTTGAAACCCTTAATGGTATCTTCAATCGAGACGAACGCACCCGGAATACCGGTAAACTGTGAAGCCACATGGAAAGGCTGTGAAAGGAACCTCTGAACCCTTCTTGCCCTGTGAACAACCAGTTTATCCTCTTCAGATAGCTCGTCCATACCGAGTATGGCAATAATATCCTGAAGTTCGTTGTATCTCTGCAGGGTTTCCTTAACACGCTGAGCGCAGTTGTAATGTTCATGGCCGACCACGTCGGGTGTAAGAATTCTTGATGTTGAGTCGAGCGGGTCAACTGCAGGGTATATACCGAGCTCGGATATTTTTCTGCTCAGCACGGTTGTTGCGTCGAGGTGGGCAAATGTGGTGGCAGGGGCAGGGTCGGTGAGGTCATCTGCAGGCACATAGACTGCCTGCACTGAGGTGATTGATCCGTGTTTGGTGGATGTGATTCTTTCCTGCATGATTCCCATTTCGGTAGCCAGTGTCGGCTGGTAACCCACGGCGGAGGGCATACGTCCGAGCAGTGCCGATACTTCTGATCCGGCCTGAGTGAAACGGAATACATTGTCCATGAAGAAAAGAATATCCCTTCCGCCGCTTTTGCCATCGCCATCTCTGAAGTGTTCTGCAACGGAAAGGCCTGAGAGGGCAACGCGGGCACGGGCCCCGGGAGGTTCGTTCATCTGGCCGAAGACAAGAGCCAGCTTGGATTCTTTCAGGGCTTCCATGTCAACTTTCGACAGGTCCCACCCTCCGTGTTCCATGCTTTCGAGGAATTCCTTTCCGTAGGTGATTACTCCGGCTTCAAGCATATCACGGAGAAGATCATTGCCTTCCCTTGTTCTTTCCCCGACACCTGCAAAAACAGAAAGACCTGAGTAGGCTTTGGCAATGTTGTTTATCAGTTCAAGGATGATAACGGTTTTTCCCACGCCTGCTCCGCCGAAAAGTCCGATTTTACCTCCTTTTGAGTAAGGTTCAATAAGATCGATGACTTTTATTCCGGTAAAAAGAACTTCCTTCTCGGTAGTTAATTCCTCATATTTGGGAGGGACGCGGTGAATAGGATACCCGCCTTTCTTGTCGAGCGGGCCGATACCGTCAATGGCATCGCCGGTTACGTTCATCAGCCGTCCTTTAATCTGTTCTCCTATGGGCATCACTATGGGAGCGCCGGTTGAGATCACTTCCATACCCCTGCGGAGTCCGTCGGTGGAATCCATAGCTATGGTCCTGACAGTATTTTCGCCAATGTGCTGCTGGCATTCAACAATTAAAGTTGTACCGTCATCTCTTTTTATTTCAAGTGCGTCGTAGATTTCAGGCATCTCGGCTCCCTGTCTGTCAAAAACAACATCAATAACAGGGCCGATTATCTGACTGATTGTTCCGGTGTTACGTGCCATAAATATTGAATCTGTAATTAATAGACAAATGTAATAATTTTTATTTTGCTTCAATCCATAATGACAATTTTTGGGAGAGGTTTCGGCCACTAGATAAAAATGAAAAGATTATCCGGATTGTAATTTTTAACTTGTTTTTAATACTTATCTTTAAGGCAACAATTAAAAATAAATGTTATGAAGAAAGTTTATACACTTTTATTTATCGGTTTATTTGCTCTCCAGGCTGCTGAAGGTCAGTTTACAAAAGCCGGAGGGGGTCTGGGTTTTACGACGGGTTTCCCTTTTCACCAGTAGACCTGGGAGTCCAATCAGAGTACGAACTTTGATCTGTTTGCAAAAGGCATTTATGAGATCAGTGTTCCTCTGCACGTATCTCCATCCTTTACCTGGTTCATCCCGAATATTACAAAGTCAACCATGCAGGCAGGTGAGGAAAAATATGTTGTATCGGCAATTATGTTTGATCTGAACGGGCACTACGTTTTCAACTCACTCGACAGGTTCGAATTTTACGGGCTTGCAGGGCTTGATATATTGCTGGCAAAAAGGAAATTTGTTTCCAATATTGACAATTATGAGCTCAAGGAAGTGGAGAAAGACAATGCTATAGGGCTCAATGTCGGCGCAGGTACCTACATCAAGGTCACAAACCAGTTCGACCTCTTTGTTGAGGCCAAATACCTGGTAAGCAAATACGACCAGTTTATGCTTAATGCCGGCATACTGCTTAATCTGCAATGGATGAGCAGGAACGAGAATCCCGGATTGTAATCATGTGCTTCTCCGGGCAAGTGATTCGGCAAATGCCCTGAGCTCGCTCTTTCTCTCGGCAGGTACAGATAAATTTTCAAGATTATCCATGGCTGAAGAAATATACTCTTCAGCTTTTTTTTCGGAAATGGATTTTATGTCCAGGGAATCGTATATCTCTGTCACAGTGCTTATCTTCCCTCCGGGGTCGTAGCTTCTGTCATTTATCAGCGACTGGAGAATTTTTAATTTGTTGCCTGTAGCCAGTTCCATAGCCTTGACAAGCAGGAAAGTTTTTTTCCCTGAAATAATATCACCCCCCTTTGCCTTCCCGAATTTACCAGGCTCACTGTAAACATCCAGGAGGTCATCCTGTATCTGGAAGGCCAGGCCCAGATTTTTGCCCATTTCGCCGAGAAGATTAATCTCCTTCTGTCCGGCCCCTCCGATCAAAGCCCCTGTTCTAAGGCATCCGGAGAGAAGCACGGCGGTTTTGAGTTCTATCATTCTCAGGTATTCTGATTCGGAAACGGTTACCAGCTTCTCAAAATCCATGTCGAGCTGCTGTCCGATGCAGACTTCCACGGCTGTCTGGTTATAAATCTTAAAAGCCGGCAGGAACTGTTCCGGCGGGAGATGGAGAAAACATGAATTCGCGATGAAAGCCATCACATCACCCGATAAAATCGCCTGGTTAAGGTTCCATTTCACATGAACCGCGGGAAGATTTCTTCTTACCGCGGCATTATCCATTATATCGTCATGTACAAGTGTGAAGTTGTGGAATATTTCGAATCCGGCCGCAGGAAGAACGGCATGGTCGATTTTGTCGGTAAAAATATTACAGGCCATAAGAGTCAGTACGGGCCTGATTCTTTTGCCTCCTGCAGAAAGGGTGTATCTGACCGGTTCGAATAATGCACCGGCTTCCTCGGGCAGGTTCAGATTTCCGAGAGCCTTTTCCGAGAGATCTTTCAGATGATCATAAGTGTACAACATATGATGGAGAGATAAGCGGTACCTCAGGGCTTCCGGAGGTTAACCTTTCAGAGCTTCTGCTCCCGTTACAACTTCGAGTATCTGGTTGGTGATTGCTGCCTGTCTTGCCTTGTTATACTGCAGGGTAAGTTCCCTGATAAGGTCAGTTGCATTGTCGGTTGCCTTATGCATGGCGGTCATCCTGGCTCCGTGTTCAGCCACAAAGGAATCAAGGATGGCCTTGTAAAACTGTATTCTTAATGATCTGGGAATAAGGTCTTTTATTATATCCTCTTTTGTGGGTTCGTAGATATAGTCAGTGTGTCCTTCGGCTTTTTTTCCCTCCTGCTGTTTGGGTTCAACAGGCAGAAAAGCCTCGTTGGTAAGGTTCTGAACGGCAGCATTTTTAAACTGGTTGTAGATTAGCCGCACCCTGTCGAACCGGCCGCTTGTAAAACTTTCCATTATTCTTGCGGCGAGGGGCATGCATTTATCGAAAGAAAGCTGGTTGACCAGATCATTGGCTTCCTCCAGTATGTTAAGTTTTTGTTTCCTGAGGAAATCGTGGCCTTTTTTCCCGATGGCAACAAACCAGAGATTACCTTTCCGGTATTGTTCGTTGTAGTCTTCGGCAATGATTCTGCGGGTTTCTCTCAGTACATTTGTATTGAAGCTTCCGCAGAGCCCCCTGTTTGATGTAATTATAACTATCAGAATCTTTTCCGGATCGGATTTTCTGCCGTAGATATTATCATCTTCGGAATCGGCCAGACTCTTTGTAAGGTCGACAAGAATCTGGTTTAGCTTACCTGCGTATGGCCTGAGCCTCAGGATTTTATCCTGGGCTTTTCGCAGCTTTGCAGCCGCAACCATCTTCATGGCCGAGGTGATCTGCCTGGTCGATCTTACCGAATTTATCCTTACCCTGATTGCCTTAAGGTTTGCCATGCGGATTAACTCTGACTTGTTTTAGTAACTGTATCTCAATGCAATTTCTGCAGCTGCCTTATCGAGAGTATCTGTTATCTGATCGTTCAGATTTCCGGCTGCCAGAGCATCCAGTACATCCCTGTGTTTTGTTTCGAGGTACTCGATGTACGATCTTTCAAACTCCCTGACTTTTTCGAGGGGGACATCTTTCAGCAGTCCTCGCGTTCCGCAATAAATAATTGCAATCTGTTTTTCAACGGGAATGGGGCTGTACTGACCCTGTTTCAGTATCTCGACGTTTTTGGCGCCCTTGTCGAGAATGGCAAGGGTGGCTGCATCGAGGTCGGAGCCGAATTTTGCAAAAGCCTCCAGCTCGCGGTACTGAGCCTGGTCGACCTTAAGGGTACCTGCAATTTTCTTCATCGATTTTATCTGGGCGTTTCCGCCGACCCTTGATACGGAGATTCCGACGTTGATAGCCGGCCTCACACCTGAATTGAAGAGGCCCGATTCAAGAAAGATCTGACCGTCGGTTATGGAGATAACGTTTGTCGGGATATAGGCTGAAACATCGCCTGCCTGGGTTTCGATGATGGGAAGAGCGGTGAGCGAGCCTCCTCCTTTGACCATGTGTTTTATTGATTCGGGGAGGTCGTTCATCTGCCTGGCCACCTCGTCCGATTCGATGATCTTTGCTGCTCTTTCAAGAAGCCTCGAGTGGAGGTAAAACACATCACCCGGGTATGCCTCACGCCCCGGAGGACGGCGCAGAAGCAGTGACACTTCACGGTACGAAACAGCCTGTTTTGAAAGATCGTCGTAAATGATCAGGGCATCACGGCCTGTATCGCGGAAATATTCTCCGATGGCTGCCCCTGCAAACGGAGCATAAAACTGGGAGGCAGCAGGGTCGGATGCCGTAGCGACCACAATAACCGTATACTCCATGGCACCGTGTGCTTCAAGGGCTGCCGCTATATTGGCAACAGTCGATCCTTTCTGCCCCACAGCCACGTAAATGCAGTAAACAGGTTTCCCTTTCTCAAAGTTGCTCCTCTGGTTTATTATTGTATCAATGGCGATAGCCGTTTTGCCCGTCTGGCGGTCGCCGATAATAAGCTCTCTCTGTCCCCGTCCGATGGGAATCATCGCGTCAATGGCCTTGATACCTGTCTGCAGGGGCTGTTTCACGGGCTGCCGGAATATAACCCCGGGGGCTTTTCTTTCGAAAGGCATTTCATAAAGTTCCCCTGTAATGGGGCCTTTTCCGTCGACAGGTTGTCCGGTTGGGGTGATAACCCTGCCGAGCAGACCCTCGCCGGCCATGATTGAAGCAATACGCCCTGTGCGTTTAACAATGTCGCCCTCTTTTATCTCCTCCGAAGGCCCCAGCAGCACAACACCGATGTTATCCTCTTCAAGGTTGAGCACGATGGCTTCAATACCGTTTTCAAATTCGACCAGTTCATTCGATTGTGCATTCGACAGGCCGTAAACACGGGCAATACCGTCGCCAACCTGAAGCACCACACCCACTTCCTCGAGTTCAACTCCGGTCTGAATGCCTTCGAGCTGCTGTTTAAGAATCTTTGATACTTCCGCAGGTTTAATACTTGCCATATCTGTTAATTTGATGGAATTTCCGTTATTAAAATTTTTACCAATTTGTTTTGCCCGATAATTCTTTCCTGATCTTTCTTAGCCTTGATCTCAGGCTTGCGTCAATGAAGTAATCGTTGACTTTCAGAACAAATCCTCCGATTATTTCGGGGTCAACACTTTCTTTCAGGAGAGCTTTTGTTTTGAATTTTTGCGAAATAAGATTTTCAACTGCTTTTTTTGTTTTATCTCCAACCGGCACCGCCGTAACCAGGCTTGATTCCGTTATCCCTTTGTGTTTCATGGTCCGGTCTCTGAAGTTTCTTGCGACGGCCGGAAGAAAGGATTCCCGTCCGTTTTTAACCATAAGTCCGATAAGTGACATTGTCAGACCGGAAATATCTTTACCGAAGATTTCAGTGAGGACTTTTGTTTTAAGGGATGGAGTTATTACCGGGCTTTTAAGCAATTCATCAATCTGAGGTATTCTGCACACCTCGCCGACGTAATTCATATCATCAAAAACCCTGTCGAGAGTATTACGGCTTAAAGCCGTTTCGAAGAGGGCTTTTGCATATCGTACCGGTATTTTTCCTTCGTTCATTCAGTTCCGGATGCTAGTTATTGTTGGTTCCCAGTTCCTTAAGGTATTTACTGATCAGTTTTTCCTGTTCGTCATCCTTCTTAAGATGTTCGCCCAGCAGTTTGGAAGCAATCTCCACCGAAAGGGAAGCAACCTGATCCTGAATCTCCGATAGGGCTTTCAGTTTTTCCCTTTCTATCTCGGTACGGGCCTTTTCGATCATTTTTCCTGCTTCTTCCGAGGCTTTGTCACGGGCTTCCGTAATCATCTTCTCACGTGCATCGCGTGCATCCTTCAGAATATTCTCCCTTTCCTCCCTGGCTTTGCGGAGAATAGCCTCGTTATCGGCCTGCAGCCTTTTCATGTCTTCGCGTGCTTTTTCAGCCGATTCAAGGGAGCTTTTAATGATTTCCTCACGGGCTTTTACGGCGTTGAGAATAGGCTTCCATGCGAATTTGGCCAGTACCAGGAAGAACAAAATGAATACAAGTGTTGTCCAGAATACGGTCCCTATCTGCGGTGTTGCCAGGCTGGTTGCTAGAATCATATCGTGAAAGTTTAATGTTTAATTTAAAAAGAAGCACTGCAACCAACCGTTGCAGGCTTCTTAAACTTTTTTAAGCAATAAGGGCCACAACCACTGCGAAGAGGGCAACGCCTTCGATAAGGGCTGCTGCGATGATCATTGCGGTCTGGATCTTGGAGGTGGCCTCGGGCTGGCGTGCTATTGCATCCATTGCGCCTTTACCGATGTTGCCGATGCCAATACCTGCGCCTATTACCGCAAGTCCTGCTCCTACTGCTGCCAGTGTTCCTGTCATTTTGATAAAGTTTTAGTTATACATAGTTTATTAATGGTGTTCTTCCTTAACGGCAAGACCTATGAAGAGTGCCGACAGAAGAGTGAATACGTACGCCTGAAGGAATGCCACCAGTGTTTCGAGGCAGTCCATGAAAATTACAAATAACGCCGATACGGGAGCTAACCACAGCGATTCGAAAATAAAAATAAGAGCGATAAGGCTCAGAACAATTATATGCCCTGCCGTGATATTGGCAAAGAGTCGGATCATCAGTGCAAAGGGCTTTGAAAACATACCGATGATCTCAACGGGTATCATTATGGGCAGAAGCCAGAAGGGAACTCCCGGAGTTGCAAAGATATGTTTCCAGTAAGTCCGGCTGCCGTTGATGGTTGTGATTGTGAAAGTAAAGACGGCCAGAACCATGGTTACGGCAATATTTCCCGTAACATTTGCCCCGAACGGCGGAGGAAACGGTACAAGGCCGAAAATGTTATTAATTAAAATAAAGAAGAAAGCTGTAAGAAGATAGGGCATAAATTTTTCATAGTGTTCATGCCCGAGGTTGGGAATGGCAATGTCATCGCGCACCAACAGTATTACAGGTTCCAGGAAGCTTTGCAACCCTCGCGGATGGCTGATGCCCGATTTGCGGTATGACCTTGCAAGCAAAAGGAAAAGAATCAGTCCTGTCAGGGCCGCAAAAAGCATTCCCGCTACGGCTTTTGTTATGGAAAAATCGAGTGGCAGGTTCTTCTCATCGACGCTACCATCGCTGCCGGCATTTACGATTCTGCCTTTTAATTCTCCCTCTTCGACAAGCATATAACCATTATGAATATGCCCGTGCGCCAGTTTCCCTGATGAAAAAATACTCAGTCCCTTTTCCTTACTCCACAGGATGACAGGCAGATAAATAACCACATTCTTTCCGTTACCCAGGGTCATAATATGCCACTCATGCGAATCGGAAATATGATCCATAATAAATTCACTGGGATTGAATCCCTTTTCGGCTTCTGAACCGGCCCGGGTTTTTTCAGGATGTGCTGAATGTTCACCTTCCTGCGCCGCCAGTGTGAAAAAGGGAAGAAGGAAAACAATAAATGATATAACCGATATCCAGATTTTCTTTTTCAAAACCTTTTCTTATAAATCTTTAATTTTCAAAGTTTTAAGTATCGATATTAAAGTGGCAATTGTGAATGCTAAATATAGCAGAAAAAATAATAAAATATCAGCAAAACCGGTTTTTTTCAAAACGGCAAACCAAACAAGGGTAATCACAAGTTCGGCAAGGAACTTTGAAGATACGGCTATAAAAGTGTGAAATGTCTGATCTTTCGGGTTTTTGCTGAAACCCCGGAAGAAAATTAAAAGTGCAGCCGATGAGGAGAGGAGAAAAAAGAGTGATAAAACAGGAAGGCTCCAGAGGGTCAGGCCGGAATTGAATTGAGGAAAGATTATAAGCCAGATTACGTTAATTCCCAGAAAGAGTGCGGAAACAGGTGCATATTGTCTGACAAGGGTTTTCAAAGGGTTTGATTATTTCGTGATGAAATCCCTGACTGCAACGTAAATGGCGGCTGCCACCCCGAAAAGTGAAAGAATAATGGTAAACACAGGAGTTTCGAGAAGGAACAATTTATCGAGCTTGCTGCCGCCCCAGACGGTGACAAGGATAATTGCGATCATCTGAAATGCAAGCCCCGAGTACTTTACGTAATTTTGCAGGCCTGAGTTCTTATCCTCATCTTTTTTCCGGGGGTCTTTCGTTTCCTTTTGAGTTGTTTGATCCTGCATTGTCGTCAGATTCACTCATCTTACAGGTGCCGGTAAACCTTGCTCCCGGTTCAATAGCAAGTTTATAGGTCACAATATCTCCCTGTATTTTTGATGATGCTTTAAGATTTAAAAGCTGCCCGACCGAAATCTTTCCTTCAATGGAGCCCGATACCTCTGAGTTTCTGCAGGTAACCTCTCCCTTTACTTTTCCTGTCGGGCCGATTACTACTTTCCCTTTTGTTGAAAGATTACCTGTCAGTGATCCGTCAATTCTTATATCACCGTTCGATTTAATGTCTCCGGTAATTTCCGTCCCCTGGCTGATCAGGTTAATTGTCGTGTTTTCTGTTTCTCCGTTTGTCTTTGCCATAATCTTCCGCTTTAAGCTCGGTGTTTACTTTGGTAAATATAGCAACTATTTCGGGTCATATGCCCATTTAAGCCATAACGATCCCCATGTAAAACCTCCTCCGAAGGCTGCCAGAATAAGGTTATCACCTTTCCTGAGCCTATTCTCATATTCCCATAAAGCAAGGGGAATTGTAGCAGCCGTGGTATTGCCGTATTTTTCAATGTTTATCATCACCTTTTCGGGTGGGAGGCCCATTCTTCTGCCGGTGGCATCAATAATGCGGAGGTTTGCCTGGTGGGGAACCAGATAAGCAATATCGTCGGGCTTAAGATTATTTTTTTCCATTATTTCCGCAGCAACATCAGCCATGCTGGTGACTGCGAATTTAAATACTGCCTGTCCTTCCTGATAGATAAAGTGTTCTTTGGCATCCACTGTTTCGTGCGAAGCAGGCCTTGCGGAACCTCCGGCCTTCATGTGCAGGTATTTCCGCCCCGACCCGTCGACCCTGAGTATCTGATCCATAACTCCCAGCTCTTCAGAAGTGGGTTCGAGCAGCACTGCAGCAGCGGCATCCCCGAAAAGAGGGCATGTGGTGCGGTCGGTGTAATCAGTTATAGACGACATCTTATCGGCGCCAACTATAATAATCTTCTTGTATCTGCCCGTTTCAATAAAGGAGGCTCCGGTGTGAAGAGCAAATATAAACCCGGAACAGGCGGCACTAAGGTCAAAACTGAAAGCGTTTTTTATCCCTGCCTTATCGCTGATAATGTTGGCCGTTGCGGGGAAAAGCATATCGGGGGTAATTGTGGCGCAGATAAGAACTTCGATTTCATCGGGAGAAGTTCCTGTTTTCTCAAGCAGTCCCATTACGGCCTTGTCGGCCATATCGGAAGTGCCAAGGCCTTCGCCCCTGAGTATCCTGCGTTCCCTGATTCCGACTCTCTGCATTATCCACTCATCGGATGTGTCGACCATCCTTGAGAGTTCAAAATTATCGAGCCTGTATTCGGGGACCCAGGCATGAATACCGGTAATGGCCGCCCTTATTTTTCCCATTTTAAATTTCTTCTTTTATTCTTTGTGCAAGATTGGCCGAGACTACCGACCTTGTCTGAAGTATCATATTCATTATGGCCTTCCTGTTTGAGTTCCCGTGGCCTATTACAACATTAGCGTTAACCCCTATCACAGGCGTTCCGCCGATATTTTCGAAATCGAGAAGGTCAAAAAATGAGTCCTTGAGTTTCCGCATCCGGTAGATGGTATAAAACGCTTCAGCCTGTTTAAGAACAATATTTCCGACAAACCCGTCGCATACTATTACATCGGGCATATCTTCATGAAACAACTGGTTGCTTTCAATATTTCCCCGGAAATTAATTGAGGAATCCTCCTTCATCATTTCGTACGCCGACCTTACTGCTGAGGTTCCTTTTGATTCTTCAGCTCCTATATTCAACAGAGCTACTGTCGGGTTCTTTTTGCCAAGTACGTACCTGGCATAAATTGAGCCTAGCTTTCCATACTGCAGAAGAACGTCAGGTTTGCAGTCGGGGTTAAGTCCGACGTCGAGCAAAACAGAATACCTGCCCGAAACGGAAGGTACATTTGTAACAAGGGCCGGTCTCTGCACTCCCGGGACAACATTTACCGTATAACTTGCGCCAACAAGCATTGCACCGGTGTTCCCTGCACTGCAGAACCCGTCAATAAGGCCGCTTTTAAGGAGGCCGTATCCTACTGCAATGCTTGAATTCTTTTTCTGAGAAAATGATTTCGCCGGATGATCTCCCATGCCTATCACCTGGGAAGCATGGACAATGTCAAAATCGGATGGTTCTGCCGAGAGTTCACTCAGCTTTGCAAGGATTGATCTCTCATCGCCCACAAGAACCAGCCTCTCATTTCCTGAGAGATGCTTCAGAGTGTCAACAGCTCCCTCGACAACAACTTCAGGAGCATAATCACCTCCCATTACATCTATACCCAGTTTCATACCTTAAAGGTGTTAATCAGGGAAGCAGGACTCTCTACGATGCAGCTTTCTTTTCAATAGCCGGTTTGCCCCTGTAATAACCGCATTCGGGACAAACACGATGATATTCGACTGTTGAACCGCAGTTTGAGCAGGCCATCGTGGTGGGCTTGGTTGCCTTATAATGAGTCCTTCTCTTGTCTCTCCTGGTACTCGAATGTTTATGTTTCGGATGTGCCATTTTTCTGCCTTTTAATTGTTATTTAATAATTTTTTAAGCTCGTTCATTTGTTTATTTTCATTTTCGGCCCTGTGACTTTCGAGGCGGGCTATCATGTCGGGGTTACACCCGCACCGCCCGTCTTTTCCATCGGGATGGATTCTCCTGAGAGGAAGAGCCAGGTGTATGTATTCGTAAAAAAGCTGACTCAGATCAAACTCATGACTTGAAAAAGGTACAAAAATTATTTCGGGATCGCCTTCATCAGTATCATGCCCGGTCTTTAATATGATATTGTTTTCACATTCAACCTTTTGCATAAAAAACTCAAGACACCGGTCACAACTGATTTTAACTGCCCCGGAAATGACTATTCTGAGATTAATGCATGCAGATCCTTTTTCAAGCAGAACATGCGCCCGGAGGTCTCCCTCTTTTATTTCCGAATCTTCAAAGCCATCAAAGAACTTATTGCCGATTCCAAACTCAAAAGTGTGTTTCCCCTCTTTAAGACCGATTAATGGTATTGTATATAACCCGGTCATTCTTTTGATTTTTGGTTTGCAAAAATATAAATGATTGGCTAATTAAAAAAATAATACCTGAAAAAGTGACATTTATATCATTAAAGTCTCCGGCTGCCGGTGTTTTTCCGCCGTTTACCGGAAAATTGTTTCCCGGCCTCCGTTCAAGGTTTATTTTTGCTGTCAATCAATAGGGAAAAGTCATGAAATATAAAGAACATCATCCGCTTGTCAGCCTTGGACTCTTTTTTATTGTCCTGGGGGTGGTGCTGCTGACAGCAACAAACGATTTGCTGGGATTAGGCAGCGTTAGGGATTACTTCACCTGGGAGACAGCCCTGGTCTTCATCGGCCTGCTTTTGCTGGTCAATCTCAGGTTTACCGGAGGAATACTGCTGATTGCAGCCGGAACCTGGTTTATGCTCGAAAAACTTTTATTTGAGATACCCCCCCTGGTTAAAACCCTTTACTGGCCCGGCGTAATAATCTTACTGGGCATTTCATTTATTCTTTCCTATTTGTTTTCAGGAAAAAGAAAATCGGTAATTAAACAATAATAAAATAAATTTACAGCTATGGAAACGAATGATAATTTTTACGGTAAAAATAACCCTGAGAATAATCACCGGCATCATCACTCTTCCTACAACAGGGTTGTTATTGGTGTAATACTTGTTCTGGCAGGCCTGCTTATGATAATGAAAAATGCAGGGTTCTTCAGCCATTTTATCGAAGAGGTGATCTTCAGCTGGCAGATGCTGCTGGTTACAATAGGGCTTATAATTACAATCGGATCTTCAGGAAGTAAAACAGCCGGAATTATTCTGATGGCTGTCGGATCCTTCTTCCTCATCCCGGAAATTTTCAGCGAGGCCTTTAATATTTACAACATGTTCTGGCCATCCATCTTCATTATTATCGGTGTTATTTTTATCTTTTCGAGGAGAAGATGGAGACCTTCAGGCCATATATCTGAAACCGGGGAGGAGTTTATCGATTATGTATATGTTTTCAGCGGCGGTGAACGCCAGATACAGACCGGCAATTTCAGAGGAGGCAAAGTGACAGCGGTTTTTGGCGGGGCTGAACTTGATCTCACCAGGTCATCGCTTGCACCGGGCGTTAACACTCTTGAAGTGGCTTGCGTTTTCGGAGGTGTGACAATCAAGGTTCCCGATGAATGGGATATTAAAATTGAGGTTACCCCTGTACTGGGAGGCTTCAGTGATGAAAGAAAACTGAGGGAGGGGAGAACCGTAATTCAGGGTAAGCAACTGATTATAAAAGGAGCTGTGGTATTTGGCGGCGGAGAAGTAAAAAGCGCTTAGTTAATAATGAAACATCCTCTCTTCCAGAATAAACTCAGGATGGTCGTGTGGTGGCTGACCTGGCTGGTACTCAGCCTTGGTCAGCTGCTCCTTTACTATATTGTGTATGACAGGAATATAAATTACAATATTGCCGATGTTGCAGTATCTTTTATAATCTACTCGGGAATAGGTATCGCAATATGGTATCCTTTCAGGTTTTTCAACTCCCGCACAATAAAATCAGTGATGCTTGTCACCAATATACTTCTGCTGGGTGCGGCAGTTATAGTAACATGGATAGTCCTTTCAAGATATCTGCTGGTTATTATTATTCCCGATTCGGCGGAAATGGAGCTCTACTGGGAAGCCACCCTTCCTTACCGGGCGGGAAGCGGCACCCTTATTTTCGGACTTATCATCCTAACGTATTACCTGATAATGAGCATGTCGGCTCTCGCCGAGAAAAAAGCCAGGGAAGCAAAGCTTGAGGCTGTCATCAGGGATACAGAACTCAGAATGCTGAGGTCTCAGATTAACCCCCATTTCCTCTTTAACACTCTTAATTCCATAAGTTCCCTCACTGTCACCAACCCCGAGAAAGCCCGGCTGATGGTTATTAAACTATCCGATTTTATGAGGTATTCGCTTTCAAGTAAAGATGAGCAACCGGTCACTCTTGAAAGTGAGATGGAAAATATACGGCTTTATCTGGATATCGAAAAAGTGAGGTTCGGCGACAGACTGGCTTATGAAGAAATGATTGAAAAAGAGTGCCTGAAAATAAAAATTCCGGTGCTCCTCCTTCAACCTCTTTATGAAAACGCTGTCAAGCATGGCGTGCATGAAAGCACTGGAACCATTAAAATCACGACCAGAATAACATGCGGAGGGAAATATGTGAGGATTGATATCGGTAACAACTACGAAGCCGGTGCTGTCAGCGCAATGGGGACGGGTACCGGACTGGCAAACGTGTCAAAAAGGCTCGACCTCTATTATGGCGGAAACGCCTCAATAAATGTCAGCCGTGAAAATAATCTTTTCAGGGTGGTATTAAACCTTCCGATGGAATAAAATTCTGTCTTTAAAAGGCAACCGGACCTGAAATTATGTACCGTATTTTATGAAAAGAATCAGAACAATTATTATTGACGATGAGGCCCCCGCAAGGGAAATACTCAGGCACTATCTCAGCACAATAAATGAAATTGAGATTGTTGCAGAATGCTCAGACGGGTTTTCCGGACTGAAAGCAATATCGGAAATCAAGCCCGATCTGATTTTTCTTGATATCCAGATGCCACGCCTGAACGGGTTTGAACTCCTGGAGGTTCTTACTGAAAAACCGGAGGTAATATTTACCACCGCTTACGATCAGTATGCAATAAAGGCTTTCGAGATGAATGCGGTTGATTACCTGATGAAACCCTTTCCGGAGGAGAGGCTTAAGGATGCCGTCGGTAAGGCAATGGACAGATTGCCAGGCAAAGAATCACGTTCCGGTGCAACAGGCAACCCTATCGAAAAACTGCCGTCACCTCTTGCAAGAATCGTAGTCAGGAAGGGAAACGGAATAAACATTATTCCGGTTGATGATATAAGATACCTTGAAGCCCAGGATGACTTCGTGATGATATATTATTCATCAGGGAAGGCCCTTAAGCAGCAAACCATGAAATTCTACGAAGATAACCTGCCATCCGACAGGTTTGCAAGAATTCACCGGTCGTATATTGTAAAGATCTCGGAAATCAAGAAGCTGGAACCCTACAGCAAAGACAATTATGTAGCTGTGCTGGCAGGAGGCGAGAAAATTCCCGTCAGCCGCTCGGGTTACCGGAATCTGAGGGAAGAGCTTAATTTCTGAACCGTCAGTGTTTCAGCCTGTTCGACCGGGGAAACTTTCTTAAAAAAGTGCCGGCCGGCCGGTATCTTTTAATACGTATAAGCGGAACAGGATCATAGCCATGAGTCCCGCCTGGCCTGCACCTTAATATCCTGTCCAGTCCCATTATCGATCCCCGTACGGGACCGTGAAGCTTCAATGCATCCAGCATATACATGGAACATGACGGCACATGACGGCAGGAAGGCCTCAGCATAGGCGAAATGGCATACCTGTAAAACCAGACCGGTACCGACAACAGAAAGACAAGGAGCCTTCTCATGCAACAAAAATAACCATTATGAAACACAAATCCTGCCAAATTGTCAATATATCTGTACTGTGAACAGAGTGGCAGATATTTTGTTGAATTAAAATAAACCAAATTCAGGAGGGTACTTTTATGACGATATGGGTAATTTTTATTGGAATAATGATCCTGAGCTGGATCGTAAGCGCAAATCTTAAATCAAAGTTTAAAAAATACTCGAAGATACCTGTTGAGAACGGTATGTCGGGAAGGGAAATTGCCGAAAAGATGCTGCGCGACAACGGGATATACGATGTTAAAATCGAAAGCGTCCCCGGTCAGCTTACCGACCATTATAATCCTCTTAATAAAACAATCAACCTGAGCCCCGAGGTTTACAGTGGCAGGAGCATTGCCGCAGCTGCGGTTGCCGCACACGAAACCGGCCATGCTGTTCAGCATGCAACTTCTTATGCATGGCTCGGGATGAGGTCGAGCCTGGTCCCTGCAGTAAGTTTTGCCTCAAAATGGGTACAGTGGATTCTGCTTATCGGGATTCTGGTCATAGAAAGATTTCCGGCTCTGCTTCTTTTCGGAATAGGACTTTTCGCCCTGACGACAATTTTCAGCTTCGTCACACTCCCGGTTGAAATAAACGCAAGTAAAAGAGCCCTTGCCTGGCTTTCGGTGTCGGGTATCACAACCTACGAAAATCATGACAGGGCGGAGGATGCTCTCAGGTCAGCCGCATACACCTATGTGGTTGCCGCACTCGGATCCTTGGCAACTCTGATTTACTACGTGATGATTTTCCTTGGGGCCACCCGCGACTGAAGTCTGTTACCTGCCGGGCACCGTAAGAAGCGAGCTTGTTTTGTGAATTGTGCGGATTATTAACCATATTATTGCTGCACCGGCAAAAAGGTAAAGCCAGAAAGGTGTAATCGCAGGCTTTCCGTCAACGGAATAGTTTCTGACAAAATCGAGTGCGGTAAAGATTACAAAGATGTTTATGAAGCTGTTGTACTCTCTTCTCAGGACGGTCTTTAATGAGAAGGTCAGCGATGGAGCCCTGTACTGCCTGAAAGACGGCAGAACTGCATTGGTTTTTTCCGCCCACCTGTCGTAAAGGTCCCCGAACTTTTTTCTGAGATACTGCTCCTCGGCAAACATTATCCTTTCGTAATAAATCCAGTAAACAAGAAAAAATATGACGGCAAACTAGGCAGATCTCAGGAAAAGGACGGGCCCGAGCCACATGAAAAAGTTGCCAATATATAGTGGATGCCTGACAAGCGAATAGATACCTGTTGTGTTAAGTTCATCGGCAATCTGTCCTCCTGCAGTGTTCCTTCCTGAAGTGTTACCCGGAGCAAACCCCACCGTAAGTACCCGCACAAGCTGGCCGGCAAGGCTGACCGCGAGAAAAATTATCTCCTCCCTTAAATCGAATTTAATGATTAACGGATTTGTAAACCAAAGAATTATAAAGCCCGGTATAGCAAACAGGACAGGAAACCAGCTTCTCCTTCTGAAAAGCCAGTTACCGCTGTTCTCAAATTCATGGACAAGGGACATAACGATGTTGAAAGCGGCAAAATTAGGAAAATTCTAGAAACTGTACTTTATTCTGACGAAGACAAGGTTTATCCTGCTTTTTTCACCTGCAAATCTGCCTTTGAAATGCTGCCAGATAAGTGTAAAATCTACATTTTCTGCCATTGAATAGTCAAGAGAGGGGCCGGCAAAATAACCTTCAAGATCAGGGAACCACATCGCGGAAGTCCCCAGGCTCAGCAGTGGGTTGGCCGCCCACGTAAAACTGCCGAAGGCCGAAAACTCTGAAAAGGCAAGGTTCTTTGCCGACAGGGTTCCGGAGTAAAGTGAACTGAAACTGCTCAGGTCGGGAGGTTCGTTACAGTACATCACCTGAAACTGAAAAACCGAATTGTCACTGAACACCCTGTCAATACCTGCGGTGACAAGGAAGACTCCGGAAGTATCACTGAAATTTTTTACCGGCCTGAACCAGGTCGCCTCTCCCCTGAATGAAGTTTTAAACAGATTGCCCGACCATCCTGCCCCTGCCACCAGGTCCGATCCATCCATGAAGCCTCCGAGAAGCTGCATATCGTATCCCCACTTGTTCCAGCGATAGAGTCCTGCAGCAGTAATCTTGTCATCATATCCCGCTTTGACTACTGCCTCAATAGCCGACGACCAGGAAGGAAAATACTGCAACCTTACTGCATCGCTGCCCGGACGTTCGGTGTAATCAAAGTCAAAAAACGAATAAGCGTTGAAAATGTCATTGGGATTCCAGACGAATGCCTGCCCCCAGTTTATTCTCTGCCTGCCTATCCGGGCCTGGAACTTTTCGTAGTTCAGGTCAATATAGAATCTGTCGGCCGTTGTGTTCAGTAAAAAGGAATTCCTGCTGATAATATTCCAGGAGAGGTCCAACCATCCGCGGTCAGCGGCGATCATTTCAGGGTAAGAAGGATTTAATCTGAGCATGTCTCCCGTAAAGAGCCTGTTCCTGAGTTCGAGGACCACAGCGACTTGGCTGCCTGCACTGTAACTAAAGTTCAGCCTGTTATGGATAAGAAAATCATTGATAAACGGCCCGCTCAGGGAGTCGAACATGGCACTCTGCATGGTGGTGAAATAACCCGATACTCTGAAATCCGGATCTTCCTGTCCCGGAGATAACAATGGTATCAGCAGGGCTGATGTCAGAGCCAGAAAATATTTTTTCATCAGGCAGGTTTGTTTTCTTTCTTCCTTATTTCATCCGACACCACTTTCCCGTCCAGCAGCGTTATAACCCTTCTGGCCATATTAACGACTCTCGGATCGTGAGTGGAAAAAATAAAAGTTATCTTCTCCTCCAGGTTGAGTTTTTCCATTATCTCCAGCAGTGTGGCAGCAGCTTTGGAATCGAGGTTGGCTGTAGGTTCGTCGGCCAGAATAAACTTTGGTTTTGATGCAAGTGCCCTTGCCACGGCTACTCTCTGCTGCTGCCCGCCCGACAGCTTTGCAGGGCGGCTGTTAACACGTTCGGCAAGGCCTACAGCTGTTAAAAGCTCCATGGTGCGGGCATCGCGCTTTTCTGCCGGCCATTTCTGCAGCGACATAATGAAATCAACGTTTTCCTTTGCGGTCAGAACGGGGATGAGATTATAGGACTGAAATACAAATCCGATATTCCGTAGTCTGAAATCAATAAGTTGGGAGGGTTTCAGCAGGGACAGATCGGTCCCGTCAATAATAATCGTGCCCGAAGTCGGAATATCAAGACCGCCGATCAGGTTAAGCAGAGTGGTTTTTCCCGAGCCGGAAGGACCTACAACAGCGGCAAATTCTCCTTCCTCAAAGTCAAGGGAAATATTGTTTACGGCATGAACGTGTACCTCCGACCCGTCATATATCTTATTCACATTTCTTAATTCAAGTATTTTCATAACTGGCATTTTTAATATTATTCTGTTCTTAGAGTTTCAACCGGATTTAACTTCAGGGCCTTCCGGGCCGGCCAGACAGAAGAAAGTACAGCTGTTGCTATAACCATCAGGATAACAAAAATGAAAAACTCCGTTGTAATGTAAGGATAAACAACTGCGGCGAATCCGATTGCCTCAAAACCTTCGCCCCAGCCCGCGAAGTGTATGCCCGTTTTTCCCAGCATTGAAACGATTAGCCATCCTGAAATCATTCCTGCAATGGCTCCAACCCCTGTAAGAAAAGTTGTCTCCAGCATAATCATGCTGAAAATTTTCCTGCGGTTCATGCCGATGGCCATCAGCATTCCGAGTTCTTTTGTACGTTCGAGAATGGCCATCATCATGGTGTTTATAATCCCGAATGCAAGGGCAAACATTATAATGCCGATAATGATGAAATAATACAATATCATGAAATCATTCATATATGCCGCATCGGGAGCAAGATCTTTCCATGTGCTTACAACGTTGCCGGGCGGCAGTGATGAAAGCTTCCGCCTCACGCTTTCAGCATCTTCTATGTTATGGAGCAAAACGGCTATTTCATGAATCATTGGCTTTCCGGTGCCGCACAGGGAGGCCAGTTCACCGGCATTAACAAAGGCCGACATCTGGTCATAACCTGTATTGGTTGTCTTGTAAATTCCGCACACCCTGAATGTGCCCTGAACAGGATTGCCGGCAGAGTCGGTTAAGGTGATCTGAATGCGGCTTCTTATCCTGTAATCAAGCGCACTGTCGATCAGGATTTTCCCGTATTTATCGAGTTCTTTCTTCGAAAGCCTGCTTCTGAGAGCCTCCCTGAAATCTTTGGGCGATCTGAACCTGACTTCCTTTAATGAATCAAGTTTTTCCATTACGGAATACGGGATATGTCTCCCGCCAAGGCGATCAAAAAGACCGGAAGTGATGATGTAATGTTTAAGTTTTAATATTTCCGCTGTTTTATCACTTATTAAAATCGTTCCATCTTTGTTTTTGTCGATATATTCACCAGCTCCCGGGACAATTTTTTTGTAAATCTCCGACAATGATTTTTCCTTTTCAGGGTCGATGCCATAAATAAATAATCCGGTTGCAGCCCAGGGCGTCGCGGCCATGGCGGTCAGTTTTGTCCTTTGTACAAATGCCCTGACCCCGGGAAGTGCCTCAACTGATGAAATTACCTCTTCGGGCCTGATGACGGTGAAAAGCGGCTCTTCATTTCCAAGATATTCTTTATTATGAATCTGAATATGCGAGACTTCATTGTAAATGGCATCATGCATTCTCTGCTCAATCCAGCCCTGCATAACACCCATTATCATTACACCTGATATAATTCCCACTGTGACTGCTGAAATTACCACAAGGCTGCGGGTTTTGTTCCGCCATACATTCTTCCAGGATAGAGACCAGATCATAACTTTTAATTTTCTCAGCCGCGAAGGGCTTCTATTTCCTTTAGTTTTTTAATCTTTCGCATCGGATAAAGAGAGGCAATTATAACCATAAGGGCTACAATCACAGCCTGCCAGTAAAAATAGGGACCGAACCATGCAGCGGGCATTACCGCATCCCAACCGTAATCCTCCATCATTTTGCCGAGATTACCCTTAAGGACAATCGGGTTGTAATAGAAATACATTATCAAAGGAGAAGCGGCTGCCATTCCTCCGGCAAGGCCAAATACCCCAAGCAGGCTCATTTCTGTAAGAATAATCCGTTTCAGCCTGCTTTTCTGCATCCCGATTGAAACAAGCACGCCGAACTCCTTTCTTCTTTCCGCCACCATCATCAGTACGGTTCCGAATATGCCGAAGAAGATTATAAAATAGAGCAGGCCGAGCATTAACATACCGCTCTGGCTGTCGCCCTGTATCTGCTGATAAAGGATAGGATTCAGTTCTATCCATGTTTTAACTGTCGTTCCGTCAGGAATAATGGCAGCGATCTCTTTTTTGGCCTGGTTCATCACTCTGTCGGACCGGCCGGTAAGGCTGATGGCGAGTGTGGTTATTTTCCCCGGACAATCCAGAAATTCCTGGGCTTTTTCGATTGTCATCATTATAAGCCTGCTGTCAATCTCGGGAGAAGGCATTTTTATAATTCCCCTTACCGGGAAAAGACCGGCTGCCGAAGCCCCCTGGTATCCCTGCCCCAGAAGAACCAGTGTGTCACCTATCCCGGCCTTCAGATAGCCTGCCAGCCTGTCGGATATAACCACACCGTCATCGTGCTCGCCAAGGAAGCCGTTTTCGGTTTTACAATACCTTAATATTTCCGGCAAATATTTAAGCGCCTCACTGCCTGTCAGGCCGGTCTCAAGTTCAAGCCTGGCATCAGATGAGTAAGCCCTGCCGGCATTTTCGCGCACCTTTTTCATGACTTCTGAAGGAAAGAGCCCGCTCTTTTCCATTGCTGCAACTGCACTCTCGCTAATCCTGTACTTTACAAGCTTGTTTTCGGGATTGGAAAACATCCTCTCCTTAAGCGGGTCAATTGCAACAATTGCCACCGGTTTGGTCTGAGGTCCGTTTGAGGCCAGTGCAAATGACTCGAGATGCGGGGTTGCTGATACAACATTTTTTATACGACTCACTGCTGAAATTAAGGTGTCGTCATAGCCGAATGAATAATCTATCATCGGATTATCCTGGTATTCCTTATGCTGTATCTGGAGATGACCCGTATATGATTCGATAAGGTTCGTAATCATCTGGTCGTATGTGCCAAGTTGGTACGACCTCATAATTGTTGCGAAGAATACCGCGAAGAAAACAGAAGCGGAGGTGATCATTGTTCTCCGGCGGTTCCTCCAGAGATTGCGCCAGGCTATTTTGAATATGTCATTCATGTCAAATTAATTGAGGATTACCCGGTAAGCCGTAATATTATCTCACTGTTTTCATGTTCTGCTGTGAAAAGAAGTTTTCATTGACGGCGATGTTAAACTTAATTTCCTTTATAACTATTATTGTCTTTTTCCCGGGTTCTTCAGCCGGTATAAGTTCAATTCTTGTAGGGATGTTTCTGCCATCCATAATCTTTATTTCAGACCCTGTTTCAGTTCTGACCAGGGAGCCGTCCTCATCATAGAGCTCCGATTTCAAAAACAGAAACTCTTTCTTGTCGATCCACCTTATCTGGTGTCCCCATATTACAGACGCTTCCTTTCGGGCGGTCATCATTATTTTGTAACATTCCCGTCCGTCAATAATCTCTTCGCCGGCAAACTCGTGTATATAATCTGAAACTACGGAAGATTCCCGCATGATGTCATCATTTGTATAATCTGAACCCATCCAGCCCTGCGACATCATTGAGGGCGGCAGTTTAATAAGACGGTTTATCGAGGGATTCCAGTTCCACATTTCGTTTCCTCTTTTCAGGAAAGACTGGCCGGCATCCCTTGCGGGAGCTGTTATCAGAGTGAGGGCATAGTCGCGTCCCATTGTCCAGTTTTTGAACTCAACGGTTCTTTGCCAGGATGGCCTGACAATGGTCATCGACATTACGGAATAACCCGATTTTTCACCGTTGAATTTTTCATCGGCCTTTTTGATCACTTCAACTGCCGTAAGTGACTGGGCTGCCATGTAAGCGGGTGCAGTCAACAGCAATGGAACAAATAAAAGTTTAAGTTTTCTGAAAGATTTCATTATTTCTATTTGTATTGCTCAATAATTTTTTTCACAACATCATCAAACCGGAAGTCATATTGATCGTCTGAAAAGACGAAGGTCAGGGCAAACCCTTTGAGGGTAATAATGAACATATTCATATCGAGAAAAGGATCGTACCCCGGCGGTTTTATTTCCTTTTTACGGTTGAAATATTCGGAAAGCATGGCGGTTATTCCGGGCAGGTCCCTGAACTGATTTTCGTTTTCGGTAAAGAATTTCTGCACATCCTCCTGCATCAGAAGCCTGAAAAACAGGCGCCAGACAGCCTTTTTCCTTTTCAGTAATTCTGCAATGCGTAAGACAAAATCTTCAAATTCGTCACCGCTGAGATATCCGTCATGATCAGGATCGAAATACTGGTACATCTCATCAACCGATTTTCTGATAATCTCTTTAAGCAGTTCCTCCTTGCTCGGAAAATAATTGTACATCAGTCCTTTTGAAATGCCGGCATGTTTTGCGATATGACTTATTGTAGTTGCGTGGTAACCGTTAAGGGAAAAATGTTCCAGGGCACTCTGCATAATCAGCGCCCTTTTTTCCTCCCTGATATCCGCATATTGTTTTTTTGTCCGTGGCGACATCGTTCTGCGGTTTATAGATTAATGACTGAACGGTCAGTCAAAAATAAATACTTTTTCCGAGACTTCAAAATTTCTGATAAGGCATTTTTTATTTTGCCCCTTTATTCAGGAAAACAGGTTTACGGTGTTCCTCGGAGGGAATGCTGTTTTTGACATAAGGCCAGTCGTCATTCCACAGAATTTCATCGAGCATAAGTTTTCTGCCCTCCGGCCTGGTTCTGTCGTAGGCATGGTAAAGAAGCCAGGTGTTTCCCTGGTCATCTGTTATAATTTCCGAATTATGGCCTGTTCCGGTGAACCTTTCACTTCCGCGGATAATAATTTCATGCCTGTTATCGTTCATGCTTTCGCCTTTCCGGTTGAAATATGGTCCGAAAAGATTTTCCGACCGTCCGGTCACTGTGGTGTAGGTGCTCTTTAGTCCTTCACAGCAGGTGCCCGTTGAGCAGAAGAGGTAATAATATTTTCCTTTCCTGAAAATACAGGTGCCTTCATAGGCGGTTCCTGCTATCTGTCTTTTTTCTGCTCCGGGGTTAACTGAAAGCCCGTCATCGGACAGTTCGATGCAGAATATTCCGTGAAAGCTGCCCCAGAAAAGGTATTTTTTGCCATTATCCTCGATATAAAAAGGGTCGATAGAGTTTTGCACTCCTATTTCTGAGCTGATAAACAATTTGCCCTTGTCTCTGAAAGGTCCTTCAGGCTTATCGCTTACAGCCACTCCTATGCCGCAGGTCCATTCACCTCCCCAAACCGACATAGAATAATAAAGGACATATTGTCCGTTGATATAGTTTATATCCGGTGCCCAGATGCTTCCCTTCGGAACAAATTTCGGCCTGGTGGTATCGGTAAAAGCCCGGCCGGCAAGTTCCCAGTTTACAAGGTCGGCCGATTTCATTATGGGTGTATTTCTTATGTTTTCGGTTGCGTAAAGATAAAAGTAACCGTTCTCTGCTCTTAATAATGTCGGGTCGGGGAGACTGAAAGTCGATAAAGGATTGGAGTACCGGTTATCATACAAAGCCGGAGGATTAATATGGTGATCAATGTTAAGGATAAAATTCAGAGCCAGCGTGATGAATAATAATAAGAGCTGCATGGATTTGTAGTGTGGTATAAAAACAATAGTAACATTGCGTAATCCGGCTATCCCAGACCGACATCAAGCAGCATCATTGCAGCAAAACCTGCCATTGCACCAACAGTTGAGAGGTCTGTTTCATCGCCGGCCTGTGATTCGGGGATCAGTTCTTCCACAACGACAAAAATCATTGCCCCGGCGGCGAATGAGAGTGCAAAAGGGAGCAGGGGTTTAAGCGCTGAAACAAGGAAAGCTCCGAGCACCCCTGCTACAGGTTCCACAACGCCCGAAAGCTGTCCGTACCAGAAGGCTTTGCGCCTGGTAAAGCCTTCGCGCCTCAGCGGTATGGAAACTGCAGCACCCTCCGGAAAATTCTGGATTCCTATGCCTAGGGCCAGAGCGATGCCTCCCGCCAGAAGGCCGGGATCGGGATTGTTGGCGAGGGCGCCGAAAAGAACGCCCACTGCCAGGCCTTCCGGAATATTGTGGAGGGTTATGGCAAGTACCAGCAGGACACTCCGCTGCCAGCCTGTTTTTATTCCTTCGGCTTTCTCTTTCGAAAGGCCCATGTGAAGATGAGGAAGCAGCCTGTCAATCAGATAAAGGAAAGCTCCGCCTGCAAGAAACCCTGTTACGGCAGGTATCCATGCCGTCATGCCGTTCTCTTCGGCCATTTCTATAGATGGTTTTAGAAGTGACCAGAAGCTGGCTGCAATCATTACCCCGGCCGCAAAACCGAGCATTGAGTTAAGTATTTTACGGTTTATCGATTTAAAGAAAAAAACCATAGCGGCACCCAGGGCAGTCACTCCATAAGTAAACATGGTGGCAAACAGTGCCAGTAAAACAGGATTATATTCCAGCAGAAACTCCGGGTTCATAAAATTGATTTACCCAAAATTAACTTTTTTTTGTCCAGGATGCTTTCCTGAGGCGGTCCATGATTGCAATGCCGATTCCAGTTTCGGGTACCGGCTCGGCTACAATGAATTCAACTTCCGACTCCTCCAGGGTGTGCATTGCCTCAAAAAGATTTACCGCATACTCCCTCAGGTCCATACTTTGCGTTAGAAGCATAACCCTCCCGTAATTTTCGGTATCCTGTCCGGAGAATGATAGGAGTCCTGCCTTAGGCCTTTCTGACTCGCTGATTTTGCCCGGCGGGGATACTATCATGTGTTTTGCCGGACTGTAGTGAGATTTAAGCATACCGGGAGCGATTACCAGAACATCTGACTTCGAAGTGTTATCGTAAGGCACAATTGTTTCGATCTCTTCCCTTGTAACGACGCCGTGCCTCAGCAAACGGAAACCGTATTCTGTTATTCCGATAACAGTGGATTCAATCCCCACCCTGGTTTTTCCGCCATCAATGATGAAATCGATATCGGGGAAGTATTTTCTTACATGGGCGGCGGTGGTGGGGCTTGTCCTACCGAATTTATTTGCGCTTGGTGCTGCAACAGGGCAGCCGGCAGTCATGATCAGGGAAAGGGCTATTTCATTGTCGGGCATCCTGATGCCTACTGTCGGGAGCCCCGAGGTGACAATATCGGGGATAATTCTGCTTTTGTTCAGAACCATTGTAAGAGGCCCGGGCCAGAATCTTTCTGCAAGCGCCAGGACTCTTTCGTCGGGCTCAACAGTAAGTTTCTCCAGTTCTGACAATTCTGCAATGTGTACAATTAGCGGATCGAAGGAGGGGCGTTCTTTCAGCTCGAATATCTTTGCCACCGCCATCGGATTCAGGGCATCTGCGCCCAGCCCGTAAACGGTTTCAGTAGGAAAGGCAACAAGCCTGCCCTCCCTTAAGTAAGCTGCCCCCTTCTCAATGTCTGCTGATGTATTAATATCCATTATTTATGATTCCGGGTGCCAAAATTAATATAAAAAGGATGAGACATTCTCAGAAGGAGTTTAAATCATTGGCCAGCTGGTATAATAATAAGTAAATGCGTTTCTTGGAACCGTAAGTCTTTCGTTAAAAGTATTTTCATTAAGAATATTAAATGATTTCACCTTTTCTGCCCTGAATGTCTGGGAAGACGTTGTTCCGTTGAGCCTTATTACTTCTTTTCCGTTAAGGCATATGCAGAATGGCATGGTAAATTTGGGCCCGGTTTTTGTCCATTGATAAGTGAATTTCAGGTTTCCCTTATTATCAAGTTCATAGGTGCAAAATAGCACCGGAGGCTCAGCATCGTAGAGAAACTTTCTGAAAAAGTCGTCCAGGTCAAGGCCCGAGTATTCATGTACCAGTTTCAGGAAATCTTCCGTTGTGGTAATCCTGAATTTATATTTGTTGTAATAATCTTTTATTATCCTGAAGAAAAGGGAATCGTTATCGAGAATACAGCGAAGGTTATTTAGCATGGCAGCTCCTTTATTGTAAATATCACCCGACAGGAAGGTATTTTCATTAATATTTCTCTCCCCGACTACAGGATAAAGGTTATTAATGCTTCTTTGTTTGGAGGCTATCATTTTCAGATAGTCGGTGTACCCCGACGCCTTCTCGGCGAGGAGACATTCCGCAAAAGTCGTGAATCCTTCATTTATCCAGGCATCTGCCATGTCTCCAATGGCAACCGCATTTCCCCACCATTCATGGCCTGTTTCGTGCACCAGAAGGTAATCATATTTCTCAGGCCACATTTCCATTTTCTTGTTTTCCTTTCCGTAATCGCCTCCTATGGCAATGGCCCCCTGGTGCTCCATTCCTGCAAATGGTGCTTCAACCATAGCGGCGCCGTCTCTCATAAAAGGATACTCACCGAAAAGGTCCTCATATATCTTAATGATTTCTTTTGTCTGGGCGTAATATTTCTTTGCTTTTTCCAGATTTTTGGGAAGAACATAATAGTCAATGTTATATTTTCCCAGGCTGTTTGAATATTCTTCAGTAAAATTCACGAAATCACCTATATATAAAGTGACATTGTAAGTGTTAATAGGATAGCTTACAAACCATTCGAAGTTTGTGTACATATTTCCAAGGTCTTTTACCGACCGCAGATTGCCGTTTGATATACCCTGGTAGCCTGCAGGAACCTGCAGGTTGATCCTCATTGAATCGGGTTTGTCGGATAAATGATCCTTGCAGGGCCACCATGAACTTGCTCCAAGATGTTCGCATGCCACACCAATGTGGTATCTGCCTTTCTCCTTGTCCCAAACAAAACCTCCGTTCCAGGGAGCTTTTGGGGCAACCCTGGGCTTGCCTCTGTAAGTGACGGTGAGGGAATGTTTTTCCCCAGGCTCAAGTCTCTTTTCCGTATCCACAAACACGGCACCGAACAATCTGTCGTATTTGAGAGTACTTTCATCAAGTTTGACGGAAGTTATTTCATAATTTGGGAAAAGGTCGAACTGCAGCCGTCGGGTGCCGGATATAGTCGTAAACCAGATGGTATTACTTCCTTCGATGCTCTGGTTCTCGGGGATTACCTTTACTGACAGATCATAGAAGAATACATCATAGCATGTTCTTTCGGGCCGAATACCACCCTGAAGGGTATCGGAAGGTTGAATTCTTATTTTAAATCCCCTTGCTGAATCAAGTTCAGCATCAAGTTTTAAATTCTTCAGGAACATCTCCGCCATTGCTCTTTTTGAGGTAAAATAATCTATAATGGTTTCTCCTTCCCTGTAACCGGTTTGTCTTGCCAGTAACAAATCTTTTTCAGCCGCAGACCTGTTGTTTAGATTCAGATTTGCAATACCCCTCACATAATACAGATAACCGTTAGTGGGGTTCCGGGGAATAAAATAATTCAGTTCCCTGAGAGCGCTTAAATAATCCCCCGACTTTAAATAACCATCTATTCTGGCAACAGATGCCTGGTCGACAGAATTAGGTGCAGATACATTCTGCGAAAAGCAAACGCCGACGTAGACCGACAGCAATATTAATACAGCATGGGCTCTCATAAATTCAGGTAATTATTTATTAAACAGACATTAATTAATAAAATCAAAAATAGTAAATTTTGAAATCTTTTTTTTGCCTGCCTGAAAAGTTGAGCGCTAATAAATTAAAAATCACGAACACCCTGATTTCAGTTGGAAAATGAATCACTATTGGCGCAAAAAAAGGTGTGGAAATCTGGTTCCACACCCCGCGGATATCTTTCGCAGAAAACCTGTTATTCGAAGAAAGGAACGCCCTGTACGGCGTATTTCTTCATTGCCTCAATGTTGAGGTCAACACCTATGCCAGGTTTGTCGGAGACTTTAAGGAAACTTTTTTCAACCCAGTTGCCTTCATCAAAAATAACGATCTCCTTATACATCGGGGTTGTATGGAAATATGACTGCCACTCCATTATAAGGAAATTCGGTACAGAGACACATACGTGTGCGCAGGCCATTGCACCAAGCAGGGAAGCGACCATGTGAGGTGCGAAAGGTATGTAATAAAGGTTTGCCAGGTTGGCAATTCGCTGCCCTTCACCAAGTCCGCCGCATTTCTGAAGATCAGGCATGATGGCATCAACCCCCCCGATCTCAAGAAGTTTCCTGAAACCGTAGGCAAGATAGATATTTTCACCGGCAGCGATAGGGGTGCCGGTCTCCTGTGAAATCAGCCTGTAAGCTTCAATGTTGTCTGCGGGGATGGGTTCCTCGAGCCACAGCAGGTTGAGGTTTTCAACCCTTCTGGAGATTGCCAGGGCGGTATTCAGATCATATCTGCCGTGCATGTCCACTGCAATATCGATTTTAGGACCGACAGCCTGTCGTACTGCTGCAAGCTGATCGTACATCCTCTGCAGTTCCCCCTGACTGGCAGTCCAGTTGTACCTGTCGAATTTATCAGGATCAGCCGTATAATCAAGGTCAAACTTAAGGGCATTGAATCCAAGCTTTACTGCCTCAACAGCGGAATCGGCAAATTCCTTTGGAGACGGGAATCGTGACCGGTAAAGAGCTGTATCGCAGTAAACCCTGACACTGTCCCTGAACTTGCCTCCGAGCAGCTGGTAAACAGGCAATCCCAGGGCTTTGCCGCAAAGATCCCACAGGGCTGTCTCGATTGCGGAAAGCACAGCCACATACACACCTGACTGGGCTCCTCCGAAGAATCCTGCTCTGCGTATATCTTCAAATATCCTGTGGATGTTGAACGGGCTTTGGCCTCTCAGCCTTCTGCCCATACTCATAACGAGGTGGTAGGTCCCGGATATTGCATCCACACCTTCGCCGCAACCATAGATATCCTGATTGGTAAGGATCTTTACAAACAGGCTGCCCCTTACGTATCCGCATTTGACATCTGTTATCCTCAGATCGGACGGAATAGAATTCCTGCTGGTTTGTTCCATGGCTTTTTCCAGGCCATTTCCGAATCCGGATAACGGAGCAACGGCGGCGGCGGCGGTTACAGCAGCAGCTTTTCCAAGAAAAGCCCTTCTTGAATTTGTGTTTTTCATGGTATTGTAAGTTTTATTTATCAAAATAATGTTGCTACAACCGGCAAAATAATCAAAATCCTGTTTTCCGGTATTCCCGGGATGCCGGTTTATAGTTTTTTAACATAAAACCGAACCTCAGTCACGGCTATAAAAAATCCTGACTTTATCATAGTTCAATCTTTGTTTCAGCCACTCATTTATTTTCTGCCTGTCACCGGCTTTTAAATCATTCCTGACCGAAAGAGTAACTATAATTGTTTTCAGCGGAACTGATGTTGAATCGCTGTAATAAAGAAAGGTCTCGGAATAGCTGCACCCGTAGATCTGCGGATAGATTGCCTTTATTTCTTTAAGGAGATTCTCCCCAAACTTCTGCCTGTTTAAAATACTGTCGGTGGCAGCACTCTTTTTATTAAGTGCTGTATTAAGGTTGATAATCTGCTCTTTAAGCTTATAAAGCTCCAGATTCTTTTCATCTTCGGTAGTGAATGCCAGTCCCTGTTCAATTTCAATCTTTGCATCGCCTATATTGAAATTTCCGGCTTTCTGGATTATCGCGGATTTCTGGGAATCTGTCAGTGTTGTACCGCCGTATACAAGCAATATTTTCCGGGCTTTGGCGTCAATGCCGGATTTAAGGAGATAGTTCCCTTCGAAGAACGAGATATTTGAAATATAGTGGTTTGCATTCTGAAGGAACTCTTCCTGCCTCACAAGTTTGTATCCGAAGTAAATACTTGGCAGCAGCACTATTGTAATGATAAAAGTTATGGTTCTGTTAATTCTCCTTTTTCTGCTTTCGTTTATTATACCCCTTATAGGAAAATTGAGCAATTGGGAAATCCATACAGATGCAAGGGCAATGAAAATGGTATTTATTGTAAACAGATAAAGAGCTCCGAAAAAGAATTGGAACTGTGCGGTTGCAAGTCCGTAACCGGCAGTGCATAAAGGAGGCATAAGGGCTGTGGCGATAGCAACACCCGGAATGACATTTCCTTTTTGTTTGCTGCAGATAGCCACAATGCCTGCGAGTCCGCCGAACAGGGCTATAAGGACATCATAAATTGTAGGACTTGTACGGGCCAGAAGTTCTGAATGGGCGGTTGATACAGGACTAAGAGCGAAATAGGTTGTGGAAGCAATAAGACTGGCAATTATTGCAAAAGAAAAATTCTTTACAGATTGCCTGAACAGTTCTGAGTCATAGGTAGCTATACTGTAACCTATGCCGTTGATGGGCCCCATAAGAGGTGAAATCAGCATGGCGCCGATTATGACTGCCGTGGAATTCATGTTCAGCCCTACCGAGGCAACTATTATGGCAAAGATTAGAATCCATAGGTTGGTACCTTTGAAAATTATACCTTTTTTGATCTCCTCATAAACAGTATCCTGAGCTTCAAGCTCTGATTCAAGGTTGAAAAATTGCAGCAGTTTCCTGATAATTCCGGTTATCTTCATTATTCGGAGATTGAAAGAGGTTGTGCTTTGCAATAATAAGGCAAAGTTATAAAAAAGATAAAGCCGGCAGTTTGCTGCCGGCAGAGATGCAAATAATGCAGGTTTTTAGCTCGCTTTTCCTCCCGGACCGACATATTTTGCGTCACCGAAGGCAAGGATAGGCAGAAAGATAATCGAAAGAAGTATCAGTCCGACAGTAAACCCGGCTCCTTTCCCGAATGAAAGCGAAAGATTGTGATATACAATTATTGCAATCACAATATTCACAATTGGAATGAGCATAAGCAGCAGCCACCACCATGGCTTACCGACAATGTCGAGCAGCACAATGATATTGTAAATCGGGATAATTGCTGCCCACCCGGGCTTTCCGGCTTTGGTGTAAATAACCCACATTGAGGCAATTATTAACACAAAGATTGCCAGATAAAGTACAATTACAGCTCCCATACGATCAGGTTTTAGTATGACCTACTCTTAAGGCTTTTCGGATTACGCCCCGTTTTTTAAGTGGTTTCTGGTCTCCACTTTATTAATTCAATATTAGTGGTTTTTAAGTAAAAAACAAATATTAAACCTGCAATATTCAGGTAAGGTATCTTTAATCCTGAAAACTTCTGACTGCACAGAAATGTCGGTTACTAAACGGCTTCGATGGTTGAAGCGGCTCCGGGATTTTATAGCCGAATGCCTTCTGCGGGTCTATCCCAAGCTGCCCAAATACATTGTGCTGCCGCTTAAGGAAGAAACAAAGCAGACATGCGAATTTTCCGTTAACACTCTTTTTGGGGCGTCAAAACAATAATCTTAACAGATATGCAATCAATCCTGCCGGTGTGGTGGAGATCATGGGATGAAATCCCCTCCTGTAACCTTTCTGCCTGTACTTTCTTACCAGTGGAAAAGTACCTGCATGAAAAAATTTCGATCTGACCCCCTTCAGGTTGTAAAACCCCATTGTTATAAGCCCTCCGGTAATGACGAGGGAAAACGCCGAAATGATTCTTACTGCCGGGCTGTAATCTGACAACAGCTTGCACCTTAATGCTGCGATGCAAAGGGCGAAAAACAGTACTTTGATGAATAATCCGGTTTGATTGTATAAATATGCTTTCCTGCTCCTGGGTACGGGGATGTTTATGATTTTGGATCTTATACTTCCCATCGGCCCTGTGCCACCTGAAATACCAACATTTTTATGCATGTTGTAGATATAGGGTTTACCGTCAGCCTTCAGCCCGGGCATGAAATGGCAATCCATATCTTTAATGAAATCCCTGTATCTGATCTTTGCTTTCTCCTGAGCCTTTTCACGTGCTGCATAAGATACATTCTGAATATCGGTTCTTATATGTTCCTCGTCGGGAATACGGACTTCGGAGTTAATGATATACTTATCGTAAAGCAGGTCGTAACGGGCTTTTTTATCGGGCTGGCTTAAGATTTGATATGCCTCGTATATCTCTATGAAGATTTCATTTGCATTTTCCTTGTCACTTACATCGGGATGATTCTCAAAAGCCATCTCTCTGAACCTCTGCCGTATCAGATCCGGAGAGGCATCTCCGGGTATTCCCAGAATTTTATAGTAGTCTTTCATTATGCGGATATCTTAAAACCCTATATTGCGGTTGAATCTAATCGTGTATCAATGTACGAAAAAAACGCCGGCGATTACCGGCAGTATGTATTTTGTTGTAAAATTGATTTCTCTTATTTACCTTTTGGGCTGAATATAAAATAATTTTTTAGCAATGAGACATTTTTTCCCGATTCTGCTGTTGATTTCAGGCTGTTTGATCGTTGCATCGGGTCAGACAGGAGGCTTGGCCGACAATGTGATAATTACATATAGTAAAAATAAAACCTCTTTCAGCACAGGCGGGAAAGGGGAGTTAATTATTAATGTGGCACCGGCTGATGCCCGTAAGTTTAAGTCAAATGGTGTAGTCCGTTACAGCGACTTTGGCGCAAAGGGTGATGGCAAAACCGACGATATAGACGCCATTGCTGCAACCCATGCCTTTGCCAACAGGGAGGGCCTTCGCGTGAAAGCTGACAACGGGGCAACATACTATATAGGAGGAAAAAACCGCACCGCAGTTATACGTACCGATACCGACTTCGGAACAGCCTCCTTTATTATTGATGATACTGAGGTTGAGAACCGTAATGCAAATATCTTCCTCGTAAGCTCCGGCCAGCGGTCCTTTAAGCCTGAAGGAATCGCCTCTCTGAGAAAAAACCAGGAAAAGATAAATGTCTCCTTGCCCGCTACCTGTATTATTACCGTTACAAATTCAAAAATAAAACGTTATATAAGATTCGGGCCCAACCAGAACGACGGCTCCGCCCAGACCGATATTTTTATTGCTGACCGGGCAGGAAATGTGGACATGAATGCCCCCATAATATGGGATTTCGATCAGATAACCGATATAAATGCTCTTCCCATAGATGAAACCACACTTACAATAACGGGAGGACACTTCACCACAATTGCAAACAGGGCTGAATCGAAGTACAATTACTATGGGAGGGGAATTGCAATCAGACGTTCAAATGTTATTGTAACCGGCCTTGAGCACCGTATTACAGGCGAAGGAGACCATGGCGCTCCTTACGGTGGATTTCTCAATATAGGAGATTGTGCCTATGTGACTGTCAGAAACTGTGTTCTCACCGGGCATAAAACTTATGAAACGATTGGTTCTGCAGGAGTGACGGTTTCAATGGGAACGTATGATATCTCCTTAAACCGGGCCACTAATGTATCATTTGTTAAATGCAGTCAGACCAACGACATTAATGACAGCAGATACTGGGGGATAATGGGGTCGAATTACTGCAAGAATCTTGCTCTTGACAGCTGTACTTTCTCCAGGTTTGATGCCCACATGGGAGTGGCAAATGCCACCATACGTAACTCGGCACTGGGCCACCAGGGTATAAATGCCATTGGAACCGGAACTTTTCTGGTGGAAAATTCCACAATAAACGGGAGGAGCCTGATAAATCTGCGTTCCGATTACGGCAGTACGTGGCAGGGTGAATTCATAATACGCAACTGTACGTTTGTGCCCGCAGGCGGCAGATCTGTCACTGCAAATATTATCGGAGGCTCCTATTCCGGTCAGCACAATTTCGGCTATACTTGCTATATGCCCGAAAAAATTATAATTGAAAACCTGAGGATAGACGACTCAAATCATCCGGCCGATTACAAAGGTCCGGCCATATTTGCAAATATAAACCCGAAAATGGTTGATGATTCCTACCGTGAGGAGTTCCCTTATGTTATCACCCGCGAAGTCATACTGAGGAATGTTACAACCGCAAGCGGCAAGCCGCTCAGGCTGAGCGATAATCCTTATATGTTCAGAAATGTTAAGGTTGTTGCCGATCAGAAGACTTTGTATGAAGATAAGAGTGTGCAGGAGAAATAAAAACTGCCCGGCGGATAACCGGGTTTATCTTTTCAAAATCCTGTCGGCAGCCAGTTTGCCCGTAAGGATTGACATGGGGACACCGGCAGGGCTGTAAACCCACTGGCCGGCCTGATAAACCGAAGGTATGGGTGTCAGCACCGCGCGGTCAGCTATCTGGATTTTATTTATAACGGGCATGGAGTCAGTGAAGGCCCATCCGGTTATTCCTCCTTCTGAACTCCCCACCCTGTTTTCGATACTCAGAGGAGAAAAAGAAAACCGGGAAATAACCTTGTCACTGAGAAAAGGATATACTGTTTCAGATATGACCTTCAATATGCGGCTTTCCAGTTCATTTGTAAATTCCTCAAGCCAACCGGCTTCCTGCACTTTTCTGAAGAGGTCATATTCGGCCAGCAGACTTATAATGACCCCTGTCTTTCCTTCGGGTGCCATAGCCGGGTCTTTCAGTGCCGGGATGGAAATCTCATAAGTGTTCAGGCCTGTGAACCTGCCGAGCCAGGAAAGAATCTCTTCTTTTTTAAGGTCAACGGAACGGGCTAACAGATCCGAAAGTTCCTTTCTGTGAGTTTCTCCAAGTCCCTGCCCTGAAGGCGTATAGAAAAAGTGGCCGTGAGCAATCTCCGCGAATGCTTCGGGCGGTGCGTCCACTTCAAGGAACAGGGTAAAAACGGAATCGCCTCCCCTGCAGGAAAGCATCTTCTCTTTTGTTTCTTCAATGCTCTTAACTGTTTCGGAAGGGAGATTTCCTTTTTCAATTATCCTGTAGAGTGTTTTTAAATCAGCTGCCCATACAAGGTTATTGTACCTGTAGATGATATTGTTACTGTCTTTCACAAGCTTCTCCGATGGAGTCACCTCCGTGATCAGGGTATTTGTCCTTATTTCTCCTCCAAGCGACAGGAGCTTATCATGGATTACTTCAGCCAGCCTGCCGACGCCTCCTTTGGGATAGAAATAGTCGAGGTAAAGGGAAAAGTAACTCAGGGCAAAAAATGACGGCGTGTTTTTAAAAAAATGCTGGGAAATAATATCCCGGAGAGATGGATTCTTTATGAAATTTTTCAGGTACTCTTCAACAGGTGTTTTCATTCGGTTTATTTTCCCGACGGTGAAAAGAAACCTTGGGAACCATGGAAGTATCTTTTTTAGTATGAAGCCAGGTTCATGCACAAGATCTTTGAAAACAGGATTTTCTATTCCGTAGAGGACATCCATATGTTTCATGATCTTACGTATGATCCTTACCAGTTCATCAATATCTTTTTCATCATCGGGATAAAATTTCACGAGCAGATTACGGTAATCCGAAAGACTGCCGGTGTCTTTAATGTTTATTATTTTATTCCCGATACCGACTGACACCGGGCTTTTGACTACATCAAGTCTGATACCGAGATCGTTGAGCATCGTAAAAATTATACCCGCGTCAAGCAGGGCTCTTACGCCTGCATCATAACAAAACCCGTTACGGCAGAAGGTATTTACCAGACCTCCGCAAACGTTGTTTTTCTCGATAAGCAGTACTTTCCCGCCTGCCCTCGACAGGTATGTTGCAGCGGTCAGTCCCGCAATGCCTCCTCCGACAACGACAGTGTCGTATTTATTCTCGGTCATATTTTCACGCACCGTAATGAAAACCGGCACTTCCTCACAGGCTGGTTGTATTTCTTTTGTTTAAACCTGTCAATTGGAGTGTAACATCCCAAAGAGCCCTGGCCGCATCCTGGTCGAGAGCCGGGGGGGCAGGTTCCTCCGGGGTTGTTAAATTAAAAAACTTTCCGCTAATATTGTCAAGATTTTTTGATACCCCGAGATAATATAATGCTTCGGCAGATATTTCAGGAGATTTCAATGTTTTGTCAAGGAAATTTCTCTTAAACCATTTGTATACGGGACCGTTTTCCTGACCAGTTTCCGTTTTGACGGCCCCCGGGTGCATCGCATTGATCGTGACACCCGAGTTTCTGAAATAATCGTTGAAGACAATCATCGACAGAAGCTGTGCCGTTTTGGCTGAACCGTAACTTTTCAGTCCGGAATATCTTCTTTTTTCCCAGTTCAGATCATCAAGCCTCAGTCCCCAGGCTGCAAACCTGTGTGCTTCTGAACTGACCATGATTATCCGTGCCTTCTCCTGCGATTTCAGCTTATCTTTAAGGATGTAGTTAATTATAAATGAAGAAAGGTAGTGTACGGCAAATACTTTTTCGAATCCGCCCGGAGTCAGTATTCTTTTTGTCAGGTAAACACCGGCATTATGGATAAGCACGTCGATTGGTGTGGCTGAATTTAAAAGCTTTTCAGAAACCCTGAAAACATCGTTTAAATTGCTAAGGTCGGCAGTTTCATAACTGCACCTGACACCATACTCTTTTTCAATCTTCCGGCAGAGGAGTTCTGATTTCTCGGGATTACGGTTTATGCAAAGCAGGTTTGCACCGTGAGAAGCGTATTTCAGGGCTGTGTAGTATCCAATGCCCGATGTAGCCCCGGTAATAACTACAAGTCTGTTATGAAATTCTTCAATACATTTTTCAGGATCAGCGCTGCTGTTCCTGATCATGGCGAAAATATTGGACCATTTATACTCCCTGAAATATTTTCTGAATTTGTTTTTACTGTTCATCAATCCATTTATTCTGTTATCCGAACCTCTTTTTCATAAACCTCCTGTAAGCTCTGCCGAAACGCGGTATGTTGTCGAATATATCACCCCAAAGGTCGTAATAGTCCCTTTGTTCCGCTATTTTGCCGTCATCATTTAAGGTGAGGCGACTTGTGCCGTACATTACCGAACTGGGGTTTTTCCTGAACCTGATGGTCATCTCCCACTCCAGGAATATTACATTTCCATCCTGAACTGCATTAACAATTTTCATCTTCAGATCCTTTGATCTTTTTGCCAGCCGTTCGGTCATGGCAGTGAATTCCTCTATCCCCCGTAATTCCTGTATGGAATCCCTGAAGTAAATATTACTGTCGTAATATGGGAGAATATGTGACCAGTCAGGTTCCCCCTCCGTATTGTATGTTTTTGACCATAATTCCTTTACGGTTTCCAGGTTAATAGAAGGATAATGCCGGTCGCTTTTCATTTCATTATTGTTGTTTTCCATCAGCTTAGGATAGTGGTAAATCAGTTAAAGGATAATTCTTAAAAGTAATGTTTCGTTTTAAAACAAAAAAGTATTTAAAAAAGTTCCGGAGAGATAATACTGATTAATATCTTAAATCTCTGCATTATTTCTGATTTCACATGAATCAGGCCGGACTGAAAAGAACATATTGATGGTTTGTTCAAAAAGAGATGTCCAAAACTATTTTTTTCTATGTTTGTGCTAACGGTAAAATTTGAAAATCCACGGATATCACCATCGGAGAGTCAACAGTTATTAAAATCAGAAAAATCATCCTCAGGAAATTAAAAATGACAGATATGAAAAAAGCTTTATCAGTATTGACCAGACCACAGGTTTATTTGCTGGCCTGTATTTTGTTTCTGTTTTCTGCGGCAGATCCCGGGTCAAAAAATGAGAAGTCGGATAACGGCACATCTGCGGGTGGCTACGTCCATCGCGGGTCGGGTAATCCTTATCTGCCCCTCTGGGAACATCTGCCCGACGGGGAGCCTCGTGTTTTTGAAGATCCCGATAATCCGGGTAAATATCGTATTTACATCATCGGATCGCATGATGTCAGATTTAACAGCTACTGCGGACCCGACATAAGGGTATGGTCGGCGCCTGTTGAGGATCTCTCTTCATGGCGCGACGAAGGGCCGGTTTTTACTTATAAGATTGACGGCCAGTGGGATGTTATGTATGCTCCCGACCTCGTTGAGGTGAAAAGAAAGGACGGCAAAAAAGAATACTATCTGTATCCACACAGCCGCGGCCGGAACAGGGAGGCGATGGTGACGAAGGGAGATCGCCCCGACGGCCCCTTTACACCCATAAACATGACTGAAGACGGTCTCAGAACAGTACCCGGCAGTACTATGGGATTCGATCCGTCGGTGTACATTGAATATGTCACTGATCCGAAGGATCCTGATTACGAAACGGGATTCAGAGCATACGGTTTCTGGGGCTTCCAGAGATCCGTGGCCGGTCAGCTGGATCAGAATACAATGTACTCACTCAGGCCCGGCACCCAGGCAATTGACCGTTTTATACCCGCCAGCTCGAGATACGGTGTTATCAGGGACCCTGAAGGAACGGTTTATCCGCATGTCTTTCCAGGCGAGGATCTTGGCAGATTCAACTTCTTTGAGGCCGCCTCCATCCGTAAGGTCGGCAATAAATATGTATGGGTTTACAGCGGATATTCAGGCCCCGATTACGGACTCAGCAGTACCAATTCAGCACTGCGCTATGCCTATGGAGACACCCCTCTGGGCCCATGGAAAAGCGGCGGAGTGCTTGTCGATTCCCGTGCCGTGGTGCTGAACAAGGATGGTTCCAGTCTCCAGACAACTTATTCAGGACATAATACTCATGGCAGCATAGAGAAAATAAACGACCAGTGGTATGTATTCTATCACCGGGCTCCAAGGGGTTTCGGGAATGCCCGCCAGCCAATGGTGGCTCCAGTAAAAATTCAGTGGGATGAAAAGCCGGTGGCCGAAGGTGGAAAGGTTATTATCAGAGGATATGACCCTTACTCTGAAGATAATACATGGACAGCCAGAGACAACCAGGGAAGAGAATACACGGGTGCCGAAGTAACCTCTGAAGGTTTCCACATTTACGGCCTTGACCCATATAAATACTACTCAGCCGGATATGCATGCTATCTTTCCAATCCCGCCGGCCAGCAGGATTCGTGGGATATCTGGGATAATAACATGCCCATCACAAACGTGGAAAATGGTCACATAATCGGATACAAGTATTTCGGTTTCGGAGGGCTCAGAAAAGACATTAAAGGTCTTAAGGCATTCGAGGGAACAAAACCGGGGAACCGGACAGCTTTTAACCTGTTTCTGGCTCCGAAGACAAAAAGTGCTTTTAAGATAAATGTCTGGCTCGACGGCCCCTGGGACAATGATATATGGAAAGGCAAAAAAATCGGTGAAATAAATGTTCCAGCCAATTCTAGGCAGGAAATAACAAAATTCACAATAGATGTATCCGCTTTTGTCGACAAACTGGATAAAAAGCATGCTGTTTTCCTCGTTGCCGAATGCCCGGAGCCGGGAGCACTTTTTGACCTTATTGGTCTTGGGTTCAGCTCGAAAAAGAAGAAGATTGTACGACCCGTTGCACCTGCAGTAACTATCAGTGCCGACGGAAAGGCAATAGAACTTCCGGCTGCACCTCTAAGATCGACAAATGCCAACGGTATTGTCGGTTATGATATTTATGAAGCCGTATGCAAACTTTCCCCCGGTGTAACCAGGGTTCCGGTGATAAATGCATCTTCAGGCGATCCTGAAGTAAAAGTGTCTGTAATCCAGGCCGAATCAATAACCGGGACGGCTGTAGTGCGTTTCGATTACCGTGGGGTTGTCAAAACATACAGGGTGATATTCCGCCGGGAATAGTACCCTGGAATCTGGCCTTTTGAAATAAAAAACAGCCCGTTTCTTACGGGCTGTTTTTATTACCGGCTTTGTAAGCGCGGTTTTAATTTCCTGCAGGAGTCAAATCCAGGCAGTAAGCTGATGTAAATTCCCAGAAAGGCTGTTTAGTGAACTTTGAAATTCCATTTTGAGTTGTCGCTGTTGAAGTCAAACTTTGCAAGTGTCGGTGTGCTGTCGCCGATGGATACAAGAGCCAGTTTTTCATTGGAATTCGGAACCACTTTGGGCATTATCCTGTAGGTTCCGTCAATAAGCTGATCAATTCGCCATAACTGTTCGGGCGCGCCAGTGAATTCGGGAACCGTTATCACTTCGGCATCGGCTGTTGCAGCCAGAGCCCTGTTGGTGCCTGCTATTACAATTTTATAATAAGGTCCCCCCGGGTATCCGCCGGCTTCGGGCACTGCCGTTATGGTCCATTTCTGATGAGGGCGCATCATATAATCGCCGATTCTCACGCCGATGTTTCCTGTTGGCCATGTGTTTATAACATCGGCAAGCTCCTGGTTGGGAACGGGTTTTAAGGGTTCGTCGGTATTACGCCCGAAACCCCTCATTCCGCCAGCCATTCTTACGAAGTCAACAACAAGTTCAAGGGCATATCCTCTTCTTTCAGATTCAATTTCGTAAGTTCCTTCCTTGAAATTATCTCCGGCGACAGGCCATCCGTTCTTCCATAGCAACGGTCTGATACCCAGCACGCTGCGTCCTCCCTGGTCCAGGTCGGCCTCATAGTGGCACGACATTTTCTGAACTCCGTCGCCAAGGTCCCAAAGCCCGAAATGACCGGGTCCGACGACCCTTCCTCCTGCTGCAAGCACCATTTTACCGCCGCCTTTCAGCATGTCTCTTCCCATGTTATCGAGGTAAGGACCTGTTACTTTCCTGGAACGGCCTACAACTATATTATAGGTAGAGTTTGCTCCGTCGCAGCATGTACCGTGAGTGCCAAGAAGATAATACCAACCGTCGCGATACATCAATGTTGTTGCTTCGCAGTCAATGGCAATATCCAGTGCTTTATTGCCTTCAACGCGTTTACCTGTTTTGGGATCAAGTTCAACAAGGCGGATGAAGCCCCAGTATGTTCCGTATGTCATCCACAGGCGTCCATCTGTCGGATCAAGAAGAAGTCCGGGATCGATAGCATCATTATCTTCAATGCCGTCGGATGAAGCAACCACGACAGCTTCCGTGAATTTGAAATCGGGAGATTTCGGATCAAGGGTTTTGTTCCACATTGTAAGTATTCTTCCGTTATGGCCGCCGCCGAGTCCTCCTCCGGTAGCGCCATAGGCAAACAGGTAGCGGTCGCCGATTTTAATTACGTCGGGAGCGGCTCCGCCGCCGGGCCGTGTTGCACCGCTGTTCCATACCCAGCCGTCTTCGGAAATTAATCCGCCTCCGCCCGTGCCATACGTGTAATACTTCCCTTCACATTCCATTATTGTTGAGGGGTCGTGAATAAAAGGTCTCCCTGTCTGCGCGGTCAAAGTTCCAGCCAGCCAGAATGTTACAAGGACTGATATAATAAATGTTCTTGTTTTCATAATAATTGTGATTCTTAAATAATTGAGAACTTAATAGGTTGATTCATAGAATTATTCCAGGGTAATTGTGATATCTTTTACCGGTGCTCCTTTTTCATCAATGAAGCGAACACAGAAATCACTCATGCCAGGGCCGTTAATAACTGCCCCCCTGATAATATTCTTTCCCTTGTTGAGAGTAAGGCGTTGTGAAACACAATCATCCATTACCATTCGTCTGTCGCCGGAGAGTATCACGGCTTCCTTTCCGTTCAGCCACCACATTGAAGCTGAATTTGACCCCACAGCCATTCTGACATTTTTCATTTCCTGCGGGCAGTTGACAACGGTAACCGCCCAATAAAGAACCCCGTATAACTGTTTGTTCAGTCCGTAGGAGAAACGAAACAGTTTTACGTTGAAATTTGTACTCTCCAGGGCGTGCCATTTCAACTCCTGTTCGCCTACTTTTACCTTGTCTCCGGCTTTGGGAAGAACGGTAAACTGGTTTGGGAAATACTCGGTTGTGAATGCAGTTCTTATATAGCTGTCAGTGAATACCGTATTGGAACGGTTCGGCTTGATTATGGGTTCAAGCAACAGCCAGCGCTGGATGAAACCATCGGCGTCAGGTGTCTTTTTTGATTTAGTGGCAGGTACGAAGTAAGGAGCAAGACTTCTTGTAGTGTCGCTCTGGACGGCACTAAAAGTAGTGTCTCCCGGTTTGGCAGAATACAAATTCAATCCCTCTCCTGCAAGGATCATGAATCCCGCCGTCAGCAATAATGTTTTTAAAATAATTTTCATGACAGATTTGTAAAATGTTATTTATCTTTTTCTTTAAAATTCTTATTTTGATTGCAACAAAGCCAGAAATATTTTCAGAATTACTGAAGAACCGTTAACAAATAATAAATCCGGCTTGGTCAGACGAAAGTATACCATACAGACTATTTTCGTTGTTTACGTTGAGACCAGGCAGGCTGCATGTCTACTTTTTTAAGCTGGCCTCAATTACCGCGTTAAATGCCGGTTTCGGATTAAGCTGTCCGTCAAACAGGAGAGCATCCTGTCCTCTGCGCCACGACCTGGTATCGCTGAGCCCCCAGAAGGTTACCCGGTCAATTACATCCGCATGACGCATGAATATTTCGAACAGTTTTTTGTACACCTCTGCCTGTTTCTGGTAATTTTCGGGTGGTATGGTTCTGTTACCCTGATTTACTCCAAAAGCTCCGCTGTTGCTTCCTGTTGCGGTAACATCAAGTTCCGTAATGGAAACCCTCAGACCCAGGGCTGCATAATTCTCGATGGCTTTTTCCACATCTTCCAGATTGGTGTCAAGATGCCAGTGTCCCTGTATACCTACACCCGTGATAGGGGCACCTTCGGCAATGAGACGTTTAAGAAGCAGCAGAGAGCTGGCGTGTTTTCCCTTGTTTTCAACCGCCCCCTGTTCGATGTTATAGTCGTTATAGTACAATTGGGCGTTGGGATCAGCTTCATGCGCCCACTTGAAGGCAAGTGTTATAACTTCGGGTCCCACATACTGATACCAGCTGAATGTACGGAGGTTTTCTGTGGTACCATCACCGCCGTCAGCAATCGATTCGTTGAATACATCCCATCCCATTATACGGCCTTTATATCGACCGACCACAGTCATGATATGACTTTTAAGACGTTCAAGTATGACTTCCTTGCTTGCCGGAGGGCCTGTAATGCCACGACCTCCGAAACCTTGAGCTCCCTGGCGCGGCTGACCGGCAGGATTTGCGCCTGCTGCAGGAGGAGCTGCCTGAGCAGCCTGAGGATTTGCCGGCTGGGCTGCAGGTCGGGCAGCTGCCGTGGCATTGGGATCTTCCTGGAAGAACCATTGAGGCGACTGGGAATGCCAGGCAAGGGTATGCCCCCAAACCTTCAAACCATTCTTCTGACACCAGTCAACCATAGCATCGGCGGTAACAAAGTTGTAAGTGTCCACCGTGGGATGAATTGGCTGCGGTTTCATGCAGTTCTCCGGCGTAATGATGTCGTAATGCATTTTAATATTGGCAGCCTCTGCATCCGATATGGATGTCAGATCATTTGCGGCACCAATAAGGAATTTCCCGGCAAATGCTTCTTTTAAGGCTTTCGGCGGTGCCGGTTTTGCACTTACCTGACCGTTTGCTGCAACAGCTGTTGCAGCAATCAGGACAATGCTGGCAATCAAGTTTCTGATAATCATAGTTTTATTTTTTTCTGGTTAGTGATTATTTTAAGATTGAAATGTAAGAATTTCAGCAGAAAAAAAATTGTATTATAAAACATATAATAAAAAGCGTTTCCCGATTTGGTTTAGAACTTGTTCCTTCAGTTTTATTAATAATTTTTAACATCTTTCTGTAAGCTTTGTTTTTTTAGTTCTTTTTTTGACTGTGGCGGACTGAAGTCCCGTTAGCCTTTCCACGTATCTCCCGATTCACTGATACCCCGACTACCGGTTATAATATTGCATTTAAAGTCAGATAAATTAGAGCCGGGAAAGGTATATTCTGATCAGTTTTGCCCGGTTTTTCATGGTCCTGTCATACACAGGAAGTCTCCGGGGCAGATATATTTTAAACCAGGGGAAACAATCGTTCGGATCTTGGCGCCCCGCAATTTATGCATCCGGCATCGTACCAGCTC